>OLGZ01001070.1_pt1 | contig 17307 bp, 19 predicted proteins | sample 1605981 | NCBI WGS metagenome assembly OLGZ01 (sample SAMN03283291) | human gut metagenome | biome: human-associated habitat; material: feces | host: Homo sapiens | place: Peru | collected 2012 | reverse complement strand
ATGCGATAGGCCGGGAGACCGGTGCCAGGGTTCGACTCCCTGATGCTCCGCCAAATCGAATGGACAGATGAATTTTATTCGTCTGTCCATTCTTTTTTGCCGGAACATCGCCCGTCCACCCTGTCTTTGGGGCGTATGGCATCATGCTGACGCATTGCCATAGCCCAGCCCCTCCATCATCGCCTGTGCAGACGAGAGTTTGGAAGCGTAATCGAGGTGGGCGTAGATGTTGGCGGTGGTGGAGAAGTCACTGTGACCCAGCCATTCCTGAATCTGCTTCATGGGAACGCCGTTTGCCAGAAGAAGGCTGGCGCAGCTATGACGCAGGTCGTGAAAACGGATAGGACGCAGACCGTTTTTCTCCAACAGCTTCGGGAACTGCTCGGAAACGTAGTTGGGACGGATGATGTTCCCGATCTCGTCCACACACAGATAACCCAGATAATCCCGATTGTAGCTTTTACCGCACAGGCGGCGGTAGGTGTCCTGCTGACCTTTCAGCATCAGCAGACGGTCACGGATGGGCGGCACAAGGGGCAGCGTCCGCAGGCTGGACTTCGTTTTTGCACGGTCAGCCTGCACCAGAACTTTTTTGCCGTCGATGGATGCCTGCGTGACGATGTGCTTGATCTCCAACGTGTTGGCTTCAAAGTCGATGGCATCCCATTTCAGACCCAGCACCTCGCTGCGGCGCAGGCCGTAGAAGGATGCCAGCAGAACCGGGATCTCCAGTTTGGTGCCCTCTGCGATCTCCGTCAAAGCATGAATCTCATCGGCACTGTAATAGCTGCCTTTGAACTCGTTCTTCTTCGGACGCTCGACCTTATCTGCCGGATTGGTGGGGATCAGGTCGATCTTTACCGCATACTTCAACGCCTTGTGGATGTTTGCATGGTAATGGATCACCGAATTTGCCTTGACCCGTTCAAGCTGTTTGTTGTAGAAATCCTGCAAGTCTGTAGCTTTCAGGTCTACCAGCTTGATATTGCGCTTTCGGAAATAGGGAACGATCACACGCTCCACCATTCCCTGATAGCTTGCATAGGTCGTGATTTGGACAGTGCTTTTCGTGACTTCCAGCCATTTCAGCATGAAGTCCGAAAAGAGAATGTCATCGTCTAAGCGAATCTCCGCAGGTGCGGTGGAAACCATGAAGTTCCGCCGACGTTCCAGCAAAAGAGCCTCGGCTTTCTTCTTGTTCCTCTTGACGGACAGACCGGTGGCTTCCCACTTGGTCTTTCGCTTTCCGTCTGTGTCCTTGTAACTCAGAACGATGTAGTAGAAGTCGTTTTTTTCTTGCAGATGCCCTGCTACCATAGTGTTACCTCCTGTCTTTGCATCCACTTGAATATGTAACTTCTGCCGCTGACACCATCAGTGTACCCAACGGCAGGAGAGAATGCAAGGATGTCACGCCCGGATGGTGTGACCGGGTGCGAATCCGATGAGATAAGTCAAAAGATGTGTCTTGGGGATGCGGTAGGAGCGTCCGACCTTCAAATGCTGGACGCTCCCTTTTTTCAAAAGCGCATACCCGGTTTTTGTGCTGACGCTCAATATCTCGCACATCTGGTCGATGTTCAGCACATCCGGGTAATCCCGGAGCATCACACGGTACGCATCACGGGGATTCATAGTTTCTTCGCCCAAATAATTCTCCTTTTATATACTAACAGTTTTAATTTTGAAAAACAGTTCATTGAGGTCAAGGCTGGAAACAACGCCTTTCTCAATCTCCTGCATTTCATCCTGCGTAAGCCGACCTAAGAAGCGCTGTACGCGGCTTTTGTCTATCGTGAATATCTGTTCCAGCTGAACCACAGACGGCTTCTCAAAGGCTGTATTGTGGGCTATCAGAACGTGCGTGGGCTGGTATTTCTTTTTCTCGGTGCGGGAAGTCACTGTCGCCACAATAAGGGTAGGCGCATAGCGGTTTCCTACATCGTTTTGCAGAACCACCACAGGGCGGGTGCCGCCCTGTTCGGAGCCGATGTGCGGCTCCATATCTGCATAGTAAATGTCCCCTCTGAGGTATTTCCAGTCTTTTGGTATGATAGCGATCAGACCTCCTATCCTTCTATATGTAGCAAGAGCCGCCCGTTTATGGCAGGCGGCTCTTGCAGGAAAAAGGAGTATGCCGATAAAGGCGAGAGCATCAACGTTTTACAGGAAGGCTCAGAGAACGGCTAGAGCCATTGTAGATCTCCAGAATCTGCTTCATGTGGCGGTCGGCGGTGTTGCCCGTGTCCTTTCGCGCATTTTTGGTGATGGTTTTGGGGTGCACCGTGGAGAGCCGTGCGATCAGACGCTCCCGGCTGTACTCATCCCGGTACATTGCCACAAAGCGAGTAACGCCGTGGAGGATACCGGACAGGAAGGAATCGGAATCGCCCCACCATGCCTCCACGATGATCTTCAGGGCTTCCTGATAGATGTCAGAACCGTAGTTCTTATAAATATAATAGGCAGAGCGGATGCAGTAGATCTTCCACTCGGCTCGGATGCCATCCAGTGCAAAAGTAGCACCAGTTGCTTCGGTGGCTGCAACAAATGCACAGGCATCCTCATCTTCTGCCACGATGTCAGCACGAAGCCGCTCACCTGCGGTCAGATCGGTGGAAATGCCCGTCTGAACAGCAAACAAAAGGGCTTCATCCTTTTTGGAAAGGCCGTGAAAGACTTTGCAGAGGATCGGGAGGTCATGACCTCCGTTGCAGGCGATACGAGCTTCGATGGTGTTCTGACCATCAAAAACATGGTAGCGACCATCACGGTAGCTGACTCTCGGTTCGTTGGCAACGTACTCCGAAAAGGTGGCAGAGATCTCCTCCACCTTTCTGGTGCGCAAAACACGCTGGTATTCAGCACACGGAGTCAAGAGTGCGCTGTCGATGTAGCGCATCTCGCAAACACATTCGGGCAGCTTGGCAAGGTTCAGATTAGAAATCATCATAGCACTCTCTCCTTTATCGTCTGAAGATAGGCAGAAGTGTCATCAATCAGAAAAAGAATGGCACTTCGGCAGTCGTTGTCCTCAAAAACATCGGGATAGTCTTTGAATACGAGATTCCAGCGGCGGATAAAATCCTCCTTTGCGCCCTGAACTTCGCACATCATAATTGAGCCGTTCGCAACGGTCGTTTTATGATGGCGGTTGTCAATGGATTGCCGAAGTCGTTTTCGATCTTCGTCGGTAAGACAGCGTTTGTGACCTTGGATACTCCTTTTGAAATCCGGGGGCGAATTGCTTACGGGTGTGATTTCGCTCTCGGTATGGACTTCATCGGAATCAGGAGCATCGTCGGCAACAACATCGGATTTTTCCGGGCTTGTTGGCTTCTTAGCTTTCCGGTCCTTCTTGGGTTTGCGCAGCTCCTTGATGATTGCCGGGATTTCTTCTTTTGGGGTTTGCGCCAAAGCGGTGATCTCGGCATCAGTAGCCTTGATATGCCCGGTCAGTATTTCCTCCATTGCACCGGGGACGGCAGCTTCCGCTGCATCTACGCCTTTCGCATATTTTTCTGCTCGCTGCACAAACTTTGAACTGACACCGTTTTTTGCAGCAATACGCTCACAGGTTCGTTTTTCGGTTAACCTCATGTGGACATTTTGTCTACATGAGGTGAATTTTCCGGATTCATCGTGTTCTCGATAAGTTGACCCGCCCACAGAAAGTTTTTCATTTTCGTAGGTTTTCCCCATCAAGAATTTCCGGCGTTCCGGGTCAAGGTTTCTGCGCCCCAACTGATTCTGGCAGATCCATGCCAGTGCAGCATAACGGTCAGGCAACTGGATTTCCTTCACTTCAAAAGCGATTTCCGGGTGATGCTTGAGGATGCGGTACCGGGAATGTCCATCCAGTATGTAACCGTTCCAGATGATGAGCGGATTCAGAAGCCGCCGCTCCTGAATCATATTCTGCTCTAAGATGTGCTCCTCCTCGGCGTTCAGCGGCGGAATCTTGCCCTGAAACTCCGGGTCGATCTTAAGCGCATTCAGATTCATCATCGAACCGTCCCTTCTTAAAGTAGGTGGATTTCGGGCTGCTGGGCTGGATGTAGTAGTCGTAGCCGAAGTTGGTCTGGCAGTAGGTGCAAGGCTCCTTGGTGAGCTGATAGGGGTCTGCACGGCGGACACGGATGCCACGGGTATTCCGAAAGGCATTCAGGCAGCGGGGGCAGAGGGTGGTTAGGGTCGATTCATCGGTCTTGTGGGTAAAAGTACGGCTCATAATCATTACCTCCGTGTCATCAGAATGAATATTCGGTATGGAAAAAGCCCACTGCCTTGATTCAGAAGAATCCCGGTGGTGGGCTTTGAAGTTTTGCTTTAAGTTTTTCCAACCTATTTGTCCTCGACGCCCGTTGGATTTGGAATGCACCTCGGTAAGTGGGGACTTGCACCCACACTCCACATTGGCTTCTTCAGCCACCCCGTCTTCTTTATGACCGGGCCGCGAGTTACGGAAGTTTCATTATTTTGTCCGAGGGAATGATATTCAGTTTTCAAGGTACGCTTTACAGCTTTGGGTATCTCCCCGTCTGGGGTGTTGCCCTTGCTGTGACCATAGTGTACCTGAAAATCGAACACATTCTTAGGACACGTTACGTCCTATTTTGAGGCTTTTTTCATTTTGTTTTGTAGAAAAATCGGACACGCTATGTCCGGTTTTTCGTAGACACGTCGGATATTTTTGCGCAAAAAAGGAGCCGAGAACTGCTTCTCGGCTCCTTTAGGTAATGCTTATGCTTCCAGTTCGTCCATCAGACTATTCAGAGTCATCTTGAATTTCTGGATGTTCTGATGTTGCTTTTCAATCAATGCGCTCAGCTCCCTTTCCCGTGGAGTTTCTGTCACGCCGCAAATCAAAAAGTCCAGTGTGGTTTTCAAAGATACTGCCACTTCTACCAGCAGGTCTATCGAAGCGGCACATTCTCCCCTCTCGATTCTTCCCAAATGGCGGTCACTGATGTTCAGCTTTATGGCAAACTGTTCTTGCGTAAGCCCGTGGGCTTTGCGGGCCTTTTGGATACGTTTTCCGGTGGCGTGAGCATCAAAGTACATAAGCAAGCCCTCCGACCAAACGGCGCAGCAACCAATCGCCACACCAAGGGGTCAGAGCGCAGGCAGACATTCGTTCGCGGCGGGTCGGTTGCTCGCCGGGACTGGATTCGTACTCAATCAATCTTCTTTTCATAGTTTTTCTTCGTCCTTTCCTTTGTCGATTATGGCAATGTTATGGGGCGGAGCATGGAGAATGCACGGTGCAATCCTCCATGATAGTAAAAGGGAAAATCCCTGTTGCTATCCATGATGAAAGAAATAATGTGTTGGCTCACGAAATGGTGCTCTAGCGTTGAAGTAAGAAGACTCCGTCCAACTCTTTAGGGAATCGTACTTGTTTTTTCTACTTTCTTGTAGAGTATATTTTCTTCTTTCTGCAGCGGAACTGGACGTATCGGCTGATATGTCCAGCCGATACAGTCTGGAGGCCATCCCTCCATATCTCGCCTAATCATAACATTGATTGTCGTCTGAATTGCTTTTTTGGTATTGTACTTCATAAAATCACCGTTCCTTGGTTTTGTGTAAATCCGCCGCAACTAGTGTTATTGCATCTGCTGCTAGTGCAGCGACTAATCCATTTCCCATTGTTCTAGTGTGACAAAAAATGCACAGCAAGCATAGAATATCCATTCCGATGAGAACCTTGCGTATTTCCTTTTTCATTGCGTTCATTTCGTCTACTGTCAAATGGATTTGTTCGTTGTTGACAGGAGCAAACTTGAAAATTGTCAGATTTGAGAAAATAATGATGAATACAAGTCTTTCCATGGATATATTTTGTACTACAAATATAGAACCGCATTCGATAAGAAGAGATACAATTAGACACTTAATATATGTTTTCGCATGATACCCATTTGTCCTGCGGCGTAGTACAAGAAATCCAAGAGTAAAACATAGTGTACATCGGAATCCAAACAACCGAGTACCAATCGAAATCAATACTACCCATGTGGAAAATGTCACTAGTTTTTTTTCAATGCTGTACACACACCACTCAAACATTCCCTGTTCGACAAGCTCGTTCTTTACACAAAAATCTGCGATTTTTTTTGCAACTTCATCCATTGGAGATTCCTACCATCGAGAGCATTTTTACTTGTTTTAAACACTATATTCTTCTCTACGTCCATGATTTTGTAACAAAATCGGGTTTCGATGTCACAAAATAGGCTATGTTTCAATTTCTCCGGTAAATTGAAACCATCCATCTGTGTAGTCCATGACAAAGTCTGCATGATATTTATTTAGAATAAGTTTTATATTGGAAAGTCCAAATCCATGAAGACTTGCATTCGGTTTCGTTGTCTGGATCGTGTCATTTTTTATCTTGACCGGAAGTGTCGTATTTCGGATGGAAAACAAAAGGCTTCGTTTTAACACAACTGAGACCCGAATCACTCTATTACCATCGACTTTTTCACATGCTTCAATTGCATTATCCAGCAGGTTGGAGAACAAAACGACCATATCGGACACGTCAAACGGAAGCGTCGATAGATCATTCAGCTCAAAGTCGATGTCGATTCCCTTCCGGATTGCTTCGGTTGCTTTCGTATTGAACAGCGCATCCAAAATCGAATGATGAGAATTGACCAAGAACAATCGATCTGTTTGTTCTTTAGTCACAGAATTCAGATATTGCTCTGCCGCATCGTACTCCTGATTTTGCAAAAGACCTTGAAGTATGTTGAGGTGTGCCCGAAAGTCGTGCACCTTATGGCGTTGAGCCGTATAGAGCTGACTTGCCGCTTCCATATTTTTAGCCTGAAACTGGAGCTGTTGTTCCAGTGCCAAAACTCTTTCCTGATTTTCAGCCGTCTTTTCCATCCGTTCCAAAAGATACAGAACCGCCACATTGGCCGCAAAAATCGACCCACATGCAGCAGCGACCACCGCTTCGCTTGCGTCCTTTCCAGTTGTCATGTACAGCAAAAGTACAAGCATCACAAACGATGTACTCGGAAACAAAAAGTAGAGCAATGATTGTGCGCTAGTCAGGTTGTTGGACTTCTTCGAAAGCCTTCTTTGCCTCATGACCTTTCGGAATGTAAATGTTAGAAAAAGTTCTGCCGAATAATTGATTCCTCCATAGACCATCGCAAGTGGAAAGTTTGAGCGAAAAGCCTCTCCGTCCATCCCACAGATGAAAGCGCCCATCATACCAAGGCCAAAAGACAGGTAATAGGTCACAAGGTACTCTATGCAAACCAAAAGCAACAGCATGGAATTGGAAATCTCTTTGTATAATACCCTTGCGCTTATTGTGTACGCCAAAATGATCATGCCGATTTTGATGGCCGGATCTCGCCCGAAGAATACAAACGGAACCTGCAGCACCCAACAAAGCAGCGCAATAAAACACCCAACGCCCAGTTTGAATTTCCAATTATCCCAGCGTCGGGTGGCAAACGCATCCAGAAAGAATATAAGCGAAAGCGTATCAACTACGGTATAAAGAATGCTCAAAAAATCGCCCATCGATTTTTCCCTCTCCACTTTAGGTACTGCTGTTTCAATGTCTTGTGATTTTTAGCACTGGAAGGCAGAACGATTCCACCGTACAAGCTCACTTTTTCGTATTGGAGCTGTTCTATATACTCCATGTTTACCAAAAAGGACTTTTGGACTCGCAGGAATCCAAGAGCCTCCAGCTTTTCTGACAAATCTGTCATATTACCATAAAATCGATATTCCTCTCGGTCATCGTTGATCAGATGCATCGTAACAACTCGCAGGTTTGATTCCAGATACAGAATATGGCTCACTGGGATATCGATCAATTCCGCATTGACAGAGATCGTAATGATTTGTTTTTCCCGAACCACTTCCCTGACTGCGTCCTCAAAATAGGATACCAGTCTTTCCTGCATGTCACTTTTCAAAAGATACCTAAACGCCTGTACCTCAAACCCTTCCGGCGCATACTGGATGAAGTTCGTCAGAAAAATGATAACGATTCCTGGATTTTCTTGCCGAAGTTTTCTTGCCAGATTAATGCCATTTAGCTTCTCCATGTCGATATCCAGAAATGCAATATCGTACGAATCATAGTCTTTAATCGCGCACGGATCATCAAATGCATGGATTTGCGCATGGATTCCGTTTTCCATACAATGTTCTTGAAGTAAGGTCGATACCTGCTCGACAATCTTCATCTCATCATCACAGACCAAAAAATTCATTTCAAATTTCCTCCAAGAGAATCTGACCAGCTTTTTGCCACTCAAGATAATGCAGCCCTTTCTAAAAGTCAATTGTATTTCGAGATAATCGAACTTTTACAATATTATAATACGATTATATCGAAACCGCAAATAGTACACTCTATAATGATAGGAGTGGACGAAAGTGGAATATTATCTCGGTGAAAAACTCAAATCGTTGCGCGAAAGCCGCAATTGGACACAAGCTGACTTGGCCAAACGATTGAACAAAGCTGTTTCAACAATCAGCGGGTATGAAAGCGATGCTCATGCAATCCCGTTGGATGTACTTTCTAGCATTGCTATGTTATTTGGTATTTCTGCTGATGAACTTCTTGGTCTTGAAAAAAGCGATTCACTTTCATTGTCAGGTCTTGAACCTGCGCAGAAAATCATTTTGGAGGATTTACGCAGGGAATTCTTAGCGCCAAGTCAGCGCGGGAAAGATTTTTCACCACAGCAAATGAAAATCCTTCATGATATCATAAAAGCTTTTTCTTAGTTGAAAGGCATTGAGCCAGTTTTCAGTTACTGGCTCAATGCCTTTTTTGATGCCTTTTCATGACAGAAAATCCGTTTTTCGTTACCATAGTGTAGACTTTCTTGTGGTAAGGGAGTAGAACAAAACCACCTTCGCGCATTATAAAATATCAAGGAGTATAGTTATGAAAGTATCGCAATATAACAGCATCTATGATTTTCCAAGCAATCCTTCACAGAAATTGATGTTCAACGCAAAATCGCTCGCACTTGCGCTCGTTGATTGTTCTAAAGTCGAACAGTATGAAAATTATTGCCAGACTCACGAAGAAATCCCGGATGAGGCGTTTTTGAACGACTTGAAAACCGGTGGATTTCTCATCGATGATTCCATTGACGAAAAAGCTATTTTGAAGTATGAGCAGCTTTGCTCTCGGTACAGTCGTTCACATCTATCACTAGTAATTGCCGCCACATCAAATTGCAATTTCCGGTGTGTGTACTGCTACGAAAGATCAGTACTTCGCGCATCTACCATGTCCGAAGCCACTCAAGAGGCCATCGTTAAATTTGTTGAATCTGAAGCTCCTCATCTTGAGAGTTTCACAGTAACATGGTATGGTGGAGAGCCTCTCCTTGCACTTGATATTATTGAAAGCCTTTCCTTAAAATTCATCGACATCTGCAAGAAGAATGACATTGCCTACGGTGCGACAATTGTAACGAACGGCTATTTGCTGAATTGCGCAGTTGTTGAAAAGCTGAATACCCTTTATGTAAACCAATATCAAGTCACTTTGGATGGTCGAAAGGAAATTCATGATTGCAGCCGTCCTTTAGCTAATGGTGGCGGCACTTACGACGTTATTACTCAAAATTTGATTGATGTCAAAGATGTGATTCCATCGGTATCTCTCCGCATCAATACCGGCAGGCACAATGTCGATCAAGTTCATGAAATTTTCGAGTGGGTAAAAGATAATGGTTTGAGTGAAAAGGTTTTCCCATACCTCGGAAAAATCACCAGCACTGGTAAAGAAGATCCGACCACCTCTATGTGCTTAAACACCGATGAATTCGTTGAAGCCAGAATTAAAATGATCAACGGTGAAACTGCAAATCTGCAACGGAATAATTTTTATCCCACACCTGTCAGATGTTACTGTGGTGCAGATTCCAACAATGTGTTCGTCATCGACTCCGATGGTTCTCTCTATAAATGCTGGGATGACATTGGTCATATTGAGCGGGCTGTTGGCAACATCAACACGAATATTGAGTATAATAGCACTCTGTTCTCCTATATTCAGTACTCTGCTGTTGATGATCCGGACTGTAGCGACTGTGCCGTTCTTCCGATTTGCATGGGTGGTTGCCCACATCGCCGTGTACAATCGTTGCCCGACAGGTGCAGTGAATTCAAGGATCACCTTGAAGAATTTCTGCTTATAACGGCGGATAATGTCATCAAGGCACGCAGCAAGGAAAACGAAAATGTTCAAGCAGTGTGAAAAGTATTTTCGTGCGCATTGTCACGTTCTTGTAGTACTAGTGCTCTTGAGCATTTTGGGTACTGCTGTATCTATCGTTTCTCCCTACATAACCGGAAATATCATCACTGATATTTCATCCGGTCATTCACTTTTCCCTATTCTTCACAAATGTAAGGTTCTTCTCCTTCTTTTTCTGCTTTCACACGCGATGGGTGTTTTTAGCAGTGTTTTGAAGCTAAAGATAGAACTCTCTATGGGAAAAGAATTCAATTGCGATGTCATTTTCCATATACAAGATCTCCCTTACTCTTATATCCAAAGTCAAAACCTTTCTGCGCTGAATCAAGCCGTCAACCAAGATACGAATACTATCATTGCTTTTTGTATTGATTTAGTCTTAACTGTTACAACGAAGATTCTCAATGTTCTTTGTGTTCTTTTCCTCTGTTTTTCATTGAACATCGAAATGTCCTTAATCATCGTAATTTCTTCGATTTTGTACACCCTTCTTTACCTTGTTTTAAAGAAGAAGTTGTATGCAACTCGGAAGAATTTGCGGATTTGCGAAAGCAACTTCTTTGCAAAGTTGTTCGAACAGCTCGAGTTTATCTATTTCATTAAAACCAATTCTATTGAAAGCTCCTTTCGAAAACGAGTCGATGATTCTTTTGCTAAATTCACTTCCGCCAAAGTCAACGATTCCTATCTCCAATATCTAATTTCGGTACTTCAAAGCAGCATTTCGTTGCTCTCTCAACTCATCCTTCTCATTGTCGGCGCTCAGTGTGTCTATAATGATAAAATCACAATCGGACTGTTAATCACCTTTTCCACATACTTTTCCCAAGTTCAAAATGGAATACTTTACTTTTTAAATCTTGGTTCAAGTTATCAAAACGCCCGTGTTTCCAGCCAACGAATACATGATATCCTTTCAAAAAGTAAAGAACCTTCTGGACACAAAAAGTTTTCGCCACCTCTTTCCGTCAGCTGCAAGAATTTATCCTTTACATTTTCTGATGAAAATCGTTTTTTATATGAAAATGTGTCATTTTCGCTTCAACCCGGTAAAATTTATGGCTTGTCCGGAAAGAACGGTGCTGGAAAAACAACCTTTATCAACATTTTACTTGGCTTGTACAATGACATTATCCCTCGCGACATGATTTCTTTCAACGGTATTGATATCCACGATATTGATATTCATTGGCTCCGGGAGAAAATTTCTTATGTAAGCCAAGAAAGCACGATTGTTCCTGCCACCTATCAAGACAATCTTCTTTTTTTGCCAGAAGGTAATTTCCCCTCGAAAATCAATGCAGATAGGATAATTCATCTTCTGAATGCCAAAACATTGAACCCCTCAGACTTCATAGCTTCAAGCTCATTATCTGGTGGTGAAGCCCGAAAAATCTGTTTGTTAAGATCGTTTCTAAAGGATTCTGATTTTCTAATCCTTGATGAACCCGATGCATCCCTCGATCAGGAAAGTTGCTTACAGCTCGTCAAGCACTTACAGCAACTCAAGTCGAAAAAAACCATTCTATTAGTTTCGCACAATCCTATCTTTGTCAATTGCTGTGATGAAATCATCTGTCTCTAATTTTTATACAGGATGGAGGGGATGGAGTATTTTGCGCAAGAAGTTTCTCATTTTTGTAGTTACCCTTGTCATCATTTTAGCTCTTGCATTTGAATTTTATCCATGTAAATCTCAAGTCATTGATCTTTCCACCGGTTCCGGGCTTTCTAAAATGCTCCGCTATGATGACGCTCAAGTCTATATCTTTGGTGAAGCCCATAGAAAGGTTGAATATCAAAAGTTCCGCAACGTTCTGTTCGAGTACCTTGTGAAAGAAAAAGGTGTACGTGTTTTCGTGGAGGAATCCGGATACGCTACCGCTTTTCTTTGTAATGAAACCGTGCAGGGAAAGCTTCTCTTTTCCGACTGGCTTGATCGGTGTATGGTATCCCAAGCAGACTATGAGCTATTCCAATGGATAGCGGATTGGAATCACAACAAAGAAAACGCTGATAAAATTTCAATCATCGGAATCGACATCACCGATGATATTGGTAATATTCAAACTCTTTGTCAGTATCTATTAAAGAATCGTGATCTTTCCAACACCGATGTGCAAATGCGATTTCTTTTGACTTCGATCCAAGAGCTGAATTCTTTCAGTTCCTTGGCGCTTCAAACTTTTCAAGATGAACTTTTTCCACAGTTGATCGAGTTGTATCAGACAAATCCTGCACAGCTCAAAGCCGTACTGGGCGATCAAATAATCCCTCTGGACCGTGCCATTTTAGGCTGGACGGAAGCTCAAGAAAAACTGAGGCTCAAAGAGGAAGTGGAACAACTAGGTGGTCCCGATGATTTATATCGGGAGAATTGCCTGTATGAACACTTCATGTGGGAATATGAGCAAAACCCGAATGCAAAATATTATGGACAGTTTGGTGGGGCACACGTTTTGCTATCCAACTATTCCGGAAAGGTCTATCGTGTACAAAACTCTTTTGTGACCCGGCTTTCGAGTTTAGCTTCTCCTCTCCATGAAGCATTAACTGTTATCGATGGCGTCTTATCCTTAGAAGTCGGTGCCCTAGGAAACTCAACTACGAACAATGCAATTCTTTACAACACTGTCCTCGCCAATCCACCTATTGAGAAGTCAAACAAGTTTTACTCTGATAGCCCTGATATCTCCGACACGAATTTTGCACAATATGTGCTTTTGTTTGAGGATCCAGCTAAACTGACTGTAACAAAAGAACGGTCCGGAGCGTATTGGAAATATCATTGAGTTTTCTCTTTATAAGTAACGCAATGATAAACCCTTTAATTTTTGAAAGAAGGGATGCACTCCTATAATTTCATTCACACTTGAGCTTTGAGGTTGGAGCCCTTAGAACTCAATTATTTCCCAAGGAGGATTTTATGGACTTTTTAATTTTACCCACTTTTCCCGAGACCTTTGACACCTCCAGTAGTTGCACATGTTATATGGCTGAAACTCATGGAAGCGATTGTAAAAAAAATACTTCCATCTGTGTCTCAAAGTGTTTTTCAAACTGTACTGTGTTAGTCTGCGGACGAGGTGTTGCACGAAGAATCACCATGTAAAGGAGGAACACAAATTATGGACTTTTTAGTCATGCCGTTTAGCGATGACGGTGGCATCGACGATTGCGATAATTATTGCAGTCATTGTACATGTAATACAGGCGCCTGCTTCGGAAAGACGGGACCTACGATATGCGTTGACAAATGCGTTTCTAATTGTTGGGATCTTGTTTGTGGCAGAGGCATAGCGCGTCGAATCACCATGTAAGAGGATGGTTTCAAATGGACTTTTTAATCAACCCTATTTATGACACTTATATTTCCTGCGGTACATTTTGCGATGAATGCATCTGCAATAACGGAAGTTGCAAAGAACGCCATGGATGGGATATTTGCATTAGCGATTGCTCTAAAAATTGTTGGGAACTTGTTTGTGGTAGAGGTGTGGCACGTAGGATTACTGCCTGATAACAAGTACAATTTCCAACTGGTCTTGCGAGAGAACGCTGCTTACAGTCTTAGACAAAGATTTGTTCCAAAAATTATTGCCGTGTGCGGTTGAGCATCCAGCAATTTTAATAACGAGCGTTCAGTTCAAGCAATGCACTAGCAAGCAGGGCGTCCGTATATACAAACGCCATTTTTGCTCTGCAAAATGCTTGTTGGGATAGTCCCAAACCCTTTGTGTACTGCATCCGCCAGATGCAGGCTGCGCATTTGTGCCAAATGCTTCTATAACGAAAAAGAACGCCGAGGACTCTCCCCAAAATGGGAAGGATCCTCGGCGTTTTCTGTTTAGCGGGTCTGCGCTTTTTCCTTGGAGACCTTTTCTTCTGCGAAGAACATCTCGACATTCTTCTGAGCTTTCATCAGTTCCTGCATCTCATCCCGCGCTTTGCGGTACTCAGGGTATGCCGATTTCTTTTTTGCCAACAACTCAGCGTATTCGACATTCAGCTCCTTTACCTTTGGCAGCTTTTTCAGTCCGGCCTCATCAAAAGCTGCTTTTGCCGCCCGGTGCAGTGTAATCTGTTCCCGGTGTTCATCCAGAAACTTTTTGCTGTATCCAGCCTTACGGTAGGCATCATACACAGGTCGTGTCTTGGCATAGTTGATGATATGCGCCCGCAGGACGGCAATCTCTGTCATGCGCTGCTCTGCGGCCTTGATGGAATCGCCCAATTCGTGATACTGTGCAGTCGCTGCATTTACTCGCTCCTGCATTTCTTCGATGCTGCCGATTTTATTTTCCTGTAAGAAGATCAGGGTCTTGGACATCTCTTTCAAATTGTAGCGTTTTGCCCACCGTGCGTAGCCTTCGCCTTTGCCCTCGGAGAGTTTTGCCTGAATGTCCACCAACAGGTGGAACGACTGTTCTTTTGGAGGCTGCTTCTGATGTGGGCGGTGTTCTACTTCTCCGGCGATGACCGCCTTGATTTCATCTTCGCTATACCCTGCGCCCAATGTGCGAAACCGGATAAAGCGTTTCTGCCGTGCACCTTTGACCGAGGTGTGCTTTCCTCGCTTGACCTCATAGCCTTGTTGTTCCAACTTTTGAAGAAAGACTTCAAAAGTTGCAGGCTTCTCGTTCAGCAGGATGCCGTCAATTACAGAACACAGCTTGTCACGATTGCTTTCTTTGCGTGGATAAAGTGTGCGCTTTTGCCGCTCCCGATACGGCTTGATTTCAATGACGGAAAGCTGATGCTCCAGACAAATCAAATCGCTCAACCGCTGCACCGCCAGCCCGGACAACAAAAAATCCCGAAATTTCCGGGTGCTGTCCAGTGCGGTAGAGTTGTAGATGATGTGATTGTGAATGTGTTCCCGGTCGGTATGGGTCGCCACGATAAAAGCATACTTGCCCTTGGTAAACCGCATGGCAAGTTCATAACCGACCTTGTTGGCTTCTTCGGCGGTGATCTCTCCGGGTTTGAACGACTGCCGAATCTGATAGGCAATCACATCGTTTTTCTGCCTGCGCCCGGTCATCAGTTCATACTGGCGTTTGGAGAGCATAAATTCTTCATCCACGGTCAAGGGACTGCATTCGTAACTGCTGACCAGTTCGCCCTGCTGTGTCTTGTCTGGGTTCTGGGCGTAATCCGTGCGGCTTTTCAGACAAGCCGCAACCGACTTACCTTTGTTTTTGTGCAGCGCAATCAATCTTGTTGCAGCCAGTTTGACCACCTCCCGGCAAAAAGAAAATGCCGTACAGTGGCGGCATAAAAGTTTTATAATTCTGCAATCCAGCCGCTGAACCATTCCACGGCTTCCACGATGACCGTTCCGGCAGTGATGAGCAGAAAGCAGCCAAACTCTGCCACCAGCAGGATCAAAAACTGCAACCACTCCCGGCAGTACAGCGTATAAAGGCCGCAGCCAAAAATATACAGCATGGGCAGAGCCAGCACAAACGCCGACAGGTTCAACGTCCATTTCAGCATCAGCGTAAGGAAAGCCGTAAGCAGCCAAAACGGGAAAACGATCATCTTAAAAACGAACCTCATATCCAGCACCTTCCTTTCTTTCGCCCCTATTATAAGGGGGTCAACCACTGCGTTGCAAGGATGTCACCCCTTATGTAGCCCCGCAGTCCTCCAACTACGGGAAAAAATTTTAGAGTTCTGCCAGCCGGGAAAGAATCTGCCGACCAATGTCAATCAGTTCATCCAGCCGCTGCCGCAGGTCCTCCATGTCGGCGGCGTAGACCCGACCGTTTTCATTGGCGGCTTTGGCATACTGGTTTAGATTGTTGCTGCACATTTGCAGGAGGTACGCCATGCGGCGCAGCTCCTTCAGGTCGAGGTGCAGGCAGTAGCCATCCAGTGCCATCTTGCGGATATAGGCGCTCAGGCTGCGGATGCCCATGCCCAGCATCTTTTCATAGATACGATTTTTCTCAGCTTTTGTGGTTCTCAGGATGATGATCTCGTCCCGCTTTTCCCTCACCGGGCATCACCGTCCTTGTCGTAATAACTGCGGAAGGGTTTCACCGGCTCCGGCTTATCGGATTTTTCCTCCAACGCCGCCAGCACTGAAGGGCGGCGGGGTGCATCCTCGTCTGGTTCTTCCTCCTGTTCCGGCTCGTGGCTCTTTTCGTCTACATCCAACTGGGCGTTCAACTCCGCAAGGCGGGCCGACTTCTCTGTCAGTTCTTCCTCCTGTGGGAAGGGCTTTTCCACCTCGATTTGCGCCGCTGCCTGCTGCTGATGCAGGGTGGCTAGTTCATTCTCAGCAGAGTTAATGCGCTCCGGGAAGTTGTTCAAGGAATTATCCAGACGGATGATATTGCCCAGCGGGTCGGTGCCCAAGGACACCGTGTACTTCCGCTGCCCTTTCAAAAGTGCCTGATACTCGCTGCGGAAGGTGTCGAATCGCAGAGACAGTTCAAAACCCCGGTAGCTGCCGATGACTTTCTCCTCGGCGTTGGGCAGTTCGGAGCAGGCGAGGACCAGACGCTCACCAGCGGTCTTTTTCTCATCGTAGGCAACGCCCTTGATGGTCATGCCGCAGAAGCCATCTTTCTCCTGCGGATGGGCGGCGGCAAGTTCGGCGTCCGCTTTCACCCCAGCAATATAGGCGTTCGTTTCCTGAATGTCAGCGGGAAATTTGGTCAGCAGCTTGTCCTGCAAGCGGAATTTCTGGCTCTGGTGGTCAGCTTTCAGAACCTTGAGTTTTGCGACCTGAACGTCCAAGTCCATCTTCTCCTTGATGAGCGGATTTCCAGCACACAGTGCCTTGATCTCCGCATAGGAAAGTGCCTGTTCGTCTACATCTTCGCAGGAGCGCACAGGGGATTTACTGGTCATAATCTGCGAGATAAATCGCTGTTTATTCTCAAGGGTCTGAAACAAGTACGAGTCAAATGTCCCTTCCGTGACGTAGTTGAACACTTTGACTTCCTTATTCATGTTGCCCTGTCGGATGATGCGCCCATTGCGCTGGGTCATGTCGCTGGGCTTCCAGCCAACATCCAAGTGATGCACCG
>OLGZ01001059.1_pt1 | contig 17426 bp, 17 predicted proteins | sample 1605981 | NCBI WGS metagenome assembly OLGZ01 (sample SAMN03283291) | human gut metagenome | biome: human-associated habitat; material: feces | host: Homo sapiens | place: Peru | collected 2012 | reverse complement strand
CTCTTGATACTTCATCATGGGGCGATGTCCTTTATGAAGAGACAACTTGTTATATGATCGATTGTGGATGGCAGCCTTCAGGTATAGAGCCAGAGTTAAAGCTGAACTCATGGTATGCAGCGGGAAGAATCAGCCACTACGAGCCAACAGCTGAACTTCAGGATATCATGGACAGATTCGCAACAGAGACAGATCCAGACAAGAGAAAGGCAATACTCCAGGATGAGTATCTCCCAGCTCTTGCAGAGGAAATGCCTGATATTCCAATTATTAAGTCTATGACGATCTTTGGTGTAAGATCCAATGTAAAGGGACTTGAGTACACAAGTGGCGCGGATTATATATTCACAAATGTCACAAAAGAGTAAAAGCATAGTTATATATTAAAATCTGAAATTACCGAAAGGGGCTGCATGTGCAGAAAATACAGCATGTGGCTCCTTTTTTAAGAAGGGAGGAAATCAAAGTGCTAGGAACCGTTTTAAAAAGACTTGCACAGGGCATCTTTGTTACCTTTTGCGTTATTTTCATAAGTTTTGTAATACTCCGTATGATACCGGGCGACCCGGCAAAGGTCATGGCTCCAACGGCGACAGAGGAACAGCAGCAGTTGATCAGAGACAGTATGGGTCTGGATAAGTCCATTCCTGAGCAGTTTAAAATGTACATGGAGAACCTGTTCCACGGAGATCTGGGAGAGTCGTATTTCAAGAGCGATACAGTTCTAAATGTTATGAAGCAGGCCACACCTTTGTCGCTTATCCTGCTTGTATCGTCGGTGCTTGTTTCTATCTTATTGTCATTGATCCTTGGAACTGTTGCAGGAATGAATGGAAATAAATGGGAGGACCGTCTGATATCCAGTATTGCAGTGCTTTTTCAGTCGATGCCTAACTATTGGGTATCCTCAGTGCTGATAATTATCTTCTCTGTAAAGCTTGGACTTTTGCCATCCATGGATTACTCCGGACCAGCCTCCTGCGTATTGCCGACAGTGGCACTGGCGCTGCCGCTTACAGCAGTTCTTACCAAGGTAGTCAGGTCTTCTCTGATAGACAGCTATAGTCAGGAATTTGTCAAGGTTGCATATGCCAGAGGTATATCGAACACGGCCATCTACTTCAAATATGCACTCAGAAATTCATTGATCCCGATGCTCATATCTCTTGGAACACAGCTCGGTTTCCTGGTGGGCAGTATCGTGGTAGTAGAGTACGTGTTTAACTTCCCGGGAATCGGATATACAGTGTTAAATGCGATCCTCAGAAGAGATTATAACCTGGTTCAGGGAATCATAATTTTATTCTCGGTATTCTTTATTGTTTTAAATATTGTCATCGATCTTAGCAGCATAAGGCTGGATCCAAGAATGAGAAAAGCACAGGGAGGACTGTAAATATGAAGAAAAAGAACAAACTGAAGTCAGTCCTTCAGTGGATTGGCAAAAACAAATTATTTACATTGGGAATAGTGATCGTCGGACTTTGCCTCTTTGCCGGAATATTTGCTCCGCTCATCGCACCGTCAGATCCGTCCAAAGCAAATCCGTCGATAAGGCTTATGAAGCCATTTACAGATCCGGAACACTGGCTTGGAACGGATGCCATTGGACGTGATCTGTTCTCAAGACTTCTGTATGGGATCCGTACTTCTGTGATCATCGGTTTTTGCAGTGTTATTCTGGCAGCACTTATCGGTCTGATAGTCGGTATTATATCGGGTCTCACCAGCCCGGGACCTGTAGATTCGGTACTTATGAGAATCACAGATGTACAGATGGGATTTCCTTTTATAGTTTTGGCAATGATAGCACTTACACTTTTTAGTCCAAATGAAGTATCAGTGACCATAGTGCTCAGTCTGGCTCTTTGGCCTGCGTATGCGAGAACGGTCAGGTCGAATGTAATTCCACAGAAAAGCACAGATTACATAGCTGCGGCGAGACTTATGGGAGCCAGTAAATGGAGAATATCCACTAAATATATTGGAAAAAATCTGATCCCGGAAATGCTTCCGCTCATACCTCTTGATATTGCCGGAATGATCATAAATGAGAGCTTGCTCAGCTACATGTCACTCGGTATAAATCCGCCGAAGATATCACTTGGCAACATAATGTCTGATGCCCGTAGTTATATTGCGTCCGATGCCTGGTACATCATGATCCCTGGTATCGTTCTTATCATCATGGTTCTTGGACTGAACTTCATCGGAGATAATCTTCAGGTTCACTTTGATCCAAAGCTTCGCAAATAGGAGGACAAAAATATGGATAATACACAGGAAAAGAATTCAGATGTAATCCTTGAGGTGAAGGATTTAAAGACCTATTTCAAGACGGACCCACATAAGGTCGTCAAGGCTGTTGAGGGTGTGAACTTTTCACTCCGCAAGGGAAAGGTGCTTGGAATAATAGGCGAGAGTGGTTCCGGAAAGAGCGTGACTGCCAGGTCTATTCTGAGAATTGTAGAATCGCCGGGATACATAGCAGGTGGCGAGGTGTTGTTCAAAGGACAGGATATACTGAAGCTTCCTGAAAAGGAGATGAAAAGCATCCGTGGAAATGAGATATCCATGATATTCCAGGATCCTACAACGTCGTTTAATCCCTATATGACTATCGGTGCACAGCTTGCGGAGGCATATAACGCGCACACACCATCCGGTTCGGAAAAGGCAAAGCAGGAGATCATGAGAGTGCTGAAACTTGTCGGTATCACGAATGGTGAGGAAGTCATAAAGAAATATCCGTGTGAGTTCTCTGCGGGTTTCAGACAGCGTATCTTTATAGCGATGTCTATGATCCTGTATCCGGATCTTTTGATTGCGGATGAGCCTACGACAAGCCTTGGAATCACGATACAGGCAGAGATCATAGAGGCCCTCAGTGAAGTACAGAAACAGACAGGTATATCTATCATGATCATCACCCATGACTTTGGCGTGGTATCGCAGTTTTCTGATGACATATTTGTCATGTATGCAGGCAGATGTGTGGAGTCGGCATCTAAGAAGGATCTTCTTCGAAATCCAAAGCATCCATATACGGTTGGACTGATACGGTCTGTTCCGCTTTTGGAAGCACGAAAGACCAAGCGACTGAAGTCCATACCGGGATTTCCACCGGATATGTCAAATGTTCCAGAAGGCTGTCCATTTGCTTCGCGTTGTGAATATGCAAAAGATATATGTCACAAAGAGGTGCCGTCACTTAAGTCCGTAGGCGAGGGACACATGTGTGCCTGCCATTTCCCACTGGACTATGACATTAACGAAGATACAGAATTGGGGTGATCATATGAGCGATATAGTTTTATCTTGTGAAAATTTGCTTAAGCAGTATCCGGTTAAGAAGGGGCTGCTTAATAAAGTAGTAGGACAGAAGAATATAGTGGATCATGTATCACTGGAGCTCGAAGAGGGCAAGACTCTTGCAATAGTTGGCGAATCCGGGTGTGGCAAGACTGTGCTCACAAGGGTGCTCCTGGGAATAGAGGATAAGACGGACGGAACTATTGTGTTCGAAGGAAAATCTGTCGATGATATGACGACTCAGGAAAAAAGCAGTATGAAGGCCAGGATCCAGATGATATTTCAGGATACTCTCGGATCACTGCATCCGCGTATGAGCATCCGCGAATCCCTTGAGGAGCCGCTGATACTGAATGGAGTAAAAGATAAAGCGGAGAGGGAGAAGATCATACTGGATACTCTTTCCCAGGTAGGAATGGCACCAATGTTTTTGGACAGATATCCTCATCAGCTGTCAGGCGGACAGAGACAGAGGATCATCATTGCAAGGTGTCTTGTTGTGACCCCTAAGATCATATTTGCTGATGAACCGATATCGGCCCTTGATGTGTCACTTCAGGCACAGGTCATAAATATGCTTATGGATCTGCAGGAAAAATACAAGCTGTCGATGCTTCTGATAGCACATGATCTGGCCGTGGTCAGACAGATCGCAGACCAGATAAAGATCATGTATTTCGGTGAGATAGTGGAGAGTGCACCGAGCAAAGAGATCTATAAAAATGCACAGCATCCTTATACAAAAGTGCTGCTTAAAGCTGCACCGAGCATCAGCAAGGGACTTGAGGACGCGGGTTTTGACATAGACCTTAAGCCTGGAGATATTCCGGATCCGGCAAAACCTATGCCGGGATGTCCGTTCTGCACTCGCTGCATATATGCAGATGAGAGATGCATGAAGGAACGGCCGGAGGAAAAAGAGGTGTCACCAGGACATACAGTCCGCTGCCATAAGGCGGGACAGATATAACAATAATAAAGGTGAGCAAGGAGGAGTCACGATGGAATATAGTGCAGTAAGTACAATGTGGATTCTGGTGGGAACAGTGCTTATTTTCTTCATGCAGGCGGGATTTGCAATGCTGGAAACCGGAATGACCAGAGTGAAAAATGCAGGAAATATAGCCATGAAGAACCTGATCGACTATTGTATCGGAGCGATAGCTTTCTGGTTGGTTGGCTTTGGAATAATGTATGGCGGCAGTGGTTCAGTCCTGGGAAAGGTAAAAGGCGTAGCTGTGGAGTCGGTTTATGGAAATGGAATGATCCCGGAGGGTGTGCCATTCTGGGCATTTCTTATATTCCAGACAGTATTTGCAGCAACCGCGGCAACTATTGTCTCGGGAGCCATGGCGGCGAGAACCAAGTTCGCTGCGTATTGTATATATAGTCTGATGATAAGTCTTGTGATATATCCGATATCAGGACACTGGATATGGGGAGGTGGATGGCTGTCTAAACTAGGTTTCCATGATCTTGCTGGTTCTACGGTCGTACATATGGTCGGCGGAGCTGCGGCATTTGCAGGAGCGTGGATGCTGGGCCCCCGAATCGGAAAGTATTCAAGAAGCGGTAAAGCGAAGAAGATACCGGGACACAGCATGCCGCTTTCGGTGCTTGGAATCTTCATTCTGTGGTTTGGATGGTTTGGTTTCAATGGCAGCTCGGTCATTCCTTTTTCAGATAACACCACAGAACTTGTCGGAAAGGTGTTCTGTAATACCAACCTTTCGGCCGCAGCCGGAGCTGTAACGGCGATGTGCATAAGCTGGATATGGAAGAAGAAGCCGGATATTGCGATGACACTCAACGGTGCACTTGCCGGACTTGTTTCGATCACGGCAGGCGCGGATGTCATAAGCACTCCACTTTCGGTGGTAGTCGGAGTCATAGCAGGTGCCATAGTTGTCGGCGGAATGAATCTCATAGAGAATGTTATAAAGATAGATGATCCTGTGGGAGCGATCGCGGCACATGGATTTGGCGGACTGTGGGGCACTATAGCTGTTGGCCTGTTCTCAGATGGTACAGCCACAAGAACGAAGGGATTATTGCTCGGCGGTGGCGGATATCAGTGCGGCATACAGATCCTTGGCGGTATAGTGGTATTCTTGTATGTATTTGCCGCTGCAGCACTGCTGTTCAAGATCGTGCAGAAGACGATAGGACTCAGAGTGTCTGCGGATGACGAGATGAACGGATTGGACATAAGCGAGCATGGCTTTTCAAATACATACACCGAGGTGCTTTCATCAGATGGTACAAGTGCTCCTATGATGAATGTTCCGAAGATAGACGAAAAAGCATTTGAAGATACAGAAGAGAAGCCTGACCTGAACATATCAAAGGTCGTGATCATAGCCAGAAAGAATAAGCTTGACGCCCTGCTGCATGCGATGAACGACATCAATGTGACAGGAGTTACCATCACAGATGTGACTGGATATGGAATGCAGAAGGGTAATGATGATAAGTATTATCGCAGTGCTGATGCAGATCTGAATCTTCTTCCAAAGGTGAAGATAGAGGTTATAGTAAGTACTGTTCCTGTGTCAAAGGTCGTGAAGACGGCAGAGAAGGTTCTGTATTCAGGCAATTATGGAGATGGCAAGATATTTGTTTATGACGTGAAGAATGTAGTGAAGGTAAGAACAGGGGAGATCGGTAGAGCTGCATTGATCGATGAGAGCAGATAGGAGAGGAGGTCTTTATATGCGCAAGACGACAATTGATGAGGCGATCGCGAGGGTGAGCGATTGGAATGGAAAGAGTATAAGCTATAAGCCGGTTGCAGGCGGAATAACCAACCCGAATTTTAAGGTGGATGTGGATGGAAAACATTATTTCCTCAAGATCCCAGGGGATGGCACTGATTTTATCAACCGTGAAGTGTGCCATGAGGCAAATGTTATTGCGGATAAAAGTAAAGCAGGACCAGAGGTCTATTATTACTTTGAGGATACCGGAGTGGAGATATTCCAGTGGCTTGACGGATATCGACAGGTGACATTTGGTGATGTGTATAACAAGGATATCTTTAATGAGATTTTTGAGAAGATAAAGGATTTTCATCATCTGGATACAAAGCCGCTGCACCTGAAACAGAGCATATTTGAGCAGGCATGGGATATGAATGCCAGAGCGAAAAAGGGTGGATATGTATCTCCATTCAATGACAAGATGGAATATCTGCTCACAGCAATTGAAAAAGCGTTGTCGGGCAGTGAGGAGTTATGCCCGTGCCACAATGACTTCTGGACAAATAATCTCATGTATAACGAGGAGACGAAGGATCTCAAGATCATTGATTATGAGTATGCTTCCATGAATGATCCGTATGTCGATCTGGGGCTTATATCCGCGGTTAACTATTTCACAGAGGACATGGATATAGAAATGATGAAGATATATGGCGGAGGCACCTTGGACGAGCAGGCATTTGCAAAGATGAAGCTGAACAAGATAGCCTGTGATATAAAATGGGCGTACTGGGCACTTTACCAGGCTTCAAGCTCCAATGTGGAATTTGATTATATGAACTGGTATGGACAGAAAATGGCAAGACTTCAGCACTTCTGGCTCGACCCAAGACTTGACTACTGGCTGGATATTGCCCATGAGAAGAAGAGCCTTATCAGCTGAATATCTGAATATCAATAGTAAACCGAGAAAGGAAGATGATTGCCGTGAAGGAATATTTTAAAAGTATAGAAAAGCCATGGATAGAATTTGTCAGCAGAAATATACGTGCGCAGGCGTATTCCGGGGAGGAGGAAGCTACATCTGAGGTGTTCATGCAGGCTATGGAGGAGCTTCAGATAGAGCATTTTCGTGATAAATGTGGCAATGTGGTGGGAGTTATCCGCGGAACTGGAGACGGACCAAATGTACTTCTGACAGGACATATGGATGTTGTCCCTGAGGGAAGTATTGAGGCGTGGAGTCCATACTCACCATTTGAGCCGAAGGCAGAGGACGGTAAATTATACGGAAGAGGTATAAGCGACATGCTTGCAGGTCTCACCTCGGAATTCTTTGCTTTCATGGAGATAAAGAAGCTGGTGGATGCAGGTGCGAAATTGTCAGGTAATCTTATCTTTGCTGCGGTGGTATACGAGGAGCCGGCTGAGAGCATAGGAACAATATATTTGATGGAGCATACTCTTCCAGAGCATGACCTTGATGTTGATCTGTGTTACCTTGGTGAACCGTCTGATGGCAATCTGGCTGTTGGACAGAGAGGCAAGGTAGAGCTTGTGGTGGAAGTGTATGGAAAAGTGGCTCATTCGTCAGCTCCACAGGAAGGAGTCAATGCGGTTGAAAAAGCACTTCCGGTCATGGAGGCTGTTATGAACAATTTCGGGAAAGAACCACTGGTTCATGAGATGGGCAGAACCTCCATGGTGATCACTGATGTAGTGGTCACTCCCGGCCAGAAATATTCCTGTGTACCGGATTATTGCGAGATCACGATAGATCAGAGATATGTGCCGCCGATGACTGCTGAGGATACAGTGTCGCAGATACAGGAGTTCCTTGATGAACAGCACAAGAAAGATCCTGATTTTAAGGCGGTAGTGCATCCTCGGATGAACAGAAGAACTTGCTACACAGGCTATGAGATGGAGGCGGCAAAGCAGCATCCGGCGTGGGAGACAGGTAAGGACAATGAATATGTGGAAATGACATATCAGACGTTGGTTGGACTTGGACAGGATGTAAGGAAGATATACTGGCAGTTTGGAACAGATGGCAGTGTGATCTGTGGCAAATACAATATCCCTACGATAGGATATTCTGGTGCAATGATGAGTCAGGCACACCAGGCACAGGAGCATGTGGAGATAAACAGGGTACTTGATTGCATAGAGGGATATACGGCAGTACTTTGTAAGCTGTATGACCTTGCGATGCCTGAGTAGATCTTCATGCATCGAAATACTGCAATATACTGCGGTATCAGAATATACCGGTATTTCGTATTCGGGATTTGATAGAGGTTTACACAATGTCCTTTATTTTGATACAATCAAGATACGACAAGGATATATAAGGGAGGGAGTAATATGCTGGCGGACCAGAGAAAACAGATCATCCTGGAACAGATTGACCTGAATCATTCAGTCACCGTGGCGAAGCTTGTCGAGCTTCTCAGTGTATCAACAGAGACGGTCAGACGTGACCTTGAGGATCTTGAAAATAATAATCTGCTTACCAGAGTGCATGGTGGAGCTGTTTCTGTGAAGAGAAGATATCGTTTTGATGATATGGATGTAAGAACGACATCTAACATGGAGCTTAAGGAACAGATCGCCAGAAAAGCGCTGGAGTATGTCAAAGATGGGGACACGATAGCTATAGATTCAGGAAGTACAGCTGCGGTATTTGCTATGGCACTTAAGACGCGCAGATTTGATTCGCTTTCAGTGATAACCTATTCATCAGAGGTATTTTCAATATTATCTGATTGCGAAAATTACAGAATTACATTGCTTGGAGGAGATTACCTTCCAAAAGAAAAAATATTTTATGGATTTCTTACTCATGAGGCGCTGCAGAGACTGTATTTTTCAAAGGCATTTGTGGTGCCTCTGGCGCTGTCGCTGGAGGATGGTGCGCATGACTTTATAAGGGAGACATATGAGAATCAGTGCATGATGATAGGACATGCAAGTGAGGTGTTCATTCTGGCAGACAGCTCGAAGTTTGAGACAAAGGGCGATATGAAGATATGTGATCTTCAGCCGGAGTATACCATCATAACGGATGACAGGCTGCCGGAGTCTATATGCAGCATGTATAAAGACCGAGGTCTGAATATCGTATGAACAGCACCGTATATTATGTTCTTTGGGTGTACAGACAGAGAATAAAATAGTATAATATTATTCATGAGATTGGACGGACAAAGGATGTGTTGAGTTTTCCATGAAAACTTGATATGCAGCCCCAGCCATTGTCAGAATTGACCTTGGATGGCTGGTGTTCAAAGAGAAGGAGGGTTACAGTTATGTACGAGAACAAGGATATGCTCAGCTGGCTTGGATATTTTGCAGATATGATGAAGGTCAGCCCTGAGAAGATAAAGATGCTGAATATATGTGGAAAGCAGAAGAATGTTGTTCCAACTATAGACACGCACAAGAGGGTACTGATATTTGCCGATGAGAGCCATGAGGATCTTCTCTACACACTGTGGGAGAAGGGATTTGGCGAGTATGACATGTGGTATGCCGAGGGAACTGAGCCTGGCGGCGAGGTACAGCACGACAAGATAGAGAAGGTGCTCAATAAAAAGATAACAGGACCAACAGTTATATTTATCATGAACGAAAAGACCAGGGAGTCTGTAAGATATGGAATAGCAAATGATTTCTTCTCAGCAGGTACGGTACACTATGTTGGCAAAGAGATACGTGCGGTTATCATGAGTCTGCTTGACGTTGATACACATGATACGATCCTTGCACTTCAGGCTGAGAGTATTGTCATAGAGGCTGCCATAGTTGCCAGCGAGGGCAATATCATAGCAGTTGAGCCGGATGAAGGCTCGAGACGTTCCATGGAAGAGAATGTGGACAAGTTTGGCGTACATAATGTCCAGATCATCCCGGATATGAGCGAGGAGACCTTGGCAGCGATACCTGTTCCAAGGCTTGCGTTTATAGTTGCGAACCATTATCTCGAGTCTGATATGGAGAGACTTTTGAAGATCAATCCGGAGATGCAGTTCGTCATATATACTCTCGATCTAGGGATACTTGCCCAGGCAAAGCTTATATTTGACAAGCTGGGAATCAAGAATATGGAGGCAATTCAGATATCTGTGTCCAAGACAAATAAGGACAATATGTTCGTGACACAGCCATCACCTTGGCTTATCACAGGTGCGGCTGAGAAATAAACGGATTATTAGAAACTGTAACGAAATATAATAGTAACAAACTATAACAATAAGAACAAATGCCAGAAGAGACTGATCAATATGTAAGATGCTTATGAGATCAGTTCATTCTGGCATTTGTGTTTTTGTCTGTGATCAGCCAGTATCAGCAATGTGCCGGGTACTGCATTGGATATTTTAAGATATAGGCGGCATCCGGGTGTCCTGAAGTCTGATTATGCCGAGAATAGTTCCGAGGCAGATTATATCGCTTGTGAGATACATGGATTTGTCGCATCTGCTGACGGCTTCAAGGTATGGTGAACCGTCGCGTTCAGTGTACTTTCGGATCATCTCAACGCCGTCCTCATTCAGAAATACGGCAATATCTCCAAATCTCGGGAAGTCCTTCTCGACAGCCAGAATATCCCCTTTCATATAGATGGGATGCAGCATATTGGTTGTAAGGCGAAGACAGTAGTCTGCCGATGGGAAATAATCCCGGGGTATATCTATAAAGTCGGTCGCATGAGTTGAATAGTCTGTGTTGGATGCGAGGGTGTGTGTGGATGATATGCATGGTATCTTGCGTGTTCCGGGTCCCGCGGAATCAGCGGGAAGTTTGCACTGCATGTGATCCTCTGAGTCCGCCATGAGCATGACCATTTTCTTGCCATGAATATTGAGTGTCCTGAATTTCCTGAGAAGGTAGAGTTCTTCCGGAGTAAGACTTTGGCGATGGAGAAATCCGTCCATAGTGCAGCCTAGCGCATCTGCAATGGATATCATGAGCTGGATCCCGGGACTTTTGGTCTTGCCGCTTCTTATAGCTTTTATCGTGTCCTCTGATATCCCGGTCATATCTGCCAGCTGGCTGATAGTTACACCCTTTTCAGCCATTACATCCTTCAGTCTATATCCTATATCGTAATAATCTCCCATATAAATCTACCCCTTAATAAAAAACAAATAAAAATTGTCTGCAAAATTACATATAAATATGCATAATATACAAACAGATATATTTATTATATATAGAAGAAAGTCAAATGTCCATAACAAAGTGTAACAATATACACTTTTGTGTGAAACTGTGGTGCGCAGTGGTGTATAAACATCTCTTCCATTTGTTTTTCAAATAGGTATAATAGAAGTATCTGTTACATCGAGAGATGACAAGGGGGTCATTTTCTACAAACAATAATCTGTCACAATGGGGGTGGCGGATTTCGGCAGAGGGAACAAGGCTATCACATACCGAGCGTTGGGCGTCGATATGAAGATAGCCTTTTTTCGTGGGCAGGGGACGGCTGTCACTTGTGCCTGGACAAACAATTCTGTGTGTGTTATCACGCTCTATGTCATTCGTTTCTCGGCCTCTATTTGCATGCGGCGCCGTCCGCGATAAGGGCGTTTGCGACTCCCTGCTTAGAGTGGTTTGAATGGAATTGACAGAAGTTTGCTGATTATAAACTAAACGTTAAAATTATTAAAAAAGTATAAACTGGCGATACGCTAGGTTTTATGCGGGTTTCTTTGAAAAACTGTGACAAATTTAAGTTTTTGTTGTGAAAAACAATACAAATATAAAAAATGATTAAAATATGACTATAAGGGCAAATAAATGACTTTAAATTTGTTTTGAATGGTGCTAAAATACGCAAGCAAGGAGCGAGAGAGCTCGTAAATAAAAAAATAGGGGATTATGACCGTATGAATGTAGTATTTTTTGATGTAGACGGCGTACTGAATTCAGAAAAATTTCTGTGTGATAAACAAGGGGAGTTTATCAATCCAAAGAATGTGGCGAATCTTAAAATGATAGTTGATGCCACACAAGCTAAGCTGGTTATGACCAGTGACTGGAGAAAACAGGTGATTGATAAGGAAGTCAGTAAAGCACATGTAAGAGAACTGATAGGCAGACTTGCTGATGCTGGATTGGAAGTCTATGGGGCAACTCCTTCAGGGGATGAACTTAGAAACAAGTATGAAAATTATACCAGAGCATGTGCGGTTAAGGAGTATGTGACCGCCAATTCCGTGGAAGGATATGTCATATTGGATGATATGGATATGGACTGGGAGACTTATGGTCTTGATTCTCATTGGATCAATACGGAGAATGTACTTGTGGGGTTGACTGAGGCAGATGCCAGGAATGCTGTTTCCATAATAAATGGATAATGGCATCATGACATATAATAAACAGTGCGAAAGGAAGTGATGTCTTACGGATCTGGCAGAAGAGTTATCCAATGAACTCCAATGCAAAACAGTATTTACAATACCAATATTTGGTGGGATACCGATAACAGAATCCGTGGTGGTAACATGGATCATTATGGCGGTACTAGTGTTGTTATCTATCATACTTGTAAGGAATCTCAAGGTCGAGAATCCTGGCAAGAAACAGCTTGTGCTGGAGACCATAATAACGACCTTTAACAATCTGTTCAAAGGTGTTATCGGAGAGGCTGGAATGAAGTATGTTCCATATCTGATAACGGTTATTCTGTACATTGGTATGGCCAACATCATGGGTGTGTTTGGTTTTAAACCACCGACAAAGGATCTGAATGTGACGGCCTCGCTTGCCATCATGAGTATAGTGCTCGTACAGGTGGCAGGAATAAGAGGAAAGGGAACAAAGGGCTGGGTCAAGAGCTTTGCAGAGCCGGTAGCAATAGTTGCACCGCTCAATGTACTTGAGCTTGTCATCAAGCCGCTGTCGCTGTGTATGCGACTTTTCGGTAATGTTCTCGGAGCATTCGTCATCATGAAACTGATAGAGGCAGTAGTTCCACTCATTGTCCCTATCCCACTCAGCCTGTATTTTGATTTCTTTGATGGATTCTTGCAGGCATTTGTATTTACTTTCCTGACTACGCTTTACATGCAGGAAGCGATGGAGTAAAGGTTATTTGAAATTTAAAATGAAAATAAGAAGGAGAAAATGATATGAACGGATTATTAGCAATTGGAGCAGGTATAGCAGCATTAGTAGGACTTGGAGCAGGACTTGGAATCGGCCTTGCAACATCAAAGGCAGTTGAGGCTGTAGCAAGACAGCCGGAGGCAGACGGAAAGATCACAAAGCTTCTTATCATCGGTTGTGCCCTTGCAGAGGCAACAGCTATCTACGGTTTCGTTATTGGACTTCTTGCAATCATTCTTCTTAAATAATCGGATTTCAGGGTGGATATCTGGAGAATATCTAGTGAATATCTAATAGAAATCCGTAGTTGCGGAAGATTTGCAGATTCATCTGTATATGCAGATAATAGAAACAGAAAGATAGGAGTGGCTATATGATTGATATAGAATTTTCTACAATAGCATTCACCATTATCAACTTAATAGTTCTGTTTCTTCTTTTGAAGAAGTTCTTGATAGGACCGATCAACGATGTCATCAAGAAGAGAGAAGAGATGATCGCTGGCTCTATATCAGATGCCAACAATCAGAAGGCTGAAGCGATGAAGCTCAAGGCTCAGTATGAGGAAACCCTTGCAGGGGTTGATGCTGAGTGCAGGGATCTCAGAGAGAAATCCCGTGCGGAGGCCCAGAATGAGTACAGCCGTATCATAGATCAGGCTGATGCAAAGTCAGTCAAGATGATAAAGGATGCGGAGAAGACCATAGAGATCAAGCAGAACAAGGCACTTTCTGATATGCAGTCACAGATCGCAGAGCTTGCAATGGCAGCAGCCGGCAAGATCGTGGGCGGTGAAGGCGATGCAGCATCAGCAGGTTCGGCCATGTATGACGAGTTTTTGAATGAAGTAGGTGATTCAGGTGACACAGAAGGCAATTAATTACGGAATTGTCCTCTATCAGCTTGGAATCAGTCAGGACATGGTGGAGGAGATAAAGGCGCTTGTGGATGGCAGTCCGGAGCTGGTATATGCACTGGCAGATCCGGTGGTCAGCCATGCAGATAAGCGCAAGGTCGTTGACAGGGTATTTGACAGATTTGAGAACAAGAATCTGGTGAATTTCATGAAGACCCTGTGTGACAACGATGGATTTGACATGATACATGACATATTTGACGAGTATGAGAAGTATGCCAGAGAGCAGCAGGATATCCTTTCGGCAACTCTCTATTATGTCACACCGCCAACTGATAAGCAGAAGGCTGGTATCGAGAACTTCCTTATGAAAGAGTACGGAAGTAAGGCGGTACAGCTTTCCATGGTGGAGAAAAAAGAATTGATAGGTGGATTTGTCATAAGAACGGGAGATCGCGAATACGATAGAAGCATTCTGGGCAGGTACAAATCCCTTAGACAGAAACTGGTTATGAGGTGATAAATTGAGTTCAATTAGTTCAGAGGATATTATTTCTATACTCAAAGAAGAGATAGAGAATTATGATTTTGACTCCAGGGACAAAGAAGTCGGTAAGGTCATCTATGTGGGTGATGGAATAGTAACCGTATACGGTATAGACAATGCCATGTACGGCGAGATCGTTGTCTTTGAGAATGGTGTCAAAGGTATGGTTCAGGATATCAGAAGAACAGAGATAGGATGTATTCTGTTCGGTCGTGATACAGGAATCAAAGAAGGAACAAAGGTCAGCAGAACAGGTAAGCGTGCAGGAATCCCTGTAGGCGATGCATTTATCGGACGTATAGTTGATGCCCTTGGAGCACCTATAGATGGAAAGGGCAGCATAGAGTCAACGGATTATCGTCCGATAGAGAATCCGGCTCCAAGCATAGTTGATCGTAAGTCGGTCAACCAGCCGCTTCAGACAGGAATCCTCTCGATAGATGCCATGTTCCCAATCGGAAGAGGACAGAGAGAGCTGATCATAGGAGACAGACAGACAGGTAAGACATCCATAGCGATAGATACCATTCTGAATCAGAAGGGCAAGGATGTCATCTGTGTATATGTGGCTATAGGTCAGAAGGCTTCAACAATAGCCAAGGTTGTAAATAACCTGAACAAATATGATGCCATGGACTACACGATAGTCGTTGCATCTACAGCAAGTGATTCAGCACCACTTCAGTATATTGCGCCTTATTCAGGTACAGCTATCGCTGAGTACTTTATGCATAAGGGCAAGGATGTGCTGATCGTGTATGATGATCTGTCCAAGCACGCTGTTGCTTACAGAACATTGTCATTGCTCCTCGGACGTTCACCAGGACGTGAGGCATACCCTGGAGATGTTTTCTATCTCCATTCAAGACTTCTTGAGAGATCAAGTAAGCTTAAGGATGAGCTGGGCGGAGGCTCTATCACAGCCCTTCCTATTATCGAGACACAGGCAGGTGATGTATCTGCTTATATACCTACAAATGTTATATCTATCACGGATGGACAGATATTCCTTGAGAGTGATCTGTTTTTCTCAGGTATGAGACCTGCGGTCAATGTCGGACTGTCAGTATCACGAGTTGGTGGTGCTGCACAGACAAAGGCTATGAAGAAGGCATCAGGAAGCATAAGAATTGACCTTGCACAGTACAGAGAGATGGAAGTGTTCACACAGTTTGCATCTGACCTTGATGATGCGACTAAGGCACAGCTTGCACATGGTAAGGCACTTATGGAACTGCTCAAGCAGCCATTATGCCATCCACTGTCAATGCATGAACAGGTTATGACACTTATAATGGCAAGCCATGGCGCATTTGATAGTATTCCTACTAAGGATGTCAAGAAGCATCAGTCAGAACTGCTTGACTATCTTGACCTTAAACATCCTGAGATTGGAAGAAAGATAGAAGAGACTAAAGCGATTGATGATACAATCGTTAACCAGATTATGGATGCAGTCAAAGAATTTGCTGAATAAGCAATAGTGCAGAAATGAGGATAATATGGCAAACACTAAGGAAATACAGGATCGAATTAAAAGTATCAATGATACATTAAAGATTACTAATGCCATGTATATGATCTCTTCTTCTAAACTTAAAAAATCCAAGAAGATGCTCTCAGATACAGAACCATATTTCTTTACATTGCAGTCAGAGATGAGCCGAATATTAAGACATATTCCAGATATCGACAGCATTTATTTCAAATCCAATGATGACATTCCAATGGATGACAGAAAGGTTGGATATATAGTTATAACTGCTGATAAGGGCCTTGCCGGTTCATATAACCACAATGTATTAAAGATTGCAGAGGAGCATCTTAAAAACCATCCAAACCATTCACTGTTCGTACTTGGCGAATTAGGAAGACATTATTTTGAACAGCGTGGTATAGAGATAGAGAAGCAGTTTCATTATACTGTACAGAATCCTACTCTTAACAGAGCGAGAAATATCGCTGAGGAGATTCTTGAATTGTACAGGGATGAAGAATTAGACGAGGTCTATATCATATATACAAGTATGGTTAACGCCATACAGGAGGAAACACAGATATCACAGCTTCTTCCACTGAAAAAGGCAGATTTCAATATCCAGATTCCAGTGGATTACAAGCGAGAGGAGCTTGCCTTAAAGCCTTCTCCAGAAGTCGTTATGGATAGAATTGTTCCAGATTATCTGGTTGGTTTCATATATGGTGCTTTAGTTGAGTCGTATTCATGTGAGCAGAACGCCAGAATGATGGCGATGGAAGCTGCTTCCAAGAGTGCGAAGGACATGCTTCATGAGTTGGATATTCTTTATAATCGTGCCAGACAGGCGGCGATTACACAGGAGATAACAGAAGTAATAGCTGGTGCAAAATCACAGAAAAAGAAGCGCAAGAAGTGATTTCCAGATATAATCTTGGTTAGTGTTTCTTAAAATGTGATTTGTGCGAAGGAGGATTTATGAAGAAAGGGAAGATTATTCAGGTAATGGGTCCTGTTGTCGATGTAGAGTTTCAAGATGAGGAACTTCCGGCAATCAGAGACGCACTTGAAGTTGATAATGGCGGTAAAAGATGTGTGATGGAAGTCGCACAGCATATAGGCAATAACACTGTCCGCTGTATCATGCTTGCATCAAGTGAAGGTTTGTGCAGGGATATGGAAGTAACAGCGACAGGTAAAGGTATAACAACTCCAGTAGGAGAAAAGACTCTTGGAAGATTATTTAATGTCTTAGGAGAGGCTATTGATGGCAAAGAACAGCCAGATGCGGAGGAGAAGTGGGAAATCCACAGAGAACCTCCAACATTTGAAGAACAGAATCCTGCAGAAGAGATTCTTGAGACAGGTATCAAGGTCATCGACCTTCTTGCACCTTATGCAAAGGGTGGTAAG
>OLGZ01001056.1_pt1 | contig 17438 bp, 26 predicted proteins | sample 1605981 | NCBI WGS metagenome assembly OLGZ01 (sample SAMN03283291) | human gut metagenome | biome: human-associated habitat; material: feces | host: Homo sapiens | place: Peru | collected 2012 | reverse complement strand
CTTTTATTTTTTCCATTTTCTATCTTCCTCCTATATTTTGATCAACTATAATTTGAACAAGAACTTGTATAGGATTTCACAAAATAAGAACTTGTGTTACAACCAATTTTTATGGTACAACCACCATTGATTTTTCTCATAGATTCTGCTGATGTAATAAGACAATCTTTCGAACAATCAAAATTGTCTAAATTAATATTTTTCATAGGACATCCTCCTCGTGATTATATATATATCTTAACATAATTCTAAATTATTAATCTGTAGTCTATCTGAATTTTTATTATTTAAATCAACAATAACACTCTACTTGTTAATTCATACGGATAAGTAGCGAAATTAATATGCACTGAGTTAAATTCACTTCATTAATAATTGAAAGTAACATATGAACCATCTTTTAAGCAACAACCAACTGTAATTGTACAACCACCATTTATTTTTTCATAGTTTCTTCTGATGATTCAACAATATTAAGTTCATTTAAACATTCATTAATATTTATTTTTTCATGATTTCACCTCCTCTGCTAGTTATTCTTAGTTAAGTCCAAATGAATTAAGTAATCCGTTGATTGCACCGTAATCATCAAAAACTAATTGCCACACGCAAATCAGAGATGCAATCGGAACTACAACAGGAATAAGCAATGTACTTCGGAAAAAAGAAGATATTTTATTAAAAGAATTAAGAGGCAAAAGAAATTCAAACTTTGTAATCATAAAAATTTCAAATTCGTGTGATAGAAAACCTAAATATATAAACAATATTTTAGTTTCATCAAAAAACACCCCCGGAATGCACGGAATAGGTACAAGAAGCATTAAGAGAGTAGTTGCAAAATATAATGGGAATTTAGAAATGAAGTATGATAATGATACAAAAACCTTTACCTCCGTAATCGGAATAAATTCTAATTTACCCTCTAACAACCAGTCATAGCATTTTTATTTTAAACAACAAACTGCTCTTACCACCTTTTTCACGGTAGCGTTGGGTGGTTGTTAGCAGTCCTGTTTTCTTTAGGTCTTTAATAGCCCTACGCACTGTGGCAGGCGACAGCTTTATGTCGCCTGCTATTTTGTTTACTGAGGGCCAGCATTCGCCGTTTTTGTTTGCTCGGTCGTGGAGGTAGGTATATACGGCAACGGCTCGGTGAGGTAAGTCCATTTGATACAGAAAAGTTAATTTACTCATTCTTCTGCACCTCCTGTGACGGTCGTTCGGTTCTTATGACTACTTTTCTTTGCTTGTCTGCGTTCTGTTCAACCATTGAATTTCCGGGTTCTTCTGTTGGCTCATCTTGCTGTGCTGATGTTGCTTCATCCGCATCAACAATATCTTCACACTCAGTCTGTTCTGCATTTGGCGAGGTCTTTAGGTTTTCGTTTTTCTTCTTTTTCTCACCGCTTGTTTCATCAAAATCCGAATCAGTTACAGGACAGTATGTTTGGATTATGTTGTTGAACAACTCTGAACGGTTTGCATAGTGAACTTCACGATTGCCGTTTTCCATGACCTCATACTTTTCTTCAAACTGAATGCCCCATTTGAAGAACAATTTAAGCTTGACTTTCATCGGATAAAAGCCTGTTTTCATAACAACAAATGTGCCTTTTGGAAGTGACTTCAGCTCATCGGGAGTCATCAATGGCCTTTCTATCATCTGCAATGATTGGGACGGATCATTTTTGCTTCTGCTTACAGAGCCTGACATAACAGTTCTTGAACCGAGAGCTTTTGACAGCACTTCCGCACTTGTGCTGTTGGGAGCAAAGCCGCCGAATATTGTCAGCTGTGTGTTGTCTATGATAACATCAGCACCCTCTTTGCTGTAATTTTTCTCAAGTTGTGCGAAGGATTGAATTATTGGCACTATCTGTAACCGCCTTGAACGGGAAGCAGAAAACATCATTTCAGCCGAATCAATCTTCGGCAAAGTGCCCCATTCATCACAAAAGAACACACAGCGGTTTTTCAGTACACCGCCGTTTTCATCTGCAACTGAAAGTATTTCACGGTAGAGCTGTTGGATTATAAGCGAAACCATAAAGAAAGTGTTGGGATTTTCCTCCGGCATTACAATGAAGATTGCACACTTTTCATTGCAGAATTTTTCAGCGTCTATTTCTGTATCAAAACACAAAAGCTGTTCAAGCTCACTGTCAAGAAAAGCATTCAACCTTGAAAGTGCCGTACTCATAACGCTTGACATACTCTGTTCGGCTGTGTTCAGCGCCGCCCCTGCAAACCATTTTGCTTTGTGGTCGTCTGGAAGATAGTCCATTAAAAGTTGAAACTGATTTTTGCCTTTCTTGTTGGTCGGAGCGAGCAATTCCTGAATGATTTTGAATACCGAAACAATATGCCTTTCTTCGGATTCACAGAATTCTGAAACAAGCAGAATGGTCGCTGTTAAAAGTCCCTCTGCCGCATCATAAAAGTAAGCGTTCTGTCCAAATGAAGCCGAGTCCATACCGGAAAGAATAATCGTTTTTGAAATGATTTTTGCGTATTTTTCGGCTCTTGCCTTGTAAACAAGCTGTTCGGGCTCTGCTTTGTATAAGTCCATATACTTATTCACAAGATGCAGGAGATTGTTGCCGTGTGAGCGTGTTGGGTTACGCAAATCTATAACGGAAATTTTGTAGCCGTAATACTTTTCTGCGATTGTTCCATAGTTTCGAACAATGTCGCCCTTAGTGTCGGTTGATAAAAATGACATACCCGTTGCACAGGCGTATTCAATGCACGGATAAAGCCAATACGCTGTCTTGCCGACACCAGCCGCACCAATCATCAGAGCATGAACATCGCCTGTATCAACCATTGCTATTGTGCCATTTTTTCTATTCTTGCAACCGACAACTATACCTTGCTCCGTTGGTCTGCTGTCTGGATTATTTCTCCACTCGTTAGGTTGAAAATCAATTCGTTTGTATGTTTTTTGACTTCCTTTTTGGTCGCCCAACGAGCAGTTCCGTGCTGACCTTGTCCGACAGTTTTGTTTTTTATTCGGTTAAGAGAATAGTTATTACCAACTGTTGTAATAATCACAAACAAAGCCAACATTGAACCTGTTACAATTATCAAAGTTACAATACCTGATGGCATATTCGTTCATCTCCTTTTTCTGATAAAGTTAAATCCTCATTCCAGTCTTTATGAGTTGGAATGAGGATTTCATTTTGAATATTCAGTTTGTTCAGTTTGTCGGCTATGCGTTTGTTTGCTGTCTGTCCTGCCTCGTCATTGTCAAAGCAGAGAAACACATTTTTGATGTTTGGATTATCTTTAAGACATTGAAAAAGCACCCTGTCCGAAACGGAACAGGATGCCGCATAGCTGTGTTCTTGCCAGTTTTCCTTGTGCATTGAAATGTAAGAAAGCATATCAATGGGAGCTTCGAATAAAAATAGCTTTTCGCTTGTGCCGTTAAAGTGAAAGCTGTACTCGAGCTGACTGCCTGCAACATTTCCCTTGTAAGAATCGCTTGTCACCGTTCCTCTCCTGTGTGCATGGCGAGGTTTACCGTTTGAATCATAGCCTACAAAGACAGCGTTGTGATAATCGGCAGATTCATAAATCATTTTCTTTCTGACAAACTCAAAAAGTACATCTTTGTCAATGCCACGAGTCAACAGCAGATAAGAAAAAACTCGGCTCATTCTGTCATTTCTCGGTGGCAGTTCAAAGGGTTTATGCTCTTTTTCTATGGGCGGTGATGTTATGATTTGACCGCCACAGTTATTCAAAAGCATTTCAACCGCTTCGGCATAGTCCTTGTTGTAAAATTTGCAGACAAAATCAACTGCATCTCCGCCTTTCTGTTCGTACTGATGATACCAGAGGTGACCTCTGATTGTTACCTTTTGCGAGCCGTCAAGCCATTCATACTCCGAGCCTGATTTCTTGACTTTTTCGCCTTGGTTTATAAGAAACTTTGCAAGGTCTGTTCTCCTTGCCTGTTCTCGCTGTTCTTTTGTGAAATGAATGTAAGTTGATATTTTAATCACTTCCTTGTATATATTTTTCTTTTCTGCTGTAATATCTTATAGTGGGTAGTTATTCTCTTATCACTGTGACAGGTGGCACCTGTCAGCGTTTTGGTGCAGTTACTCCTTGGCGGGAATTAAATATCTTTCTTGTTTAAAATAACATACTGTGCTATAATTTTATAAAAGCATTGAAAGGTTGTGAAGTGATGAATGGAATAGAAAACAAATTTGCTAAATTTTCTAATCGATTAGATAAAACTCTTGGTATCAAAATCTTTGCTCTTATATCATCAGTCCTGCCATTACTTTTTTATGTTAATTCTTTTATGTTTTCAATTAACTGCCAAAATTTGTACGGCATACCATCAAAATATTTTAGTATTACTATGCACGATATCATGCCATATGCTATCCTATTTTTCTTTATTGTTGTTGCCTTTATTTATAATTATTTCTTCTATAAAAACAATAATTTAGGAAACAATCTATCAAGTAAGATTTTTTATTTATGTGGCGCAATAGTTCCTGGTCTTGTTTTCTCTATAATTGAATTCACGCTTTTTTATATATTTTCATTAAAATTCAATTGGATTGAAAATTTTCTAACTCCTCTTTTTGTAACAGTAATTTACATTGTAATGCTTATCGTCAGCACATTCTCGTTTGTGAAAATTCCAGATAGTATATCAGGACACCTGAAACTCAAAAAAAGAATAAAAAAATCAACTGTATTCTTTTCTGTTATTATATATGCATCTATAACAATTAGTTATATTTTTCTATTTTTCAATGCAACTCCAATTAGCAAATCATACGAAACGACTACAATAAACAATAATAAATATGTTATTTTATCCGAATATGAAAGCGATTATTTAGTTGTAAAATATGATGATACAAATGAAACCACCATATTTTTTACGAGTGAATATCAACTTGTAAATAAAGAAAATCTAAATATAAAACCTTTAAGTTTCTCAAATATTGAGTATAAATAAGATCTTTTTTCGAACTACTAATGTATCCCCAATCCCTGCTTTTTATCATTAATCTTCTGCTGTAGCTTTTTATCCGTCCGTTGTGCTTTCTGCTTTTCTTCAAATCGAAGTTGATTTTGAATCATATTGCTGAGGAAACGCAGGAGATAGAGGGAAGAAACTGCAACACTGTTGCGGTTGGTTTTAATTGAATAATGAGGATACAGAACACCTCTGCCTGAATTAAAGACTGATTCGGCAGAGGTGTTTTCTTCATATTCAAATGGATTTGAAACAGGTTTTTCGTCTGTATTCTTGATTTCTTCCGCTTCATCTTCGGTGAAATTTAGTTTCAGCGCTTCCTTGATTATCGCATTTTTGATTAACTTAAACTCCTTGTTTTGGACAAGAGGAATCCTGACAGAAATTTCATCCGTGTAGGTGCGTATTGTATTTTCTTTTTGCTCATACCATAAATCATACAGCTTTTTAATCCTGCTGTCATTAGCAAGCTCTTCAACAATAGAATCCACAAGTGCTTTTACATCAGGTTTAAGATAACCGTAAACCTTTTTACCTTTCGTTTGTGAAAGTCTGTCGGCAAGTTCCAACAGCTTATGCTGAATTGATGCGCTGATATATATTTCAGAGTTGATTTTTGAAACCAAATCTTCTACAATGTCACGAGCCTCAGCACGGAGCTTATCCCTGTGTTCGGTTTGCCTTTCATATATGCACAATAAATCTTGCTGAAAAATATCTTTTGCAAATGATAAACGCAGATTTTCAACTCCCTTTTGTGTGAGATAGCCTTCGTTCTCAACAGTTGAATATGCAATCAAATGCACGTGAGGGTGGTGCGATTCCTTATGAAATGCCGCATACCAACGAAGATTTTGGATTGGAATTTTAAGATTCTTAGCGAGTGCTTCGGTCTGTGTGCGGAGCATATCTCGCCTGCGTGTAAGGTTGAATTAAAAAGACGGAATTCAATCGTACCCTTGTAGAACACGCTGTGAAGATTCAAAGCATGGTAGCGTGTATCGTCATAATGTCGGTAACTGTAATCCTCGCCGTCATACCACAATGACTTTATCTGCTCCATTGACATAGGCGGACGGTTATTGATTTCATCGAGAAAGCGTGTGTCCATCTTCTGACAGTAATGCTCACGGGAAACATTTACTTTCAATGCTTTGTAGAGTAAGTCCTCTTTCGCCGCCATAATGTTTACGATGTTGCGAAGCGTTTTAGGGGTATGCGGAGCCGCATTAATATGACAATGTAAACCACAACTTGAGTTGACTCTTGCTCCTGCACTACGAAGCTTTCTGACAAGTTCCTGTATTGTTTCAATGTCATCGTAATTACAAATCGGAGTGACAAACTCCACCGAATACAGAGAGCTTGCATTCTGCCCCGAACGGTTTTCACAACGGACGCTTGCGTCACGCATAATCTTCCACATCCTGCCGTCATTATCACGGACAGAATAAGCGTCATAACAGACGCCAACATGAGTTGCGTCTGTATGAAAATAACCGGCAATCACTTTCGCCGCAGTACTGCGAGTGATGCCGGTCATTTCAATTTCTATTCCTAAGTTTTGATTTTTTATTTTTATCACCTTTTTCTACAATTGTGTTTCTTTTAAAATAATGATATTATAATATCAAATAAAATAATTGAGGTGTTCGTATGTTCAAAGAATTCAAAAAAGACAAAATCACAAAACTAATTCAAATAGAAAAAGAGAATGTTTACGATAAATTAAAAAGTAATGATATTAATTTATTAGAAGCGCATTATATATTAGAAGACAGGATATCTCAGATATATAGCGAAAACAATTTTTACTATCAAGATTTACTTAATAGAAGAAAATTTCTCACATCCTTTCGCAGTAATACTCACAATATATTGATATCACTGATATTTGGAATATTAGGAAGTGCCATCTGTAGTTTTATTTTAGATGCTTCTAAAATCCTATCTAGATTAGGTGCAATTATTTGCGATATTTTAATGATAATTATTATATTATTTATTGCATATTTCATGATTAAGTCAATCTTAAAAACTTCTAAGCTTCTATCTGACGATGATCCCTATAATGTAGATTTATATGAATTGGACGAAATTGAAAAAGCTTTGCAGAAATATGAAGACAAAAAGCAAAATTATAATTCAACTTCGGCACTCTGATTAGATAGAGCATCTATACTCTTCTTTTTAGTTTGCTTAGATATAGTCGACTTCATATCAATAAACTCTCTGACATTTGCAGGAACATATTTTGCATACAGAGAATCAACCGATTTTTCAAGTTCTTCCTTGAAATCTAAATCACGCTGTTCCATATACATTTTTACTGCATTCAGTTTTTCATCTTCGTATATAATACTTACGCTTGTTTTCTTCATAAAAAATCACCTCGTCAGTTCTTGTTGCTTTGATTTACATATTTAATATTCGGTATTTTCAACCACTTTGTCCAACCTCGTCCTTCAAGTTTGGTTTTGACAACTCCGTAAGCGGTGCCTTGTGCTTCGATAACTTCTCCGTTTCCGATATACACACCGATGTGACCGTCCATCCAGACAGCAAGTCCGGGTGTGTCGGGCATATTAGAAATCGGTCCGCTTTCGGTTACATTGCTCCAGATTGAATTTGCACCACAATCTGTAAAGCCGTTTGAGCCTGTGACAATTTCTCCGCTGTCGGCATTGTACCAAGCGTAGGATTTTATCAAGCCTATGCAGTCGGTTACTCTCTTGCCGAGCCACTTTTCACCTATCTGTCGCATTTCACCGCCAGCCTCATTGTTGCCGGGAAACAGAATTGCCTGTTGATTGAGATACTGCTTTGTACAAACTTGTCCGTAACCGCCATACACATAACCCCAGCCGTTTTTGTATGCGTTTTCACACCACTTGACAAGGTCGAGGTTATTTTTCGTTGTCTTGTCGGTAAAGCCTGCGGTGCTGATTTCTGCCCCCTTGATTGACTGCATCATCTTTTGGAACTCGTCATACTTTATCTCCGTTCCGAATTTCTGATTGACGGTTTTTATCAAATCCTCATCAGACTGATTCTTCTTGAAACAGGATACAAAGTTTTTTACAAAGTCCTCATCCTCTGATTTATCGGACAGAGAAAACAGATAGATAACCTCCGCCTGCGTGTTGCAGTCGGACAGTTTTTTTGCTTTTGAGTTGATTTTCAACCTCTGTCATTGTGTCGTTAATAAGCTGTAGATTTTCCATCTGCTCGGCTGAAATGTTTTCTTGTATAGACTGATTGAGTTTGTCGGTATCAATATCCATACTTCCGTTGAAAACGGAAACAACAGCAACAATCGGCATAACCACAATTATGATTATGCCGATTACTATACCGCCTATTGTTTTTATTACTTTTTTATCTGTGAGCAGAGAAACTGCTATTTTCTTCAGTGTCTCACCTATGGTAGCACTCATTAAAATTCACCTCCTTAACACCAAAAATCCGATTGACTTCATACGAAAATCAATCGGATTTTTGTGACAGATAATTAGTTAAAAATTTTATTAATAAAATTAGTCGCATTTGAATGGATAGATCGAACCAGTTCCTGTAATTCTTTATCATCTATTTCAGCACTTCTAATAACTTCCGAAATATCATTTGAAGAGATTTTTCTTGTCCCCGTTGCACTGGGAGTTCTATATCCTTGTTCATTTAGTATTTCGGCTACCTTTGCAACTGATGTATTTTGAAGATACAACTTATAGATTAACACTGCACAATCATCGTTTTCAGATAGTTGATTAGCTCTTATTATGACACCTTTTATTTTCTCCCATTTTTCTATCTGTTTATCTGCCATCTCAACTGTCCATTCAATTTTTTTACTCATAAAACCACCTCAAAATGAAAAGATAATATTTATTATATCAAAGTGATTTCATCTTGTAAATATATCACCTACCCCCAGCACTACCGAAAATCTCTGCTTTGTATTCGGGTACCTGAACAAGAAGCAAATAGCGTTCATTAGCGCACATATACAGACAAGTGCCACGCTCACCGAATTTTATTAAGGCATACTCGTTTGGCTCAACCATTAGCGCATCTTCAAAGTCCTTCGGATTGATGTTGCCGTGGAAAAATAAGAAGTGATGAGTCGGGATTGAGAACAACGGCTTGGTATATTCCTTAACGCTTGAATCAAGACCGAACTGCTGTGCAATTCTCGGAACTTCGTTTGATGCAAGCATTATTCCAAGTCCTAAAAGCATATTGCCGGGGAAGGTCAGCAAACCGAGGAACAGCAGAGTAGTCTGCATAAATGCCGTCAGGCACAGTGCCGCTATCTGCTTCATCCACTGATTGAAGCCGTCCTGATAACCTCTCGGAACGCTGAACATATACAGTGCACCTACTGCCATCTGAATAAGCAAGATTCCTCCACGCTTTATGTTAGCAAAGAAGATCTTTATTACGCAATAGGCAAAGGCTATCATGCATAACAGATTCAGCAAGCCGAATGTTGTCTGTGTTGCTACTGCAAAACTGCCCTCTAAAACACTTGTGCTTTGTCCGGCTAAATCAATGCTTTGTTGCCCTGCCATTATAGATGACAAATCCTTTGAGAATGTGTTTTGCAGGCTGATGCAAAATTTATACAGTTCCACAGGCACAACGCCGAACAGCGAACAGGCAAAGAAACCTTTTAAGACATTAATTGCAGTTGTCTTTATGTTCGCTCTGCCGTTCTGATATTCTTTTGCAACATCAAACACGGCGACGACCGTGCCTGCGACGAACAATGCCCAGCCAAACAGCGTAAACAGGTTTATTGTCGCCTGCACCCATTCAAGGTCAAACACATCTGCGCCCATATTTCCCATCATAGTGAAAAAGTCTGCGACAGCGTTGTAAATCGTTTCATAGAACCACTGTAACATCGTGTTCCATATAGCGTTTGAGATTTGCTCACCGAGGTAATCAAACACACCGCCTATGGCACTGCCGATACCACCGATAAAATCTCCTAACCAGTCAAAAATATAAATCACCCCCTGTCAAATGGAAAGTTGAAAATTAAGCTGTGCTGCTTCGCCGCAATTTTAAATAAATTCGGGCAACAAGGCTTTTTATCATTTTGAACCATCTGCTCGTCCGAAATTTTCCATTTTACATTTTCAATTCTCAATTTTAAAGTATTGTCCAAATGTACAGTGGTACTATCAGAGAGAACACAAGACAACCGAAAAGAATTGCCGGCGCAACAAATTCAAACTGTCCATGCTTTCGATAGTCCATATATGCGAGGGCCATTTTAACAAAGAAAAGTATAGCAAGAATCATATCAACCGCAGGAAAGACAACATTGTTTACAACATTTTTAATCTGCGTTTGTGCGCAATTCCAAGTGCTTTGAATTGCTGATGATACATCTCCTGCGGCAAAGACCGTTATTCCTGAAATTCCGAGCATTAACAGTATTACTGATATTCCTGCCAACCACTTCAATAACTTAATTTTTCTTGATTTTATCATTTTTTACCTCCGATTTTCTTAACTCATTCTCCGATATATATCTGACTTTGATATTCAGCTTTTCCGCAAAAGGGATTTCCTTTTTCATACCATCTGTAATTTGATTGCCGAAAACCCATACTTCATCGCAAACCCACAGCAGAGAAATTCCTGCCTGCATACCGATTTTCTTTCTTCTTTGTTGCTGTCATCTAAAATCAGCGCATAAAAATGCGGTATGAACGGAGCCATACCGTTTTGTTTTAGTGTACGGCTTGCAATTCCCATAAGATTGAATATATTGCCGTCCTGACCTATCAACGCACAGTCAGGTTTGACCTTTTCTGCTTTGATTTGCTCATCGGTAATAAATCCACCGAGCTTGTTTTCCACATAGTCGGAAAGCCAAGTTCCGGCAAATGCTGTGTATGACTGTAATCTCCACATTGCAATCTTGCCGATGTCAAGGTGGACATCTTCAAGGGGATAGAGAATACAGGTTACACCGTCACTCTTGAACACCGAAACATTCTCAAACTTTGTGTTGTCAAGAAGTATTCCTTTGTCCGTAAGAATTTTATTGATGCCGTCCACCCATTCCTGTATTTCACCTCCACAGCCCTGCAAAATGAGTCCTTCCTTGCCGTTCATACGGCGTAGATCTGTTAAAGTTATTTGGTTTATTTTCATTGAGATCAGTCCTTTCAAAAAAATAACAGCACCCGATTAAGAGTGCTGTCATTATAAAATTTTAAATTGTCCTTACAACGACCTCAACTTGAGTTATTACATCACGAAGCCTGTCACCACCGACAATATATTCCAATATATCATCTGCCGTATCTCCCCACATTCCTTCTATGTCAATGCATGGTTCATTGCTGAGAACATTATAATTTTTTCCATCTTTTATATAGTAGCCCTCGCCAATGTTAATTCTCCCGTCAGGATGTGTGATAGAATAAGATTTGCCTTTCCATTGAAATTCAACTTCTCCACCACAATCTACACACCATTTAAACTCGCTAATTGTTTTAAATTGATCTTCTTCGTTTTTTACAATATTTTTATTTACTTTCATCTGTGTGTTCACTTCCCTATAATACTTAAATTCCGGAACTACATCAGGATAATTTATAGGTCTCTGTGGCAATGGATTACCACGATTAGGATCCCAATTTATCATATGATCATGCGGATTTGTATGTTTATCAGGTCGATTATGGAAACTGAAATGTCTTTCCTTGGTTGCACGTCCATCATCACCAATTTTCGTTAACCTTCGTTCGCCATTCTTATCAAATGTTTCCTTGATTTCGCCCGGTTTTCCTAAAAATCGTTCATCTTCAGTCTTTTTTGGTTTCCACTTACCGCCGTAGGCACTACCTGAACCTTTCAGTGAATACATTTTATTGAAGTTCTCTGGCTGAAGCATTGTTTTGTTAACAATTATACCCTTTTTATTATGCAATGGCAAGTCCAATGATTCTTTATTGAGATATTTTCAACCGCTAAGTTCATAATCAACATAAATTATGTCACCTTGCATTTCAGGAAAAGGTTCGCTGTAACATATAATTTTGCTCGGTTCTATCCGTTGCCGAAGCAACCACCGAATTTTGCCCACTGTCGGCTTTTTCTTTGGTTTTGGCATTCTGTCCCGAAGGCTCTGTTTCTTTTGAAACTGTGGCTTTTTCGGTGTTGGTTGTTGTTTCGGTTGTTGCCATTTCAGATCTTTCCGCAGATGCAGAAACACCCACGGAAGTTGAAACCGTGGGTGATAAAGAACTGTTATACATTTTTTCTTCTGCCGTACAAGCTGTGAATGTTCCTGTTGCTAAAATCAATGTCAGCATTATTGCGATTTTCTTTTTCATATTCTCATCGCTCCTTTCAAGCAACAAGTATATCCAAAGAATTTCAAATGTCCAGAGCATATTCTTAAATTTTATCGCAAAACTTTATAATTTCATTCTTTCTTTGTTCCACTGCCTCCTTATACTCTACTGAACACAAGCCTAAACTATCGCAACACTCAATCTCCAAATGTCCATAGAAGTGTTCGATGCTTTCAATAACTCGGCTACATTCTCTCATACTTGGACCAGTTCTTAAAGCTATTGAATATCCTTTCTTTCCGCTACTTATGGTAGCATGAGGGTCATGAGTGTTACACCAAGGTGTGCACCTATCAATAAAAGCCTTAAATTGTCCCGGAATGTCAGCCCAATATGAAGGAGACACTGATATAATAATATCTGCCCATTCATACTGTTGAATTATTTTGACTACATCATCATCTTGAATACATTTAGCTGTATTATGACAATTTCTACACCCTTTACAAAAACTTATATCAAAATCATCAATACAAATACTTCTGACATCATATTTTTCTTTCAAACAATCTGAAACAATATTTACTATTTCAGCAGTCGCGCCATTTCTTACTGGACTACAATTCATTACTAAAACTTTCATTTTATTTATCTCCCGAAATTACCATTCAAATTGAAAGATATTATACATAAGTCTAGAGTAAAAGTCAAGGCAAAATCACATACTCTGCGTAAAGCTTTCTGATTCATCTTCCGACATATCCTCGGTTTCCTCTTCACTCTGCTGTTCATCAAGTGCCTGATGATACACTTCCATAACCTTGCTGTTTAGCATATCTCTTGACTCCTTTGAAATCGGGTGAGCAATCTCGCTGAACTTCGTTTCGCCGTTTTCATCAACATAGTTACTTGCAGGCATTGCAACAAACAGTCCTTTTCTTGAGTTCATCACTCTGATTCCGTGAATTGCCACAGCACCGCCGACAGTAACGCTTGCAAACGCCTTTGTGTTGCAATCATCTACATCAACGAGCTTATCAATCCTTACCTTGATATACGGCAGTTTCCTTTTCTGATTGTTGTTTTTGTTTCCTTTGAAATTAGTATTCTGTGCCATTATAAATTTACCTCCGATTTAGTGTTTCTGCTTTTCAGCCCACAGCAGAGAAAGATGTATAAGTGCATCTCTCTGTTCTTTCTCGGACAGGCTGTCAAGGAAATCTTCAAGAGTTATGTTTTCTTCAAAATCTTCTTCAAGGTACTGGCAGTTGTCGCAGATTTTTTCTGGCCTGACAAGTACCGAGCCGTCATCCTGTTGGATGAATGATAAAACATCGTTGTATCTGAATCCGATTCGCTGACGGATTTCAAAAGGGATTGTAATCCTTCCTTTTTTACCGAGAACTCTGTATATTTTAAGCACTACTCGTCCTCGCTTTCCGCAAGCTCTGCTCTGCACTCATCGCAGATACAGTCGCAACAACATTCTTTACAATCATCATCGCACCTCTCAATCAGAATTGCTCCGTCCATAGCTGAAATCTGCACAGCACAGTCAGATGTGATTCCTGATACAATAAGTGCGTCAAGCGGTATGCTTACATATACTCTATTTTCCATGGTTTAGGAAGCACTGATTAAATCCTTTGCACAGATTGTTTAGTCAGATTTTTTGCCGTTCAGTACAAAAAACCGCAGTAATACTGTCGTATTGCGAGAATTTTTTGGGCTGAACGGCGGAAAATATGCAAACAAGATGTGTGAAGAGATTTGGTCGGTGCTTCCTAAGTATACACTCCTTCAAAATTTGTTCTAAATCAATTTGTTGTTCGGTTGTCAAGTCAAGCAGACTTAACTGCAACGGCTTGTTTCTCTGCCGTTCATACATATCGTAATTGACGATAAGCAATTCGGGGAATTGTTCGCCTGCGTTTATTCGCTGTTTCATATTGTGAAGCCTTGTGAAATCAAAGAATGAATATCCGTCATATAAATTACGGATTTCCTCACAATCGTTGTATGATACAAGCCATTTGCCTTTTGAATTTGCGAGCGTGTTTTTCAGTCTCAGATGGTCATCCCAAGTGAATCCGCACTGATAAACATACTCGCTTGAATAGCTGTATCGCAAAAGTTTCAGAAACATTACTGCTCTGCGCAAGTCGTAGTCCTGTTTCATTTTTATATACAATTCAATGATTTCTTCTGCTTTCAAGTCGGGAAGAATAATCTTCGTCAGTTCCAATTCCTCATAAAGGTACTTATCGTCAAACTTCTCTTGTTTAAAAAAGTTCTTTATTGCATTGAAATCATCCCTTGAATTTAGGGGATAAAATCCGAGCTCTTTTATGAATGCCATAGGTCTGTCACACATACAGCGAAAGAGGTTTACAAGATTGTGGTTGTAATCGTTATACACTTCAAATTTATCAGGTTTTTTCTTGCCTAAAAGCACCGCACCCGAACCTCCGAAAGGTTCAATATACCTTTCGTAATTCAGAGGAAACAGGGCGTACAAAATATGAAGGATGGATGTTTTGTTACCCATCCAACTCACAGGGGTTTTGATATTCTCACTTCCTTACGGCGAGCCGCCGTTGGCAATTCCCCACCGCATAACATTACGATAGAGGAAACATTGTCAGCAGTGGGGAGTTATAACTCTCATCTCACCAAATTTTTTTAATACCAATCGCCCCTGAAACGACAAAAGCCGTTGATTAAATTTAAAATCTAACCAACGGCTGTATATATGAAAACCAATATCAGTCGTTCGGAACGATTGATATTAGTTGTTGTTATTTAATTTTTATCGTTTACTTTTTTGATAATCTTCCCAATTTCAGAGATTACATTTACTGTCACAGCATTTCCCGCCATCTTGTAGAGCCTGCTATCGGATAGTCCTGTTGCTTTTGCCTTGTCGAACTGATCGTCCGTGAAGCCTTGTAATCTCCAGCATTCTCTCGGAGTAAGCTTTCTAATTCTTCCGATATGGACTTCTCCGTTTGGCCCAACAAAGGCTACTGCAAATTTTTCATCATCTGTGAAATTCGTGCTTTCTATAAAAACTCCCGAATGCTCAGCTTTGCGGTTACTGATTCCCGAATCTTGTCTTGCAGTTATGCACCTTGCAATTTCTGTCAGTTTCGGATCGGGGTTCAGGTCGATGGCTAATTCTATCATTTTCCCTTTCAGGTAAAAGATAGAATACAGCCTGCGTTGCAGAAGTTGTCAGAGTATGCGCTATCTGATTGCCGACTCTGCCACGCCTTAAATTTTCTCCCGAAAAGGCTGTATCAATGCTGTCGCCGGGATATGCGATCTGATAACCGTCTTTGGTTTTAGATTTTATCGGCAGACCAAAATTTTCGGTATTTTCAATGAGATAAAGTCCCGAATGACCGCCGAATCCGCCCGAACCGCTTGTAAGTGTACAGCTTAGTCCTTTTGATGAGTAGATTCGTTCACCTTGCGTTGGCTTTTCTTTGTATAAGAGCTTTTCCGCTTGTTTGCGTGAAAGATAATACTTCTCCGGCACATTGTCCTCTAAGATATCCGATAATAAACACTCGATTTTGTGACTGTGGAACTCCGAAATTTTTGCTGTTAAGTACCTGCCAACACACATTATACCCCAAACCATCCAATGTACGGAGGATTGTTTCAAATGTCCTGCCTTTGTCGTGGTTAAGCATATCGGGAACATTCTCGAGGAAGATATACTTAGGTTTTTTAACGGAAGCAATTCGAGCAATCTCAAAAAACAGCGTTCCTCTTGTATCGTCAAATCCTTTTCTTGCTCCCACGATTGAGAAGGACTGACAGGGGAATCCTCCGACCAAAAGGTCGAAATCGGGTAACTGTTCGGGTACAATTTTTCTTGCGTCATCAAAGTAAAGTTCACCTCCTGTATCGTACATTGCTTCATATGCCTGCTTTGCATACTTATCAATTTCGCAGTATCCGACACACTCAAAACCACCAATGGCTTCAAGTCCTGAACGAAAACCGCCGAGCCTGCAAACATATCTAAGAATTTGATGGACATAAATCTTCATTCCAAACGAAGATTTATTGATTAAACCTCACCTCACATTCCCATAGTCATTCCGCTATCCTATCAGGAGTTTCATCTTCAACTTCTGACATGGATTGGTTTTCTGCTTCGATTTCTTCCTGTGTGAGTTTTCTGAATGAGTCCTCTCCGGGAACGACGCCAAGTGAACGACCGTTGTCCCACTCGGGGAATATCGTTCCCATTGAATCAACAAATTTTACTGTTCCTCTTGTGCCTGCCAGAACAGGTGCGTAAGGGTCCTTCATACTGATAATCTCAATTCTTGTTCCCGGCGGATACAATTTCTTTGTGCTTTCAGCTATTCTGCCCTGTCTTTCATATTCGTTCAAGTTATACATCTCCTATTTTTTTAGTTTTGATTTAAGTAATAGCTTTAGTAGGACTTCTTATTTTTATTGTCACAAAATCAACCTCCATCCTTTTTCTGTTTGTATTGACATTTTTGTTGTCAGAGAAATGTGAGATTTCATTTTCATCACACTCAACATTGCACCTGTCAAAATTAGGTTTCTGACGCATCTCTCTTTCAAACTTCCTGAGTTCAGGTGTGTCGGTAAAATAGATTTAAAATCATTCCTTTCAAATTTTTTGCAAATAAAAAAGGCAACCGTTCTAATCAAAAAAATTAAAACGATTGCCAATAAAAAAGAGCCAATTACTATATCTCTAAAATAAGAAATATGATGATTGACTCATATATTTGATAATATTAAATTAAGCAGATTAGCGAAAGTAATCAGTTTTCTTTACCTTTAACTAAATTTTGTAGCTTTTCAACAGCTTCATCTTTAGTTTCAGAATCCTTTACTATTTGGATAATTGAGTTCATAAGAACATCAAATTGTTTGTCTGTCATATTTTCGAACTCCATATCTTTTCCTTTCCGATAAATCAATTATCACTTCTACCAGAAATAAATTTTGTATATAAATAATTGAGGCTCATAGAAAAACTATGAGCCTCTTTTGGCTCCCCCAACTGGGCTCGAACCAGTGACATCATGATTAACAGTCATGCGCTC
>OLGZ01001041.1_pt1 | contig 17699 bp, 6 predicted proteins | sample 1605981 | NCBI WGS metagenome assembly OLGZ01 (sample SAMN03283291) | human gut metagenome | biome: human-associated habitat; material: feces | host: Homo sapiens | place: Peru | collected 2012 | reverse complement strand
CTACTGATGTGTAGATGTTGAGTTCAGGGAGTCCCTCACCATTCTCATAACCTGCCTCCTTCAGACATTCTGCAGCCTTTTCAGGATCATATTCACCAACTCCGCTGACTGCCTTGTATCCCCATATAGTTGAGGAAATAAAACTGTCTGCTTTCTCTGCGTAACCGCCAAATATATCATTTACAATTCCATCATAGTCGATCGCATAGGCTATAGCTTTTCTGACAAGTTTCTCGTTCATAGGAGGCATCTTGAACTTAGGGATCAAATGCTTACACTCTGTTGTAAGGAACTTGTCAACAACTATGTTGCTGTCTCCCTCCAGAACTGATACTGCGTCAGAGTCAACTCGCTCTATTACATCCGCTTCACCGGACTGCAGTGCTGACAGACGTGTCGTAGCATCTGCTACATATTTGTACTGGATATTCTTGATCTTTGGAAGTGTTCCCCAGTAATCATCAAAAAGCTCGTAGGTTGCTGTATCATTCTCAAAGCTCACCATCTTATAAGGGCCTGTGCCGTTATATCTCTTATCAAGTGTGTTCTCAGGATCTGCCAGATCATCTGCTGACATCATAGGTGTTGAACACAGCATATTGACAAGAGATCCAAGTGGCTTTCCTGAAGCCGGAGTGATCGTAAATGTATAGTCATCAACGACCTTACACTTTAACTCGTCTGCCCACCATGAACCGGATACATTTTTGGAACTCGAATATGCTTCACAGGAAGCTGCTGCGTCCTCGGCAGTGAAATCTGATCCGTCATGGAACTTTACGCCCTCACGGAGCTTTACTGTAAGGACTGTCTTACTATCGTCATATGACCATTCAGTAGCAAGATTCGGCTGAGGCTCCTGGTTCTCTTCATCCATGACCAGTAGATGTTCCAGGGCTATTGCCTCTGCATGAAGCATCATTGTTGATGTGTGCTTCAGCGGGCTGAGTGAAGCCTGCCAGTTCTCAGCTCCCAGTATAACCAGTGTGTCCTTGTCTGTCTTAGACTCTGAACTTGAAGTCGCTGCCGCCTGTGTGGTGCCACCCGTGCTTCCTCCGGAGTTTCCACATGCAGTCATCGTCAGGGCAAGAGCTGCTGCCAAAAGTATTGAACAAATCTTCTTCATAATTCTTCCTCCTTTTTGTATATATTTAGTAAGCGCACTTGAGTACGCTTATTCTCTGTATTGTGTGCGTTTCAACTTATATGCTTTCCAGCTGGTACAGACATTTATCGAGAGTCGAGGCTATCCAGTCGATATCGCACTCCTGAAATGCCATTGGCGGACGAAGCTTTAATACGTTTCCGTAAGGACCGGCAACAGATGTGAGCACATTGTTGTCACGCAGAAGTTCGATCGTATCAAGAGCCTTCTGCTGATCAGGGGTTTTCTTTCCGTCATTCTTTGCAAGCTCGAATCCAATAAATAAACCTGCCCCTCTGACATCTCCCACTGAATCAGGATGCTGTGCTTTTACCTCCTGCAGCGCCTTGAGAAGCTTTGCTCCTACCACCTTACAGTGTTCCTGCAGTTTTTCTTCTTTTATGACCTTAAGCACCGCCTGTGCCGCTGCGATCGATACCGGATTTCCTCCAAATGTATTAAAATATGGAAGTTTATCACTGAACGCCTCCAGCACTTCATGCTTTGCGGCAAGTCCTGATATCGGGATTCCATTTCCCATTGGCTTACCTGTCGTTACCATATCCGGAATTATTCCATGTCTCGCAAATCCCCAGAACGCATCTCCTGTTCTTGCAAATCCCGGCTGTACCTCATCAGCTATGAACACACCGCCATTCTTATGTACAACATCGATTGCTGCTTTAAGGAATCCCACCGGATTCGGATGTACTCCATCTGATGAAAATATTGAATCCGCAAGGAAACACGAAAATTTATATCCTGCAGACGCAAGCTCATCTATCTTTTTCTGCATCTCGCCTGAGTACCACGCCGTGAATTCCTCAGGTGTTCCACCATGCCTGTAATAATCAGGTGTATCGATCAGTCTGACATTTGGAAGAAGTGGCTGCTCACTTCCCAGAGCCGGCGAGCATCCGGATGTCAGTGCACTTGTTCCGTGATATGCCTCCCTTGAAACTATGATTCCTGTTCCTCCTGTGTACTCCTGCGCTACACGCAGTGCCAGGTCATTTGCCTCAGAACCTGTACACATAAACATTATTTTGTCTATTTCCTCGGGCATCATAGCAAGCAGATCCTCGCTGTAGTCAATGATCCTCTCATGCAGATAACGTGTGTGGGTATTAAGCAGTTTCATCTGCTCTGTGACCGCCTCCACAACTGCCGGGTGGCAATGTCCGATTCCTGCTACATTGTTATACATATCGAGGTATTTATTGCCCTCTGCATCCCAAAGATACTGTCCCTTTCCACGGACAAGATTGACAGGTTTTCTATAGAAAAGTCTGTATGCTCCTCCCATCCATTTCTCACGGCGGCTTATCATATCCTTAGTCGTCGCACTCAGTAATGAGACATAATCATCACTGTAACTATTCGTATCCATAATGCTTGATTTAGTTGCCATATTCCACCTCCAAGAGATTTCCCTGTTAAACAAAAAGGGCACAGGAATCAAACTTTAAAGTTTAATTTCTGTGCCCCTTTGCACTCCAAAATCAGATACGCGCTTCTGTTTTGCTTTGTATATTAGCCACGCATGAATCGAATGTCAACATTTTTTGTGGGTTTTTCTGTATTTCGTTTGTTATTTTTGTTTTTTTGTGTTGTTTTGTGGTTTTATAAGTTTTTGTGTATCAATTATTTATTTTATTAACCCTGCCCAGCACACAAAAACACCACTTCACACAGATTGTTTCGGAATTTCTGTCTAAAGTGGTGTTTTCTTATTATATATAACTATCAGTAATCTGATTGGGTATTATGCCTCAAACTTTTTTACAAGGATACTTGCGTTGTGTCCGCCAAATCCCAGTGAGTTGCTGAGTGCATATGTAATATCCTTGTGTACTCCCTCACCCATTGTATAGTTGAGGTCCATCTCGCCCTCGGTCTCACGGAGACCAACTGTTGGATGGATGTATGAATCCTCTATGGACTTCACGCATGTGATGAACTCAACTGCACCGGCAGCTCCAAACAGATGTCCTATCATGGACTTTGTGGAATTGATATTCACATTGTATGCGTCATCGCCCATGGCATACTTGATGGCTCTTGTCTCGAACAGATCATTGTGGTGTGTGCTTGTTCCGTGTGCATTGATATAATCAACGTCAGCAGGTGAGATTCCTGCCTCCTCCATAGCAAGCTTCATGGCACGACCTGCGCCGCTTCCATCCTCCTTAGGGGATGTGATGTGATACGCATCACATGTTGAGCCATAGCCTACAACCTCCGCAAGTATCTGCGCTCCTCTAGCCTGAGCATGCTCAAGCGACTCAAGTACTACCACGCCGGCACCCTCAGCAATTACAAATCCGCATCTGTCCTTGTCAAATGGTATGGATGCCCTCATAGGGTCTTCTGCGCTTGAAAGTGCTGTCATTGATATAAATCCTGATACATTTGTCTCGCAGATAGGTGATTCTGCGCCTCCGGCTACCATGACATCAGCCTCTCCTGCCTGTATATATCTGTAAGCCTCTCCTATGGAGTTTGTTCCTGTAGCACAGGCTGTAACTATGTCCGTACATTTGCCCTCAAGACCAAACTGTATTGCAACATTGCCCGCAGCCATGTTGGATATCATCATAGGAACCATCATTACGCTGACTCTGTTCGCCTTGCCCTCTACGACCTTCTTGTGCTCCTTCTCTATGGTTGCCACACCGCCAAGTCCGTTTCCTATACATGTTCCGATCCTTGTTCTGTCTTCCTTCTCAAGATCAAGACCTGCATCCTTGATAGCCTCGCCTGTAGCTGCTATGGCATACTGGCAAAATGGCTCCATACGTCTTGCTGCCTTTGGATCCATGTACTGTTTTGGATCAAAGTTCTTCACCTCAGCGGCAAGCTTACACTTGTAATCGCTGACATCAAACTTGGTGATCTCTCCGATTCCAACTGTATTCTTCTTTATATTCTCCCAGAACTCTTCTACACTGTTTCCTATAGGTGTAACTGCACCCATTCCTGTTACAACGACTCTCTTCATCTCGTACCTCGTATTTTTATATTTGCAGCACAAAAGGACTGCCGGCAGCAGTCCTTTTGGTCTATAAGCCATCGTTCTTCGCCCGATGACCACATGCACATCTCTGTGCTTTCTGCGTCCCAGATATATAGATTCTACCATAAGGTGATATATATAACAAGGATAAATAGTATTGATTACTATGTCTGTTTGTGCTATATAGGTTGCAGACTGATATAGTATATTTTATTTGTGCTAAAATCTATCTCTATGCATAGAATCTTATCTCCATGATGAATAGTAATATCTGGTGCCAACCTTCCTATACGCGCGAACCCTTATATAATACTTTGTTCCCTGCTTCAGATTTCTGATTGTATAAGAACTCTGTTTCCTGCCAGAAATAACTACTGATTTTACACCGGAAGAAAAATTCTTTTTATCTGAGTATTGCAGCTGGTATCCCGATACTAAAGCATTTGTCTTCCAGCTCAGCTGGCATGCCGTTGAGGTTTTCTTTTTAATAGAAAATGTCACCGGACTAATGTAATATGTTGATACCCTTGCAGATCCATCGGAAACATATTTAACGCTGCCGTTCTTTCTATATGCAACCACAAAATAACTATATTTTCTTCCATTTACATTGGCTTTAGAATCCGCATATTTTATCGTTCCACCGCCCTGAATGTTCTTTATAAGCTTATACTTTCCAGATTCATCGGCTCTATATATTTCATATCCGGTCGCTCCTGTTGTCTTATTCCATGAAACATTTATTCCACCAGCTGCTGCCTGCAAATGTACTGAAGGCTTTGCCAGATAAATAACTGGTTTAAACGCTGTACCACATACGCTACATTTTTTATGACGCTTGCCCATGGATACCGTTGTCGCTTTTTTATCTATTACCCACTTATAACTATGAGCTTTTTTTGCTATTGCTTTACCCGTCTTCAGCTTTTTACCACAATCTTTACAATAGGTATCTCCTGTATATCCATTACTTGTACACGTTGCTGCTTTCTTACCCTTAAGTACCGTGTTCTTGTGTTCTCCCTTTATTTCAAATGTCTTATCAATACTTCCTGAATAATTACCAATACCAGTTATTGTCACAAGGGCTGTACCTATATCTGTGTTATCTGCATAGCTTGTCTTGTAATCCTTACCATATACGAGAGCCCTTCCATCAACTGATATCTCAATTTTTGTCTGAAGCGGCTTACCTGTATACTCACAATCAACGACCTTAACAGATGCCGCCTCGTCAAGCTGGCGCTCTGTAATATTGAATAACTTCACATACTTTCCTGAATAGCCGTTTATACCCTTCACTACAACTATTCCATAGCCGACATTTTTATTATTCTGATAACTTACTGTGTAATCTGTGTTCTCCACCAGCTGATATTTTCCATCTTTCGCTGTTATCGATGGCTTGATCAAATCGCCTGTATACACAACATCTGGAATGTCTTCAATACTGATCTTACTGCAATCGCCTGCGATGACATTATACTTGATATTCCTTGTACCGGTATACAGTCCTTTTCCAGAAATTGTCGCAGTGTGTTCTCCCACATCTCCTGCAAGATCACCAGCCAACTCATAATCTACACCCTCTGTCAATTTCTTTCCTTCATATATTACATCTGGTGAAACTTTTCTTACTCCGCCACAATAGATAATATCAGGGACATCTATTTCCGCATTTTCTATTGAATTCTGAGTCTTTGCTACCACAAATTCTGTTGACATATCATATTCCGCTGTCGGAACATAATCCAGAGATATCTCACCATTCTCATCAGCTGTCAACTGCTGTATGTATAACACATTATCACCTGTAAATGGCTTGTCTTCACCTCTATACTTCAGAGAATAAAAGTTGTATATCTCCCCCGGAGTAAGGTTTTTAAACGATACACTATGAATATTGCCTGATTTAGCTGAGGTATCTGCCAACACAGCAACACTGTCTATGTCTAAATCCTGTGTAGCATCCATATTCTCTTTATCCACAGCTGACATGACCGCCGTATCTCCAGATTTTTTCGCAGAAGAAAGTTCTGAAATATCTGGCTCTAACAATATCTTCTGTGGTGTTGTGGATTCAGTCGTCGTTCCGTTGCCAAGCTGACCTTTGGAATTATCGCGCCCCCAGGTGTATACATTGCCATCATTGGTCATTGCCAGTGCATGCCAACCATAAGATACAGTGTAGGTATTAGAATTATAACTGTCTTCTCCACCTAATGATATATCCTGAATATCGCTTAATACTTTGGTCATCCTATTATAAATTCCGCCACCACACATATAAACATTTCTATCTTTCGACAATACCATCGTTGTAAATCCATTCAAAGACACCCGATCTACATTTTTAGCAATTAACTTAGGGACCTGTTCATATCCTCCTTTATCCTTACCTAACTGACCAAATTTATTATTTCCCCACATATACATTTTCCCATCTCTAGTCACTGCTGCTCCATGCCAATTGCCTAAACTAACAGATTTAACATATGTCATTATTTTCTTAGGAGTAGAAATGTCTTGTCCGTTGCCTGTACCTAATACATAATCAGTTCCATTACCCCATACATAAAGATTTCCATATTTGTCTACAGCGGCAACGCTACTAGCCCCTTCCTGTGAATACTTTGAAACCGACACACTTTCTATGTCATCCATTATTTTCTGTGGCATTGGACATTTAGCTTTTTCCGCACTTCCATTACCAAGTGAACCTCTATATGCCCAGCCCCACGTAAAGAGCTGCCCATCTTTTTTTATTGCCGCAGTCATATACATACCACACACTACTGTTTTTACATCTCTCATAACAAGTGTAGGAGATTCGACCCATGATCTATCTTCGCCATTTCCAATCTGTCCGTATATGTTTGATCCCCACATATACAAATCACCATTTTTCATAACTACAGCACTATGCCTATACCCCATACTAACCTGCGCAACTTCACCAGACGGAAGCATTCCCTCTACATTATTATTTGTTATATTGACTGGGCTGTATCTGTCCTGATTGGATCCATCCCCGACATACGAAGAACCCCATGTATACAGATCTCCACTGCTTGTAACTACAGCAGACGAATATCTCCCTGCGCTTACCATAGGCTCATACTTATCCTGCTCATCGTCCTGATCACGGTTGTCATCGCCGCCTGAACCGCCTATGTACAATTCCATACTCGTGGTCGTCTCAGTAACATTATACGAAGCAGTTGCTTTATAACTTCCCTTGTAAGCACTTATGGTCTGTTCTCCCGGAGACAAAATCAATTTAGCGACACCATTCGAATTCGTCTTCACACTATCATTTACTATCGCGCCTTCCACCGGCTTTCCATTTCCGTCTTTTACCGTAACCGTCAGCTCATATTTCAGGTAAGGACATTTTGAAAATCCTCCTTGCTTATGTGTGAACGAATAGTAAAAATCTCCCATCTTTTCTTTTATTTCAAGTGGCGTATATTCCGGTGAATATTTTTTAAACAAAGTTGCCTTAATCTTTATATTCATAACGAAGTTAATCACGCCACTTATACAATCTGTACAATCGTGTTTTTCAGAACCATTTCCTGTTGCATCGAGCAATGTTGCAACAATCTCCACTCCAACTGTACTTTCAAGTCCTACATTCACAACATCATCATGAGCCAGATATACTCTTGGATTAAGTTTTATGCCAATAAAGAAAGTTGCCTTAACCTTTAACTCTGATTTGAACGTTGGTGTCTTCGATCTGTCACTGATTCCCGATTTATTTGATATAGCTGTTCCAACACTCTGGGTCATAACACCGCTGGCAGTTATATCGCCACTGAGTTTTATCACAAATTCAGGAGATAATGCTAATCCCCCCAGCCCTGCAACAGGTATGTTCACTTTTCCCAAAGGGAGTGTTAACATGTCTGTTTCTCCCTTGAACTGAATAGAAACACCAACTATACTATTTACATTGAATTCAACATACTGATAGGAAAACGAAAGATAGTATTTAAACGATACTCCAATCTGTGCTTCCATTTTAACTTGGCCCGTATACTTGCCTTCACCAATAGTATAATCGAAGCCAAACTTTTTACTAGCGGAAAGATCTCCATCCTTTTCAAATAATGATGCTAATTCTCCATCCGACGCATCCTTGAGTCCATTATATTTTCCATATTTCACAGCATCTGCAGGATCATAGTTGCTATCATCTAGGGTTGCTGTCATTTCGTATCTTACATACTCAAAAGCCTCTTCAATTCCATCATCACTTTTAGTTATTGTTGCCTTATTTCCGTCTATTGATATATCGCCAACATTTACAATTATGGTATCTGTACCATTATAGTTATACGCAAATATATCGCCTTTTTTTAGTTCAGATATATTACTATCTATGTTGTCAAATACATACTCTCCCTTATCTTCATCTATTTGCTCTACTGTATTGACACCCTCTTTTTCTGTTATCACCGTTGTACTGTCAGAAAAAACGGCAAAATTATCTTCGTCTTTGTTATCGAGACTTAATACCTTGTCCTGATCAAAATCAGACTGCTTTTTTGAAAAAAACTCCTGCATCTCCTGCGTATAATTTGGTGTCTCGAACTTTGAACACAAAGGTCTTCCATTTACAGGATCTATCAAAAAAGCTCTCAAGTAGAAATATTGAGGCATGTCTGTCGTATCTATAGTCACCTCAGCACTTGTATCTCCAGCTGATACATCCGCATTTCCAATTGCAAGCATGCTATCTCCGGCTTCATTGTAAATAGCCACGACCAACTGAGCGTTACTCAGTGTCTCAAAACTCACATTTGCTTTTACCCCATTCATTTCAACAGAGAAAATATTATGGCCATCATTAGCCTTTTCATTCTCTGCCTTTTCATCAAGTTTATCGGCAACCATTTTTCCTATATCACTGGATGCCTCCAACCTCGTCCCATCCGTATTCAACTTTGCCGCATTTTTGCTTCCTGCTGCCGACACTGAAGCATCTGCTTTAATTGTCGATGGGAATAATCCCATCACAACTGAAAAAACAAGTAAAATACTCAGTATCTTTCTCATGGTTGTTTTCTTTCTCATATGTGCCCTCCTCGCATATTTTTTATTAAAATATTTTAATATACCCCATACATGAAATGAACACGCCTTGCATAATTTGCTTATAATCCTGCGTAACTTGTGTTTTATGATTTAAATAAAAAATCACCGTGACACCCTTATCGTATCACGATGATTCTCTTTGATTTATTCCTTTTGTTATTTGATTCTTCCCGCAACTTTTGAAATTTATGGTATGTACTGATGTGTTGCAGGTCTGCTATGCAATGTTCTGGCCACGTTTCCTGTTTTGGATACAATCGCCAACTTCACAACACTTTCATTACATCCCGCCACAATCACATATTCACCAACATCATATATATCATATATTCTAAATGCAAATGTCCTGACAACCTTACTTTTACCGCCAACTTTTTTTATCAGTCTGGATTCATAGCCATTACTTGTGTATGAATAACCATACGGATTGTTGGAAACATTCATGAAATTTTCCTTTGAATCATATGGAGATGTCCATTTGCTTACGGAACTGGATGACGATATACTTATCTGTTTTGTTCTTCCCTTACTTCCTATAAGATATGTATCCTGAGTAAATCCATAATAACCGGCTCCGTACTTTATTCCCACCAGCTTATTATTTGCAACGCACAGCTCATATGAACCATTACATATAAACGTCTTTCCCGTTCCGTCTAACTTTACCCTGTATACAGCTCCGCAGTAGACATAATATATAAAATTTCCTACTATCTTCGCATTTGAACCCTTTGCAAGGCATTTCTGTGAACGTCCATCCTTTGATATTCTATAAATATACTCTGTGGACGAGCTCGCACTTCTCTTAGCAGTGAAATATATATAATTACCTTTGATATCATCCAAGCTCATACATTTAAGGCTTGTAAGCTTTTTCTTTTTATTTGTTGCTGGATTATAGGCATATAAAATATTTACATAATTCCAATTACTGTCATATCTCTGCCTTATGTATATAAGTTTGCCATCTGATAACACTTTTCCACTTCTACGGATATGTATTCTGCTTGATACATATATTTTGCATTTGTAGATTTTGCCATTTCCGAGTTTCGCCGTCACATACGCCGTTCCTTTGCTTTTACCTGTTACACAGCCATAAGCATCCACTACTGCAACCGACTTGTTTGAACTGCTCCATCTGACTGAAGCTCCTGTTCCTTTGACATACAGATTTAACTGCTGGCCTTTGTCTATCTTACATGTGCTGTAATTTAACTTCACCGTGGCAGCCTGAGCCTCTATCGCACCAACACTCCACCTATCTCCGGCAAATGTGTTCGATACAAACGCCGAACCTGTAAAAGCCATGGTAAACGCCAGGCCTACGCTCACTGCCTTTCTTGCCAATATTCTTCCTAGTTTTCTTTTCATAAACAAACCTCCTCCAATCTACTCCCAGCCATGCACGCCGTGACAGACAACGCACAGCCGCCTCCCCGGCAAACGGCTGGAGCAGCATATAATTCCTGATCATATTGTAATATTTAAGCTTTTTCTCATAAATACATCTTGCATGATTTGAGAATTACATTGCATAACTTTTTCAATTGGAACAGGTGCCTGCATCATTTACAGGGAATCCCCCGCTAACATAGATCCCTCCTTAAAAAAATTAAAAAGCCGACAGAAACGATAGACTTTTCGTTCTATCGTCCCTGCCGGTTTTTCTGTCAACATACAACTATATAACTGTTAATATTTTAGATATTTATCTCTGTACACATCCCATTTCTTCTAAAACCATATCATAGATTGGCTTCAGCTCTGCCTCTGAATGCTCCAGCGCCTCTGCCGTCTGCATTAACTGCACAAAAGTCCTACTTCTTCACCACAGCCTTCGCCGGAAGTCCCTTCTGCTTCAGGAGCTTCTTATATGCTGTCAGCTGCTTTGCCGGCACCTTTACGTTTGCCTTTGCATATATCCTTGCAAATGCATTTGCGCCCACCGACTTTGAGGTCAGCTTTGCTGTGCTTATGGTTATGCTCTTAAGACCTGAGCATCCGCTGAATGCACCGGCTCCTATGGTCTGGACATTTGCACCGATAGCCGCCTTCGTGAGGTACTTGTATCCCTTGAATGCATTCTGTCCTATAGCCGTAACCTTGAACGTCTTTCCGCCAATGCTGACTGTATTTTTGACAGTGAGCGTCTTGAACTTCCTGTTGGATGCCTTGTATGTCGTTCCTGTCAGTGTCACTGTTCCGCTGCCTTTTGCTGCTGAGCTTGTGACCTTGTACTTGAGTCCACCTGACTCGTATATCCTGCCCTTTGGTATGGATATATTGAACGTCTTCTTGACAGTGCCCTTGTAACCATTCTTACCTGTTATTGTGATTGTCGCTGTACCCGCGTTCTTGTTATTCTTGTAGGATACTGTGTAATCCTTACCATTCGTAAGTGTAGCACCGTATGCTGTCACTTTTAGGCTGCTCATGGTTATCGCCTTGCCGGTGTATGTGGCATCCTTGACGCCGGTTACCGCTGTATGGGTTGTCTTTGCTGTAAGATCGGCCACGGATGGCTTTATAATGACAAGCTTAACCTTTTTCTGGGCTTTGTTATAATGTGCTGTCTGTGCGGATGTCACTGTTATATATACCGTGCCCACACCTTTGACACTTACTTTTCCTTTGCTGTCAACCGTTGCGATTTTCATATCTGATGAGCTGTAACTTAAGGCACCATCGCCCTCCGTCAGAGACACACCCAGCTTATAATATTCTCTGTTTGCCGCAATGGTTACACCTGTCGCTCCAGAAAGCACTGCATTCTTTCTGACAGCAGAGAACTCTGTTTCTATATAACCAGTTTGCAGGCCTACGCCATAAATACAGAGCTCCGAGTATATAGAATATCCAAATCTTATATAATAAGTGTGTCCTTTCTTAACATTTACTGTAAACTTCCAAAATGAATCCACATTCAGCCTGCTTACTCCGCTGTCTGTAACATCATATATCCTTGCTTTTTCCATATCGCACTGAGTATTCTCACACATGACACAAGCGCTCATGGTGCAACGTCCATCTGATGTTGGGACTAATTTGTACAGATCTGACCAGTAATATTTGTCATCCTGATCAACATCGATGCATTCTTCACCTGCATATATGCCAAAATCTTGCCATGACTCATTTTCATTCAGCGTCTGCACGTCCATCTCAGATGCAGATTTCACCTCAAAGCGGCCGCCATTTGCAATTATCTCCGTTCCATCCTCCCATACGAAGCAGACATCATATACTCCTTTTGCAAGCGGCTTTGTTATATCATATATCTCCCCGCTCTCCACTGATTTTGCACCTATATAATCCCATGTACAGTTGTCGAGATATCTCAGGCCATAGAACTTACTGTACTTCTCCGATGCTTTTGTTCCATCAGTAAACACCAGTTCGACATTCGCATCGACCAGGAATTCATCATCTATTCCTTCAGCAAATACTGTCTTGTTCATGGATGTTATATTTACTGAGGCTATCTCGCGTATCCTGTAGAATGATGTCGCCCATTCATCAGGTCCTGCCTCCTCTTCCGGTCCTCCATAGAATGCAAAAAAGTAGGTGTTCCCGGCAGTGAGCGCCACGCGGTCGTCTCCATACTGAACCGGCTCTATGCCATTATCAGTCTTCCTGTACACAGCCATGTACTGCTCATCGTCATCATACGGATCCGGATTTACCGGCATTTTCCCAAATACATAGGTTCCACTCTCGTCAGGAACAAATCTGTACCAACTTCTCGCCTCCTGCCACGCTTTGGTCGTATCTATAGTGCACCCCCCTGTCTCCAGCTCTGGCAGCTCCATGTCCGTTACATCTTTGACTTCTATATTATATTTACCTGATTCCAGCTCTTCCCCATTTGCTGTAAAGTAAACCTCGTAGGTACCCGGTTCACTTATCGTGTTTTCAATTTCTTCTCCATTCTCCGGATCTCTGACATGTGCATATATCTTGATTCCCGTATCGTAGTCATGCGCGTAATTACCTCTGATCGTGAGATGCAAATCTGTTCCATCGCTATACTCAGCTCTGATTTCTGCTTTATTTGCAAATAAGCAGTCATATCCCGCCACAAATGTTGTCTTTACAGGCTCTATCCCGGTTATCTTTTTCACAGTTATCTTCTGGGCTTTTTTCACCACAACAGAAAATCCTGTACTGCTCTCCGTCTTTACTCTCAGAAAATACTTCTGATCCTCAATCACATAGCTTGTGAATGATATCTCCTGATTTTCAGATCTCATCTGCTTGTATGGCTCTCCGGTAGAATCAAACAATTCAAAATAAGTATCTCCCGGATCCTCATCGGCCTTGAATACAAAGCTGTTCTTATCCTCTTCCTTCGCAGTAAACGTAAACCAGATATACCCGCCCGTATTCTCATCCTCACTGATCTGGTATGTCTGCCCAATTGCAATTTTTCTCACCACATCACCGTCTGACGGTACACCCTCATCAATGTCATCTGATGCCCTTACACTTTGCGGCATAAATAGTGCCAGACCTAATGCCAGCACCATCAGCACAGCAAATATCAGCCTGTTCCATGTTCCTTTTTTCATACGCAACATCCTCCATTTTATTCTTTGACGCCAGCCATGATAAACCTACTTTGGGCAAATGACTGGTGCCACATATAATACCTGATTATATTGTAATATTTAGCCCTTTTCTCATAAATACATCTTGCATGATTTGAGAATTACATTGCATAACTTTTCCAATTAAAGCAGGCTCATGAAAGGCGCTGACTCACATCCCTCCTTATGAAAGGATAAAAGCCGACAGGAACGATAGACTTTTTTTCTATTCGTCCCTGTCGGCTTTCTGTCAGCACGCTTTATTTTCTCTCTTTATCTCTCATTCCTGGCTGAGCAGCCCCTTCTTCTCCTTAAGTGTCAGTATTCTTCTGACGCTCTCGTCAATCCTGTCCTCGGTGATGTCACCGCTCTCGACAGCCTGAACGATCGAATCCACCGCAGTATCAATGTCAGTCGGATCCAGAAGCATATCTATTCCGGCTTTTACAGCCATAACAGAAGACTCTCCCACGCCATAATTATCCGCTATGGATCCCATAGCCAGAGAATCTGTAATTGCTATTCCATTGAAATTCATCTCGTTTCTGAGCATCTCAGTTGTTATCTTGTATGAAAGTGTGGCTGGGAGTTCATCTATATCCGGAACTATGAGATGTCCAACCATAACAAAGTCGGCTCCTGCATCTATGCCGGATTTAAACGGCTGCATCTCGTCCGCCATAATCTCATCCTTTGTCCGCTTCACATAAGCACTGCTGTAGTGTGAATCCTCCGCTGTATCGCCATGTCCAGGGAAATGCTTCAGCGTACACATTATATCGCCGTCCTCAAATCCCTTTACTGCACTTCCAACAAGCTCTGCAGCCTGGCTGTAATCATCACTGTAGGCTCTCTCGCCTATAACCGTGTTGCTCGGATTGGACCATACATCCGCAACCGGGGCAAAATCCATATTGAATCCAAGCTCATGCATATCGGTTGCTATCGTGTTGGCATTTTCATATGCCTTCTCTGTACCCTGATCCTTGTAGTTATACATAGAATCTATATAGGTCGTTCCAACAGTGTTCATCAGTCTGTTGACTACTCCACCCTCTTCATCAGTGCTGACAAACAAACCTATCTTGCAATAACTCTGTGAATTCTCTATCATCTCCTTCACCTGGTCCTTGCTCTCAAGGTTCTGCGCAAAATAGACTACTCCACCCACAGGGTACTTTTCAAGTGCCTGCTTCGTCGTGTCTCCTGCAGCTGTGACAACATCTATACCTGTTATTGACTCCGGTCTGACAAACATCATCTGGCAGACCTTATCACGCAGACTCATGTCTGCAAGAGTCTTCTCGACAATATCGGACTCGGTCTTATCTTCCGTGTTTTCTTTCTTGTCATTTTCTGAGTCAGCGTCATTAGCGCCAACTGCTATGTCACCATTGCCTGTCTCTTCTGATGTTCCGTCATCTTTCTTATCCAGCTTCTCAGAACCGTCTTGGGATCCATCTGCCGTATTGACCGTGCTATCTTGTACATTATCTGCATCATTAGCATTTGTCGAAGAATCTGCTTTCTGTCCATCAGCTTCGCCAGTGCCGGATACACTTCCACTTGTTGACTTCTCCTCCGGATCTCCAGCTTTGCCGCCATGTGGCAATATCACCGCAGCACCAACCGCAACCAACACCAGAATGAGCATCGTAATTATTATTTTCTTCATGTAAAAATCTCCATTCTCCCCGTCTATCAGTTCTCATACTCTATAACATAAGCCGTATTGCCTTTAAAATATTCAACAGCTGCTCCTGGATCATTTCTCTGGTCATTCCAGGTCCATCCTCCAAGCTCAGGTATATTCCACAACATGATATACCACTCCGGAGTGCCATCAAGATCTTGTCTGGACGGCTCATCTTTTCCCCATGCCTGGAACGAGAAATCCTCGCCTGTAACCCAGTGTCCAAACGGATGTCCCGACTCATCATATGAAGTATATCCGCCAAGCCAGATGTATTTCGCCCCCTGAGCCTCAGCCATGTTGATTATGGTATCCTCCTCGGTCTGACTCGTTATTGTGGCAAGATGTCCACCTGCTCTGTTGGCAGCTTCATTTGCCTCCTCCCAGGTAACGTCAGCCATGACAAGCTCATATCTGTTATCATGCTTTCTCTCAACCGCTGTTCTATCCACATTGACAGGTTTCGCAATGGTGTCATTGTTGGCACAATAAGTTCCATCCACCATGCTTATCACAAGTTCTCTGTTCGAATCCTGTTTCACGCTCTTATTACAGTTATACACTATCTTGTACATCTGTTTCTGCTGTGTGTATATCGACTGGTATATTTCATTTAAGTCATACAGATCATCGATATTCCAGTATCTGCCACCAGTGCTCTGGGCAATATTCTGAAGATCCGACGCATATCCCGTGTCCACTCCGACTCCGATCACGTACACTGGAACTTCATACTTCTGAGCCAGATTCACAACATCAAGGGATGTATAACCTGAATCAACAGTGTTCTCACCATCAGTAAATGCAATAACGCATTTTGCTCCTTCCTGATAGACAACATGCTGTATTCCCTGTGCCAGGCCATCATATAGATCTGTCATTCCCTCAGGGAACATACTATACACACCATTTGTAAGGAACTGTGAATCATTTGTAAATGTACACATCTGTCTTACTATGTCATCTATGGCAAGCAGCTCTGCTTTGTCACCGGCAGAGTACTGAAGATTTCCAACAAAATCTGAAAGAACTGACTTTATCTTGTCCATATCTGAATATGAGATACTTGAACTCTTGTCTGCTATCAGCGATATGTTAAGTGCCGCATTCTGATCAAGCATCTCAGACTCCGATACTTCTTTATAGACATAGCTTCCTTTGGAAGTCTTCTCTTTTATATAAAAATTATCCTTTGTAAGTCCTGTTATAACACCATTTGCATCCTCAACTGAGGCATATAGTGTTATCTCAGGATAATTGCTGGAATCGCAGGATACAAGAGTTATATTCGCGGAGTCAAGCTGTGGCTCATTGTATGCAGCCGCATCATCATCAGCTTTGAGATCCGCTCCATCAACAGATACCTGAACACTTCTTTTATTTCCAGATGCTGATATATTGTTGGCGATGTAGGTTATCACCTTGTCGTCTCCATCATCGCGGATGTCTTTTATCTCTACCTCTTTGCCATCCTCTTTTACCACCGTCTTCTCTGCATCTACCAAACCTTTTCCGCCTACAGTTATCTCAACCATAGGGAATTTATCATCTGATATAGATGCTATATGTAGTTCCTCATCCTTCGATGCTTCTGTAGTTTTTTTCTCTTTTTTTTGCTCAGTTGTCTTGCCTGAAACATCCGCATCAGACTTCTTTGTATCCTTAGAATCCTCGGCAACTTCTACCGTGGATTCAGCTGCACCTGTCTTGTTTCCCCCTGATCTTCCGGGCGCCAGAAGGAGATAAAGGCACACGCCAATACCACACAGCAGCAGTGCAATAGCAATACACAATCCTATCACAACACCTTTGCTCAAGCCTTTGGATTTTTCTGGCTGTGGCGGCTGATTCTGTGGCATTCCTCCCATCTGCTGAAACGGATCTCCATATGGAGGATTATTCATCTGTCCAGCCATGTAATCCGGTATCTGCTGATCTCCCATCTGATACGGCGGAATATACTGCTGCCCATCATTTCCAAATGCTGAATCTGATGGATTATTTATAGGGATTGTATTTCTCTGCTGATCATCCGAGCCAAATGGCGACCAATTATTCTGTCCTCCCGCCGGATCATTTGAATCAAACTGCGACCAGTTATTCTGTCCGCCCGCCGGATCGTTTGAACTAAACGGCGACCAGTTATTCTGTCCG
>OLGZ01001035.1_pt1 | contig 17783 bp, 10 predicted proteins | sample 1605981 | NCBI WGS metagenome assembly OLGZ01 (sample SAMN03283291) | human gut metagenome | biome: human-associated habitat; material: feces | host: Homo sapiens | place: Peru | collected 2012 | reverse complement strand
TATATCAATTATTTATTTTACTTATTCTAAGTTTAGTAGTACTAATGAAGCAACTGCTTATGAAACAACTGTTGAACCTTTTATTAAGAATGATGATTTTATTGCTAGTTATATTGATGGTGAATGGTCGAATGAAATTCCTGGTAAAAATGATGGTTATGTTGTTGATAAAATAGTTTGTGATAATGGAGCCACTGGTACTTGGAATAATGAAGAGTGGGGTATTAACATAAGGAATGCTACAAAGAAGATTAAGTGTAGTGTATTCTTCATTGTTAAGCCATTATCAGCAGCTGAGAAAATCACTACTTTAGCTACAACTGATACCACTAATTTTGCAACTGATGATCCAGATAATAATATAAGATATATTGGTGCAAACCCAAATAACTATGTCTATTTCAATTGTAGTGATTATAATAATCAAAGCGATAGTACATGTGAGAAATGGCGTATCATTGGTGTATTTAAAAATATGACTAAGGAAGATGGCTCTAAAGCAGACTTAGTCAAGATTATTAGAGATGATAGTTTGGGAGATATTGCTTGGGATAGTAACGATGTAAGTAATTGGTCAAAAGCAAGTTTACAAACAACATTAAATGGTGAATATTATAATGGAACATATAAAACAGGAGCATTAAAAAATGATACAACAAGAAATGCCATCGAAAGTGTAGTATGGAACTTAGGCGGAAGTAGTACAAAAAATCTCGTAACAGCTAGTATGTTTTATGGAGAAAGAGGTACAAGCGTGTATGAAGGCAATCCAACAACATGGACTGGAAAAATTGCACTTATGTATCCAAGTGATTATGGATATGCAACCTCGGGTGGAACAACAACCAATAGGGCAACATGTTTGTCAAAAGAACTTGTTAATTGGAATGGTTCAGATGTAAGCGATTGTAAGAATAGTGATTACCTATATAAATCGGGTTACAATCAGTGGACTTTAGCACCTTACTTGTCCTACTACTACACTGTCTTCGTTGTGTACCGTTCCGGCTTTGTCAACCACATCAATGCGAACTTAACTTTTGCGGTTCGTCCGGCTGCTTTTTTGAAATCTAATATCTTGTTATCAGGAGAAGGAGATGGTTCTTCAAATTCTCCGTATCAGCTAAAAGTAGGGTAGTCGCCTAAGCGTCGCTGCCTCGGCAGTGTGAGTCCGGCGCCGCCACCGGATTTATCAACAGGAAAAACTAAATATGATGATATAGAGAATGGTTAATTAGATACATGATAGATGTATGAAGAAACCATGAAGTGAGTGCAGATAAGAGTATGTCGGCTTTAGCCGACCCGCACTCACAACTTGAATACCATGTGCTCTTCGGACACAACAAATATTTACACATAAATAAGACAAGGACTAGAAAAGACTAGTCCTTTTTGATATAATTTAAAAAGATAGAGGATAAAGATATGAAGTATACTAAATCTAAACTTTTTAAATTTATATCGATAATATTAATTTTAGGCATTACTACTAATTATTTTTTCGGTGGGTTAGTTAGGGTAAGTGCAGCGACATACCGAGTTGCAACAGCTGACCTTTGGTTTAGAAGCAAACCAACAACCAAAAATAATGACGATGGTAGTAGCAATGCCATTGGAGAAATCTTAACCGGTTCCATAGTAGAGCTTTTAGAAGAAAAAGTAAACGGAAGTAACTGGGCTAGAATTAAATATAACGGGCAAGAAGGATATGTCTATGGAACCTATTTGGGAGACCCAGGAAATGATATCTATGATAGACCATGGAATACTCCTAAAAAAGCTATCGTAGGTGGTGCTAAATGGATAAGTTATGGTTATATATCAAGAGGGCAATTTACTTCATATCTAAAGAAATATAATGTTAACCCAAATGCCGATAGTGCATTATTTAACCATCAATATATGGCTAATATCCATGCCCCATCTAGTGAAGCCAAAACAAGCTATAATGCATACTCAAAAAATGGCTTACTAAACTTAGGGTTAGTATTTAATATACCAGTATATACTGGAATGGCTGACAAATATGACAGCCCAGCAGGAAATATTGATACAGTTCAAGTAATAGAGAGTGTTGAAGATGTAGAATTTGAAACCTTACTAGATAAAGAAGGATTTCCTGAAACCTATAAAAAAGCATTAAGATACTTACATAAAATACATTCTAACTGGACATTTCAAGCTATGCAAACGAACCTTGACTTTACCTATGTAGTTAATTGTGAAAAGGGAACTGGTGCTACACAATATAGTGCTTTGTACGAAAGAGATGAAAATGGTAGCCCAATAAAAGTTGAACCAGGATGGTATCAACCTAACTTTAGTGGAACAGCATATTATATGGACCCAAGAAACTTTCTAACAGAGAAATATATCTTACAATTTGAAGCTTTAAATTATAATGAATTATATACGGAGGATGCTGTTCAAACTATACTTAATAATACATTTATGGAAGGTAATTCTAATAAGGATAATCAAAGTTATAAATCGATATTCGTTGAAGCGGGAAAGACTGCTAATATATCACCAATATACTTAGCTAGTTTAGCAAAACAAGAGTCTGGTACTAAGGGGTCTATTGCTACTACGGGAGAGACTTTAGAATACGATGGAAAGACATATCAATCAGTATTTAACTTCTTTAATATAGGGGCTGTATCTAGTGCATCTAACCCCGTAAGAGAGGGAATTAAATATGCAACTGGGGGGTATTGTACTATTTGTGGTGATTACACACCACCAGTAAATCCTGATCCAACTCCGGATAACCCAACACCAGGGCCTGTGCCAGAGCCAAAAGTAAGCTATCAAACATCAATGAATAACTTGGGGGTTAAATTATTAAATAATTATGTTAGAGGGTTTAATGTAGGAACTTCAATAGATAGTTTAAAAAATAGTGATGTTTATGTAACTTATAGTGATACTGATATAATTAAGACAGGAACGGTACTAAACTTTGATGATGGTAGTTCTTATACAAGCGTATTACTAGGGGATTTATCTGGTGATGGTAAAATAAATTCAGCTGATATCTTAAAAATAAGATTACATTTACTTAATACTAATTTATTAAGTGGAGCTTATAAGGAAGCAGCTGATATTAATGGCGATGGTAAAATAAATTCAGCAGACTTATTATTAATAAGACAATATTTATTAGGGCAAACTAATATAAAACAAATATAAGGTAGGTAGTTATGAAAAGAATAAAATATATGGTATTTAGTTTTTTAATTAATATAGTAACATTAGGGGTAGTTTATGCTGCTCCTAGTTATTCATTTAATGTTTCAAATAGTCAAATAGAGAATGGTTCTAAAGTAACCGCATCAGTAACGGTTAAACAAACGGCCGCTTGGAATGTTAAAATTACATCTGCTGGTAATACTAGTGGTTGTTCTAACCAATGGGTTGGCGATAGTGGAACTGGCGCTAATGCGACTAAGACTTTTAGTGTAAGTTGTAGGGCAACTAGTACGGGGGTTATATCATTTACTTTGAGTGGTGATATTACTAGTAGTGATGGTACTAACTCTAATATTAGTGGTTCAAAGAGAGTTACAGTAGTAGAAAAAAGACCAGATTCAACAGTTAATACTTTAAAAAGTTTAAGTGTTTCAGGGTATGATTTAAGTCCCGAATTTAATGAAGATACATTAGAATATAGTGTAAGTGTACCACCAACAACGACCAAAGTTACTATCGATGCAACTAGAAAAGATAATGCTTCTAAAGTAGAGGGTACAGGAGAATTTGAAGTTAATGAAGGACAAAATAAATTTGAAATTAAAGTAACAGCCGAATCAGGGGCTTTAAGAACCTATGTAGTTACTGTTAATGTTGAAGATTCTAACCCAATATATGTCATGGTAGATAATTATGAATATTCAATATTAAAGACTAGTAGAAATTTAGAAATACCTTCATTATATACTGAAAGTACCATAAATATAGATGGTAATGAAGTACCTTGTTTTAAAAATGAGGCTTCTAATATTACTTTAGTAGCGTTAAAAAATAGTATGGGTGAGGTAGGATTCTTTATATATGATAATGGAGAGTATACTAAGTATATTGAACTTACTGGGGATAATTTAATAATTTATCCAAGTAATGAAGAAATAAATATTAAGAATTTTATAGCTAAGGATATAAAGATAAATGATATTGATGTTAAAGGGTATTATTATAAAGACTTAGATAATGGTTATTACTTAATTAGAGGAGTTAATTTAAGTGATGGTACTAGAGGGTATTATTTATATAATGAAGTAGAGAAGACTTTTCAAACTTTTGATATAGATTTAATAAATAAGATGAATGATGATAATAGTTTTTATATGTATGCTTTAATAGGGAGTGCTACTTTAATATTTTTATGTTTGATTATTATTATTGCGCAGTTAAATAGTAAGAAAAAGATTAGAAGGGTTATTGCATCTTTAGAAGAAAAGTTAAATAATAAAAATATTAAAGATAAGAAAGATAAAAGTAAGAGTAAAAATAAAGAAGATAAAAAATTTTTAAGAGACGAAGAGTTAGATAAGTTAATAGATGAAGCTCTAGATAAGAAAGATAATAATGAAGAAAAGATAGAAAGTAAAATAGAGGAGACTGGCGTATATAACATATTAGAAGATGATTAAGGGTTTATATGAAAAATAAGAAAAAGTTATTGATTGTTATTGGGTGTATTGTTTTAGGTATTATTGGGATTGTTGTTGGAATATTGGTATTTAAAAATAAGCTTAATAAACCTAGGGAAGATGAAATATATCAAGAAAATAAAAGAAATTATATTGATACGGTTGGCGCTATTAAGCATTATGGATTTGATGATGTTATTAGTTGTGGTAAGGGTAAGTATTATATTACTTTAAATGATAATAGTTATAAATTATATGATAATGATTTTAATGATTTAGGAAACTTTGATAAAGAGTTATATGGTATTTATACTAGGTGTGATGCTTATGGAGATTATATTTATCTTGGTAATCATCTTTATAGTGTAGAAAGTAGTAAGTATATAGATACTGATATTGATAAAGATAAGATTACTTATTTAAGAAACTTAGATACAGGTAAGTATAATGCAGTTGTATCGGGTAATAAGATTAAAATTTATGATAGTAGTTTAGAAGAGATAACAACACTTACTAAAGAATTTAAGAATACCGCAGTTATTAAGAATAATAAGATATTTAGTGAAGACGGAGTATATGATTTAAATACAGGAGAAAAGATTTTAGAGTATCAAGATTATTATGTGAATGGGGAATTTTATTATATTTATGATAATGATACTTACGAGGTTTATAACAATAAATATATTGGTAGTTTTAAAGAGCTTAATAAAGAAAACGATATTATGGTGTTTAGTAATGAAGATACAAAGTATTATGTTAATGATGATGGCACTGAGTATCGAAGTTTAGATATTCCTAAAATAAATGAATACTATTACTTAAAGAAAGATGATTGTAGTAAGGGTTATAAAGTATACTATAAGAAAGATGTTATTAATGATAAGTGTGGTTCTTATAATATTGATTATATAGATAAAGGATATTACATTGATAAAGAAAGTAATGAAATATTTTATACTAATGATGATGTTAAAAGATTAACAGGTAATAGATTATTTGTGGCAAATGATGACTTAGTTGATGTTATTGTTACTGAAGATGAGGGCAAGAAAAAATACTTTGATGTTGATAAACAAGAAGAGATAACAGTATGTGGGGATAATGAGTTAGTTTATTATAAACCAGATAGTGATAATGTAATATGTCAGGTTAAGGGGGAGAATTCAAATACCTATGAACTTAAAGATAAGAATGGTGAGGTAGTTGGAGAATATCCTATAATAGATTGTTATAGTGATAATACTTGTATGGTTAAGGATTATCGTAATTATGGTGTAATTAATAATAAACATGAATTTATCTTACCTTTTGAAAAGAAAACTATTATTAGAAATGATAATGGGTACTATGTATATGGTAAATACGGAAATTATATTGTAAAAATAGGTACTAATCAAGATAGTTATGAAGATAGTAGTGATATTGATAAGTTTAATAAGAGTGTAGATATTGCTAAGGTTATAAAAGATTATGGGTTAGACAATATTAAGAATAAGATAGAAAGTAATAAAGACTTATTTAATATGTATGCTTATTATATTTTACATAATAGTGAGATAGATGGATATCAAAAGTATTTCTTGAATTTATTTAGTATTTATGCTGATTATAAAGATAATATTAATGAAGATAAGCTTGTTGCTATGGCTAAGGGAACAAGGATAAATAAGGTTAATAGGGATATTGGGCCAATTGGAGAAGCGGGGAACGCTAGTGAATGGAGTGTTAATTTTTATGGCCAGTATTATAAAGATGAACATATTATATATCATGAACTAACACATTTAGTTGATTTTACTTATGATAAAGAGTTAGAAAAAGGCGTTGTTTGTGAAGATGGTAGTTTTTATAAATGGTTAACTGATGTGAGTGATAGTAGTAAGTGCATTAGTCTTAATTCAATGACATTTATAACGGAAGGTGGCGCGGAGATATTTTCATCAAAGTACTTTGGTAATGGAATTCCTTCAACGTATGATTCATATACTACAACGTATAATATTTTATATAGGTTATTTGGTGAAGATATAATAAATAAGATATATTTAGCTGATAAGCCAGCCTATGCTTTGTATGATTTATTGGTTAATAAGAATGGAATGAGTACTAAAGATTTTATAAAGTTTTATAATACTTTAGATAATGTTAAGGGATTTGATTATAAGGATAGGCAGAGTGTTAGAAAGGCTTTAGAAAATTTAGTTAGTCTAGTTAAAAAGGATTATAAGAATGATTTATACTTAGTGCATTTATTAAATCGGATTTATGGTGAATATGGCTCTGGTGTGTTAGACGATGTGTATAAAGATAAGATAAATGCTTTAGTAGATGATGATTTAGAAGGCAATATTATATGGCATACTTATTATTTTACTTATGAAAATAGTAAGACTTATTTTAATGTTTATGCTTATAAGAATAATAAGACGTATATCTTAAAGCTAGAATATGATGTTAATACGAATGATTTAAGTAATTTAACGGTGACAGTTAAAGATTAGGAAGAGATTATCTCTTCTTTTTTTCGAGATTTTAAGGTATAATGAGATTAATGAAAGTTGGTGCTTATATGAGTTTTATGATAAATGGCCATAATGTTTTTGTGATTGTCTTAGTTACTTTTTTAACAAGTTTATTATTGATACCAATAATTAAGAAAGTATCTATCCATGTTAATGCGATGGATTATCCTAATTCACCTAGGAAAATTCATAAGAAACCAATGCCTAGGTTAGGTGGGGTGGCCATATTTTTATCGTTTATGTTAGGGTATATGTTATTTGCTAAGTCTAGTACGATGATGTTATCGATATTAATGGGGAGTTTCTTACTTATTTTGGTGGGATTTATTGATTCTATTAATCCGGTTAAGGCGAGGTATCAACTTATTACGCATATAATTGCAGCATCGACAGTGGTTATATATGGCGGGTTGGTGTTAAATGATGTATCTTTTTTAGGTATTAATTTAACTTTTAGCTATCCATTTAATTATATTGTAACGATTATCTTTATTGTGGCGTTTATTAATATGCTTAATTTGATAGATGGGTTAGATGGGCTTGCAGCAGGTATTTCTTCAATATATTTTTTAACGATTGCTATTATTGCGCTTATTTTAAATCAAATGGGTGGTTTAGATGTAACTTTAGCGTTTATTATGCTAGGGTCGACTTTAGGGTTCTTAGTTTATAATTTTCCTCCGGCATCGATATTTTTAGGTAATTGCGGTAGTGATTTTTTAGGATTTTTAATTGGAATAATTGCTCTTTTAGGGTTTAAAGCAACAACTTTAACAAGTATCATTATTCCAATATGTATTATGGCGATTCCTATTTTTGATACGGCGTTTGCTATATTAAGAAGGTTACTAAATGGCGAGGGAATATTTACTCCAGATAAGGAACATTTTCATCATCAGTTATTAAAAATGAAGTTTTCACCTCGAACCTCAATATTAATTATTTATTTTATTACCGCAATGTTTAGTTTAGTTTCGATATTCTTTGTTTTAGGAGACCAGAAACAAGCAATTGCAATTTATGTTATATTAATGATTTTCTTATTATTTATTGTTTTGAAGACTGATATTTTATTTCAACATAAGAAAAAGGATAAAAAGAAAGATTAAATTTTGACTACACAGATGTAGTCTTTTTTTTATTGGGTGTTTTGTTTATTTTATGTCAAATTTATGTAAAATTTGATATTTTTTGCCATTTTTTTGAAAAAGTTTGCCCGAAAAAAAAGAAAAACGACACTTGACCGGTAATAAATATTATTAGAGGGAGAGAAATTTTTCCTCTTAGAAGGGAGGTGGGAAAATGGCAAAAAATTTATTAGAATGCAACATGGAAGGGAGAAGAAAATATGCAAAAGATAATCAAAAAAGGGACAACCAAAGTCACATCAAGTAGTTTGATTGAAATAAAAAAAGCTAACCCTGATTTTCAAATTCCTATGATTAATGACCGACCATTTAAAACGGTATGTAAAAAATACCAAGGTTTCATTAATAAAATAATCGTTGAATTATTAGGAATTGACCCTAGAGATATTGAGAAAGCTTATTTTGTTGATACAGAACTTCCACTTGACCAGCATGATAATAAGAAAATGATTGTTGATTTATTATTACATGTGGCGGATGATTCATTAATAAACATTGAAGCATATACTAATTTAACCGCCGGCAACATTTTAAAAAATAATCAGTATGTTTACCGCATTATTTTGAAAGAACAAGATATGGGTGAAGGGTACAAAAATCTTAATTTGGTACAATTAATATTTGTTAAAAATAGAATAAAACTATTTAAAGATAAGTTGGTGAGTGTGTTTACCACGAGAGAAGAAGAAACCAATGAAATCTTGCCTTACACGCCAAAAATGATTTATGTATCTCTTGCAAATCTTGAAGAAATTGACTATAATGAAGATGGTGAATGGGTATACAAAGCACTTAAGATGCTAACAAGTGATAGTATCGAAGAGTCTAAGCAGTTAGCAGGCGATGACCCAATACTTAGTAAGGTGGCTGAATTTATGAAAAATTATTCAAATCAATACAGTAACTTAATGTATGTTAATGAACAAGAAGAACAAGAAAAAGTTTATAATACTGATATGGCTTTAGCTGCCGAGACTGGTGAGAATAAAGGACGTCTTGAAGGTCGCATTGAAGGCCATCTTGAAGGACGACTTGAAGAAAAGCAAACTATTGTTAAAAATTCTTTAAAGAATAATCTTGATATTGAAACGATAGCTAAGATTACTAATTTATCTATAGAAGAGATTCAAAAAATTAAGGATAGTTTAGAAAAATAACAACAAAGATTCTACTTGAAAAGGTAGGATTTTTTAATTGCCATAATAATTGCTACTAAGTACTGAACTACAATATGTTTATTATATGTCGAAAATATGTAAAAAATGCTATCAGAAAATCAAAAGTTTGCAAAATAAATAACAAGATATATACTTTATGGTATTATGTACGTAAGAAAGAAGGATTAATATGAAAGAAAATAACCAATATACCCAAAAAGACAATCACAATACTAGTAGAAAGATATTAAACAACATTTGCAAAAATTATGAAGATTTTACAAGACGTATTATTATTGAACTTCTTGATATTGACTCAAGTTGTATTGAAAGCACATGATTCTTTATATATTAACGTTGGCGGGCGTGGTGATGCCAGCTCAACTGAGAAGTGCCTTGGTGGATATAATGGTGGTGGTATCTCTTATAGTCAAGTAAATTATTCAAATAAAAGATATTTTGCTAGTGGTGGTGGCGCTACACATATTGCAACAAAATCAGGGCTATTAAACAGCTTAGAAAATTATAGAAATAATATTTTAATAGTTTCTGGAGGCGGTTCCGGCTATATAGGAAACTCACTATTAACTAATAAAGCAATGTACTGCTATAACTGCGAAGAATCTAATGAAGAAAGTACTAAAACAATATCTACAACATGTGCTGAAGAAACGCCTACAGTTAATTGCACCAAAAAAGGCAATGGCTACGCTAGAATAACATATATCGGTTCCTAAGTATAAAAAATAAACCTTTAAAGAAATTGACTAAACATAAAGCCAATGATATAATTTATCTAGAAAATAAGGGAGGACGATTATATGGAAACAGTACTTGCTGCAACAGCTATTTGTATTGGAATAATGATAGGACTAGCATTCCTAGGTCTAGGAATAGGAGTAGGAATACTAGGTGGAAGAGTAGCGGAAGCTGTTGGTAGAAACCCAGAAACTAAAAATGATGTAGTACATTCAGTAATGACAATCTTAATAATAACTTCAATCTTTATACTATTACTATTTGCCTTTTGCTTTTTACTATTATTCTTTAACCCGTTAACAGCGTAATTAATAAACTTAAACTTAGCACTTTTTGCTAGGTTTTTCTTATGCTTTTCCATAGACAAAACCACCAAGATATTATATAATTAAACATAGAATAGGATTGGTTCTTTATGAAAAATAGTATCAGGATTTTAATACTAGTAGTATGTGCCACATTACTAGTATCAATTTTTGCTTTCTTTAGTATCAAAGTAAATAATCAAAAATATGTTGCCTTTAAAGATGCGGGATATATTATAAGTACAAACTACGAGACTAATAACACTGAAGGTAATAACCAAGATATCACTAGTACCAAATATTATTTTAATAATGATACTAAATATCATAAGACTTATAATAATGAGTATACATTCACTAATACTTCTAACGAAGAAGTTAACGTTGAAGAAAGTAACTTTATTCATTATAACGATGGTTCCATTGGGGCATTTAAAACTTCATCCTTACTTGATTTAACTCATTTAAACGATGAAATTATTAAATACTATAACTTACCAGTTAAAAATGTTCTAACTAAAAGTGGCAGTGGTTACTTAGCTAAAAATATCTCTGGTAATATTGAATTTAATAACTTCTTACTAAAAATTGATGATAATAAATTCATGCTAGTCGCTCCTACAATCAGTGTTCATGTCAAAAATGATACCAGAACCATAAGTGATAGCTACCTAGAAATTCAATACTTTGATGGTAATATCGTCAGACTAGAAAACAATGGTGTTAAACTTCAAAGTGTTGCTGAAGATTTCTACTTAGAAATAAATGATGTCATAATTAATCTATCTAATAAAAATATTTACTTAAATAAAGATAAAAAACTTAGCCTTAATGATATAACGATAAACTCTAACGATAACATTGACTTAAGCGATATCGATGACGATTCTAAATTCATGACTGAAGATGAAAAGAAACAACAAGAAGAAGCAGAAAAACAAAAACAACAAGAAGAATTAGAAAAAGCTAAAAAAGAATTACAAGAAGCCCAAGATAAAATTCAAGAAAGTATTAAGAGTAACTTTAGTAATGAAAATCCAATCTCAGGTATTACTGATGGTATCGTAAGACCATCTTCTCCTGATAATAGTGAAGAAATAATTGATAATACTAACAGCCATGACCCGGTATTCACCATAACTAACTTCAAAGTTACGGCTAATGGTGTTCTAGCTGATATAAAATACGAAGATAAATCTAATGTCTTAGTTGGAAGTCCAACCATAAGCTTAATTGATGCTGGTAATAATAGACTAGTTGATACCATGCATCTAAATACCGGTGTTACAACCATAAGCTATTCTAACGAATCACTAACGCAAAATACTAACTATGTTTTAGTTGTCAACGCTAACTACATGAAAAATGCTGATACTGTCAATAAAGACTTTATTCAAAAATCCTTTGTTACTTCATCAATTGGTATTTCTATTAAAAAAGATTACTTTGGAACCAAATCCTTAAACTTTATTATTAAAAAAGATAAAACTAGTGATGTTAAAAGTCTAAATGCTAAACTATATAAAGGCCAAGAACTAATTGCTACATATCCGGTAAATATCAGCACTACTGATACTGCTAGTGTTAATTTTACTGATTTAGATAGTAATACTACTTATCGTTTAGAACTAAGTGATTTCATCTATAACAACTTAGTAATTACTGATAACTTTAATATAACAGAAGAATATAAAACTTTAAAAGTTAGTCCAAGTATTGGTGGTACAAGTTTTACTATTGACAAAGTAAACTCTAAATTCATTTTAGAAACTAATAATATATCTGACCGTGATAATGGCATTATATCTTTACGTTATGAAGTATATGATATGCGTAGCATAACTGGTGATAATACTCCTGAACCTGTTAAAGTAGTCGAAACTCCTAACCTTGGTAGTGTTGATATCAAAGTTGATGATGTAACTATCATGCGTGGTGTTCCATACGTCTTCAAAGTTATCGCCACATTTAATGACAATGAAAAAACTGTTGAATATGAACGTGGCTATACCGAAGAAGCCATGCAGTTAGATGGTAAAATTCACCCAAGCGTTAACTTTGAAGCTAGTGAAGTAACTTTCGAACGTATCAATGGCGTTATTAAAATCGTTGATTTATATGGAACTGTTGATTACAGCAAACCATTCAAAGTTATTTATACCGATTCTCATGGTATTACTAAGAACTTAACTTATAACCAAGCTGGTTTAAATATCCCTCTAGATATTAATGGCCTTCGTGCTAACCATGAAACATATACCTTTAATGTTTATGGCACTGTTGATTTAAGTGATGGTTATGGTGCTGCTCAACAGTTAATCGGTTCATTTACAGTTAACACAGCTAATATAAAAAGCTTTACTCTAAGAAGCAAAGTTGATAATACTTCCTTAGTCAAAGCATTCTCCATAAATGCTCAGCTAACTTCAACTAACGGCGAAGATAACGTCTTAGAAGCCAATACCTTATCTAACTTAACGTTTGCCCTATATGCTGGAACTAGTACAGCTGGTCAAAAACTAAGTGAAGTATCCTACGTTGACTATGATTTAGACCCATATCAAAGTAACCTAAGAGAAACATACTATGATAATGCATTTGAAATAAATCCAGAGTTATTTAACTTAACTAGTAAAGCCGTTCAAGCTTACGATACAGTTACTATCGAAGTTAAAAACGCTAATGACTATACTGAATGGCCAAATACTTCTGAAATAGTAAATAACGTTATTACTGTTAAAGTAAAAGACCCAATCGAAGATCCAGAAGACAACCCTAAAATAACTTTAGACTATCTAAGAAATAAAGATGCTGATGGTACTCACTATGATAGCAACTTAGATGCTGATACCGTAGTAGGGCTTATTGCTCATTCAACTTATCCTAATTCTAGTAAGTATGCTAAATACGTAAACTATTACCTATACGATGTTAATGATAATCAAACCCCTGTAGCGCAAGTCCTAAATATTCCTGTTAACGATGATGGTACAATACCTAGTTATACATTCTACTTAGATAAAGGAACTAGTATAGCTACTAAAGATACTACTCCAAGAAGGGGACATACTTACTATGCAACTTATATTATTCATGTTGATGTTGATGGTGATGGAATAGTAGATGATAATATTCAAATTCCAACTTCCGGTATTGCCGCATCCACTAATCTTGATGTATCAAAACAAGCTCCAATCTTCTATACTTATCCAAGTACTATTAACGATAACAAACTAATATGGGCTTATAAATATACTGATATTGATAATGCCTTAGTAAATAAAAAAATATATTATCGTTTAAATGATATTGATATGAGTAACCATGATATTAGTGAGAATACTAACTTCCAAACTATAAGCTTAGATAAAACGGATGGGGGAGTAGTAAACTTATATGCTACCATAAGAACATTAAAAGAAATGAATGACAGTGTTTATAATGTTGTTAATCAAACTGTTGAAAGCTTAACTGCTGTGCCAACTATTAAATATGTCTTAACTCCTGAAACTAACCGTTTACTAGTAACTATCAGTGATTACGACCCAAGTAGTATTTTCTTTAAAAAAGTAGTTAAGATAATGCTGACATTTACGGCCGATAACCAAGTGCGTAATATTGACAATGTAATCTTTGATGAACAAGGTAACTACGTAGTTGACCTAACCGAGTTAGAAGACTTCATGAATAAAAATGTCGAAGTTAACTTATATGCTTATTATGATTCTAACGTTATTGGTTTTGATACTAGTACTAAAGCTGAAGGAATATATACTTCTAACTTTGCCTTAAAACAAGCTATCGAAGGTGCTAGTACTGGCGAATACTACGTTGTAAAAGCTAACTCTCTATCTAACAGCCCTAACGCCCTAAACTCCATCTTTACATTCTCTCTAAATAAGAATGCTAACAGTAATGGTACTTATAACTTTAAACTTACCAGTGCTTCCAATAGTGCTTTAAATAATGACTATTACTTAAACTTAGATAATGGTGGTTTTAAATTTAGTGAAAACAACGAAAACTTACATTTCTATCCAAGTAGGATTGCTTATACTAAACTAAGTAGTGATAATAATACTTTCTCATTTACTCAATTAGTACCAGGTGTAAGCTTAATGAAAGATGGTAAATATACTATTGATGCTGGTATCGATAGTGCTGATGTTACAATAAACCTAAGTACTAAGAGTAATGCTATCGTTGATAATAAAATCTATATCGAAGTTTATGATACAGATGAAAACATGATTGAATCTAATTCAACTTTAAAATACACCAAAGAATTTACTATTGATGACTTAAAAAATCCTATTACCTTAGACGAGTTAGAACCAAATTCTTATTATTACTTCAAGATTAAAGCCGTTATTAATGGTATGGGTAGTGATAAACGTACTTTATATGACTTAGATTCTAAAAATGATATTATTTCTTATCCAATATCTACCTTAAGTAACTTAACATTAGAAAATCAAAGTATTAGTTATTCAGCCCAATCTTATACTGATAAAAGTTTAATTTATCGTTATACTCTAGGAGTTACTAAGAATATTGATCATATTTCTTATAAGATGTATACAGCTTCCACTGATGCTTCAGGTAATGATGTCTATACACCCCTTGATACAAACTTAGAAATAGCTGACTCAGTTCGTATTGAAAAAGATATGAGCGTTACCATTAATATCCCTCCAAGTAGTAACTTCCAAACTGGTCGTCGTTATGTAGTTGGTCTAACTGCCTACCTAAAGAAATCTAATGGTACCGTAACCGAATTAAATACCACATATTCTACCGTATATCGTTTTGCTCAGTTAACTGCACCTTACTTCTATATTAAAGCAACTCGTGATACCCAAGGTCAAAGCTTAACTTTTAGAGTTAGTCCAAGTGATACTCAATATTCAATGATTAACTCTCAGTACATGGTTAACTTCTATGATAAAGAGGGTAATCGTATTGCTACTGAATACTCTGGTGTTTATACTGGTACTAAAGACTTCAAACTAACTAATATCGACTTAAGCAAATCAACAACTATGGTAATTAGTTATAAAGCTAATATTGCTAATACTAGTGATACTGATTCTATCGAAGTAAGTACTCGTTCATATACCGTTAATGGTCTAAATAGTGATGGTATCGATGTTGGTGAAGTATACGCTTCAACTAACCTAAACGATAAATCAAAAGTTAACTTAACATTCTCTAATGCTATCAAGATTCAAGAAGTTACTGCAATTCGTTATTCAATCATCAAAGATGGTGTAACCGTAAGTTCTACTCAAACTCCTGAAGCCTTCACTCCTCAAGTTGGTTCTTGTGGTACCACTTCATGTTTCTTATATACCTTAAAGAGTATCATTTCTGATACCGGAATCTATTATATTCAAATTCAATTCTTAAATAAAGATGGTAAAACTGTTGATGAACGTATCGTCTCTTATGTTTACACCATATAGAAAGGATAGTCTAATGCCAAAACAAAAGAACTCTCTACAATTTATTATTATTACGGTTATTACTTTTGTAATTCTAATTATGTTTATTCTAGCTATTAGATATTTTGTAAGTATTGACTCTAAAACGTATTCTATTGATGAGAATAGTTATACTTATGATACCCAAAATAACTTTGTCGAAATAAGTAGCCAAGCCCAGTTAAAAATGGGCTTTGATGGGGATTATAAATTAGTATTAACTAACAATCTAATGCAAGAAACCTATAACCTAGGTACCCATGCCGTTATTAATAACAGCAGTTCTAGTGATTTATCCTTATATGGAACATATTACGAGGTCCTAAGTGACGGTAGTGTCAAAAGAATAAGTAAAGAAAACAAAATCAGTAAGATAAATGGTGCTAAGTTCTATAAAATAAGCGAACGTAAATACTTAATTATTGATAAAAAAATATCTAGTAGTGATTCTAGTATTAATACTAAGGACTACTTAATAGTAGAAATTGATAAAAATGGTAACAGTACTCTTTATAATGATTATATCAACGTTAAAGAGATAAACCCTTTAGTAATCAATACTTCTAGTTATGACTTTGATATTGCTAACGAAAAACTAGGTATTAACGATAATGTAATTAACTTAAAAAAAATAATTGGTAGTTCTAATATGTATGAAGCTCCTAAAGATAAGGAAGAAACTCCGGATGGTATAAGTGATGAATTAATTAACTCTACAACTGATTACCTAAAGAAACAAACCGAGAACCTTCGTAAACAAGTCGAAGCCCAAAATGACTATTACAATCAATACTTTAAGACGGTTGTTAATACGTTTAATAACTTAAATAGTAGCTTACAAGATACTAATAAGAAACAATATGATATTCAAGTTGACCAAAATACGATGAAAGGTAATATTAAAAATTACACTCTTCTAAAATGGTTATCCATTGGGGTTCTAGAACCCGGTGTTTCAACAATCAAAGTAAATTACAACGTCTTTGACCCTAATAATGAATTTGAAACTGTCTACCTAGATGTCTCTGGTGGTAATATCGTTAATAAAAATCGTATCTATCTTAATAAAGAACAAAATAATACCACGATAAGAGATTTAATGTCTAATACTAGCTATACTTTAACTCTTGGTTATACTACGACAATTAATGATACTAAGAGTGAAATCGTTGAAGATGTCATAACCCTAAAAACTCTCGAACCAAGTTATGACCTAAAGATTACCAAAGTGACTTCTAAAGGTATTTATTACTATTTTAAGATGGATAAAGAATTAAGGTTTGACTCGGCTATCTTAAATTTATATAGTGACTCTAATAACTTAGTAACCATCAATGTTGATATAAATAATGCTCTAGATGGTTATGAATCATTTATACCAGTTACTAATCTTGGTTATAAAGTTGAATTAAAATTAGAACAAGTTTACTATAATGGCAGTGCTGTTGATTTAGATGTTTATGCTAAATTCTTAAATGCCGATGATTAGGTGATATTATGAATGATCGAACAATAATTTTTCTCGCTTTCGTTATTATAATTATCTTAATAGTCATAGTGTATAACTTACTAAAAAGAATAGTTAATGAAATAAATACCCAAGCTAAAAGCATTTACTTACATAATATTAGTAATTATGAAACTTTAAATACTAAGGATACTTCTAGTAATATAGCCCAAGTATCTAAAGAGTTTTATCCTAATATTAATCCTAACCAAAAAGATATCATCGTTAGTAAAGATATCGCCTA
>OLGZ01001031.1_pt1 | contig 17851 bp, 9 predicted proteins | sample 1605981 | NCBI WGS metagenome assembly OLGZ01 (sample SAMN03283291) | human gut metagenome | biome: human-associated habitat; material: feces | host: Homo sapiens | place: Peru | collected 2012 | reverse complement strand
AAGGTTTCCCGGTCACTCCTATGAGAGATGCAAGTCCCCCGCGGCAGATGGAACGTGAAAATGAGATGATCGTTATTTCACATCGCCTTGTTTTATTTCCTCTTTCCATCTTCCTTCTTGCGTTTCTGTCTCATGTTCCGCCCCTTGTGTCCGAGCGCTTTATGCTCTTTCTTCTTGGTCGGCTTGTACATGCCGGGCGTCACGACCTTCTTCTTCGGCTTGCCTGCCTTCACGCGGCGGACATTCCCCTTCTCATCATAGCGGGTGATGGTCTCTTCAATGGATTTTTCCAGCTTCCGGAGAAGGAATCCATCCTCCGGCGTCGCATAGGTGATGGCGATCCCCTTCGTACCGGCGCGGCCGGTACGGCCGATGCGATGGATATAGTATTCGAGATTTCTTGGGATCCCGTAATTGAAGACATGCGTAATGCCTTCGACGTCAAGCCCGCGTGCCGCGATATCGGAGGCAACGAGCACCTGAATGCGTGCTTTCTCAAATTCGCGAATGACCTGATTTCTCTGGCTCTGGCTCATATCCCCATGGATCTCATCCACGATGAAGTCCGTCTCCTCCTGCAGCTTGCCGGCGAGCTCATGCGCTTCCTCACGGGTATTCGTGAAAACGACGGCCATGTACGGATTCATCTCCGTCAGATGACGGACGAGGAGCTTGAACTTGCGCGGGAGAGTCGTCTCATAGATGCGCTGCTCGACCGTCGATGCAGTCGCTTTTTCTGCGACATCAAGGAAGGCCGGGTGGTGCATATACTTTCTGGCGAGGCGCTTCGCATCGTCAGGCATCGTCGCAGAGAAGAGCAGAAGCTGGCGCTTCTTCGGCGTCTCATCGATCAGGGCTTCGATATCTTCGCGGAACCCATTCGCCAGCATCTGGTCGGCTTCATCCAGGATGACCGTCTTCACATTCGAAAGGTCGAGGCTCTTTCTGCGGATATGATCCAGAAGGCGCCCGGGTGTCCCGATGATGACATGCGGGTCACGCTTCAGCTTCTGCAGCTGGTTCTCGATCGTGCGTCCGCCGATGATATCTGCCCCATCCACACCGCACTCGATGGCAAAGGGACGCATCACGTCAAAGACCTGCTTGGCAAGTTCGCGGGTCGGTGTCATGATAAGCACCTGCGTCATGGCTTTGTCTGTTTCTACACGCTGAATGACCGGCAGCAGATAGGCCAGCGTCTTTCCTGTCCCGGTCTGCGAACGGCCGATCAGATCGCGTCCCTTGAAAGCGTTTGGGATGGCGGACATCTGGATGGGCGTCGGGGTCTTGATCCCCTGTGTTTTCAAAAGTTTCGTCAGCGTCTCATTCACGCCGAGCGCAGCAAATACGTTCATAGGTCCTCCTGTAAATGGGTTGGTTGTATGGAAATGCGTAATTTAAGGTTTATGGTTCAGGGTTCAGGTGGCGGCTTCGCCGCAATGATGTATGAGGCGATACCCGAAAGTAGTATTCAAGTCACTAGTCCCTCGAGCTTCCTAATTCCTAGCTGTTAATTCCTAGTCACCAGTCACTGGCAGCCCCTTTTCTTATTGATTCTTCCCCAGCACCACGCCAAGGTCTTTATATCCTGCTGCCCCATTGAGCTCTTCCTTCGCGGCCGCATTCACCAGATCATCGATGGCATATAGGAGCGGCGCTTTTCCTTCGTCGGGGGTGAAAAGCATCAGGACATCGAGCCCTTCACTTCCGGGGAAGAAATAGGAGCGGCAGTACATGGGGAGCTTCATCCCCTCCGCATTGTATGTGATCAGCCCGCCAGCGGTATAGACATAGGCCTCATCGACATCCAGGCGGCGGAAAGGCTCCAGCCGAGAAAGCTCTACCTTGATCGAAGAATCCGCAGCGGGGCCGATGGCATTGCGAGCCAGACTCAGTACCGTCTCTTCGATCCCCTTCCGAAGAGGGGATGCAGGATTTAAGAGTGCGCGGTTCATCTGCGTCAGCCGGCGCCAGACATGTTCATCACGATTCATCTTGAAATACGGCTTCAGCGCTTCCGCCATCTCTACAGGGAGCAGCGCGCGAATGATATAGCCAGATGAGAAGCTCTGCTGTTTTTCCAATGTATACTGCAGCTGTCCCATCTGATAAGGAATGTCTTTCTCCATAAAATGGAGTGTCTCCGTCCCCGCTGCCTCCCGGTAGGTGAAACCTTTGGGAAGCGAAGCGGCCGCGACGGCATTCATATCATACGCTTCTCCCCCCGCAGAGATCCCGCAGGCCAGCGCGAGCGTGAGAAGCAAACATTTCCATTTCATGGAAAATCCCCTTTCAAAAGTAAATGCAGCAGTAAAAAAGGCTTGCGATGTCCTGCCTAGATGGAGCGCACATCATAAAGCGGAAGCACCGCGCATTTTGAAATCATCGCATCGCTGCTATCTCATCTCTTCATCCGATAGAATCCATACAGCAGGAGGTCCGACAGCTGTTCGGCCGCCGCGTGGCTGCCATTCACCTCGATCAGATAGTACTTATCCCCCGCTTTCAAAAGATTGGCAGAGATCCAGAGGGGAAACGACAAGCCCTTTTCATTCGTCAGTATGACCTTCGCCTCCTGTCCCCAGCGGTAGGTACCGTCTTCATTTTTGAAAGCACGCCAGGGGACAAATCTCAAGATCTTCACGTGCATAGATGGACCTTTTGTCTCAGAGAGCACATGGTCCACCAATGCCTGGAACTCTGATGTCTGGATCTTCGGCATTCCGAAGAGCGAGGTCGGACGCTTGGCATCCTCAAGGAAAGCCGTAGACCAGAAGCGGGCTGCCTTCGGATGCCCCTCATGGAAGAAATCCTTCTCCGTCCCCGAGATGACATAGATGCCCGCACTGTATGTCCCGCGCACATCCGTCTTGCGGATCTGGTACATGTGCATCGAGTCATAGGGATACGGTGCTTTCTCCGGATACAGCTGCATACCTGGCGGTACCGTCAGGATCGACCACATCGCAGCACGCGCCGATCTCCCATAATTTTTCCGGTGTGTCCCTTCGATCATGAACCGAGAAAGCTCTGACCCACCGCCATCCGTGACCGTCACGTCCTTGGGAAATGGCAGGCGGCCGAGCCCATCGATCACAAGATCCTCCGCGGAAGACAGCAGGAAGCCGCCAAAGACAAGCACCGCGGAAAGCGCGAGTGGAAACAGTTTTTTTATCATGGCGTCTCCTTGAAAAAAGTACAGGGTGAGCCCCAGGGGGCATGCCGCCCCTTGACTACGATTGAAAGCTCTGCTCGAATGAGGAATGAAGTTGGCGGCTTCGCCGCAGTATAAAGGCGGGCGATGCTCGAAGGTGAGTGGGTAGCAGGTTTTCCGTTTGGTAGTTCCAAACAACGATCGCCTGACCACGAATGACAAAGATTTCTCGCTGCTCTGAAAATGACGATAAGAGTCTGACATCTCCTAGTCGCCAGTCACCAGTCACCAGTCACCAGTCACTATCATATCTATTCTATTGTAGAGAATCTCGAAGAAATTCGCAAGAGGAAAGCATGGTGACCTGCGGCAAGTGGCTGCCCGGTAAATACGCCGGATCGTGCAGAATACCATCCATGCAAAAAGCAGTCCCCACGATGTGAGGACTGCTTCGGCTACACCTGATGCATCAATTATTCCGCATCGGATCCGGTTTCGAAGGATTCACCCTTATGGATGACATTCAGCTTGCGGTAGCGGGACATGCCGGTACCAGCCGGGATGAGTTTGCCGATGATGACATTTTCCTTGAGGCCGAGGAGCGGATCTTCCTTGCCTTTGATCGCTGCTTCGGTGAGGACACGGGTGGTTTCCTGGAAGGAAGCGGCAGAGAGGAAGGAGTCGGTCGCAAGAGCTGCCTTGGTGGTACCGAGGAGCAGGTTTTCGCCGACGGCTCTTTCTTTGCCTTCGTCATCGAGACGCTGGTTCATCGCACGGAATGCGACGATATCGACAGTCTCGCCCGGGAGCCAGCCGGAGCCGCCCGGTTCGGTGATCTTGATCTTACGCAGCATCTGATGAACGATGATCTCTATGTGTTTATCGTTGATCTCTACGCCCTGGCTGCGGTAAACCTTCTGGACTTCCTTAACGATATAGTTCTGGGTCGCCTGTACGCCAAGGACATCAAGGATATCGTGCGGGTTGACGTTACCTTCAAAGAGGCGGGTGCCGGCTTTGATGAATTCGCCGTTTGTGACGGAGATCTTCTTCGCTACCGGGATCTTTTCGCTTTCCGGGGCGATTTCCGGATCATTGCTGGTGATGGTAATGATCTTGACATTCGGGTTATCCTCTGCACTGGTGATGGAAACCGTGCCGTCGATACGGGAAATGATCGCATTACCCTTTGGCTTGCGGGCTTCGAACAATTCTTCGACTCGTGGAAGACCCTGTGTGATATCTTCTGCAGAAGCAACGCCGCCGGTATGGAAGGTACGCATGGTCAGCTGGGTACCCGGTTCGCCGATGGACTGTGCAGCGATGATGCCGACTGCTTCGCCGATTTCTACGTGACGGCCGGTCGCCAGATTTCTGCCATAGCACTTCGCGCAGACGCCGTGAGCGGAATGGCAGGTAAGGATGGAACGAACCTTCAGCTTGTCGTAGTATTTCTGGATTTCTTCTGCCTGTGCATCGGAAATTTCTTCGTTCTTCTTCGCGATGACTTCGCCGGTGGTCGGGTTCACGACATCTTCCAGCGGGCAACGGCCTGCGATACGGTCAGCCAGAGACTCGATCGGCTGGCCTTTTTCTTCGATGAGGGAGACTTCGACGCCTTCCGCTTCATCCATACGGACTTTGAGCACCGGGATATCGGAAACAAGGATCTTCTCTGCGACATCGCTGTCGATGACGGTGCCTGCCGGGAAGAGGACATTGCCTTGGCGGTCATAGGCATCTTCTTCGAGTTTCTTGCCTGCGAAGTGGACAGTCAGATGATGGCGCATAGCACGATTGTATTCAGCGACAGCATCCTGGGTGCCGAGATCAAAGGTCTTCGGCTCTGCGGCTTCAATGCCGTCAGCGGTCGGGATAATGACGGAAATATGTTCTACGAGGTGACGGTTCAGCAGGGTCACATCGTCCGCATCGAGGGTCTTGCCCTTGACGAGGAGGATATCTCCATTTCTGCGGTCGAGGACATCTTCATCCAGAACTGCGCCGAGGAGTGTCTGCTTGAGTCCCATGATGGTCTTCTTGACTTCCGGCTGAGAGGCGATGAGGCTCTGTTCTCTGTCGAAATTCAGGACCTGTACGTCGCAGTCTTCTTCGCGAACGATGACGTCCTGAGAAACGTCGACCAGACGACGGGTAAGGTAACCGGAGTCTGCGGTACGGAGTGCGGTATCGGCAAGACCCTTACGAGCGCCGTGGGAAGAGGTAAAGTAATCGAGGACGGTCAGACCTTCACGGAAGTTTGCCTTTACAGGGAGTTCGACCGTCTTACCGGAGGTATCGGCGATGAGGCCGCGCATGCCGGCCAGCTGACGGATCTGGTTATCGTTACCACGGGCGCCGGACTGGGCCATCATGGTCAGCGGGTTGAACTTCACCATGGAGCTCTTCATCGCTGCACCGACTTCGTCGGTCTTCTTGCTCCATACTTCGACGACTCTTCTGTATCTTTCGTCATCGGTCATGAGGCCGCGGCGGAAGAAGCGTTTGATCTGTTCGACTTTTTCATCGCCGTCTTCCAGGATCTTATCCTTTTCCGGTGGTACAGCGACATCGTAAATGCCGATGGAAATACCAGAGATCAAAGCGTAGTGGAAGCCGAGGGCTTTCACGGAGTCGAGCAGGTCGCCGGTCGCCTTGAATCCGAGTTTTTTGAAGCAGTCATTGACGAGCTTGCCCATCTGCTTCTTGCCGATGGTGACGCCGAGACCATTGTTTTCGACGGTATAGGTATTGCCGTTTTCATCAAGGCGCTTTTCATGACGCTTGTAGAAGAAACGCAGTTCTCTCGGGATCGCATAGTTGAAGATCAGGCGGCCCGGGGTAGTGATGACAAGATCATCATCAGATTCATTGAATCCATCCGGACGATCTTCCTTCGGGATGAAGACCTTAATGAAATCATGGATCTTGATCTGATGCAGGTTGTAAGCCAGCATGACTTCGTCATAGCCGGTGTAAGCGCGAAGCTTGGAGGTGTCCATCTCATCTTCGGCTTTCTTCCACTGCTTCATGACATCGAATTTCGCCTTCGGATTTTCTTTCTTTTCTTCGTCGGTGAAATCGACCTTCGTATCGTTGGCGGTCTGTACGATGGTGAGGTAGTAGGAGCCGAGGATCATATCCTGCGAAGGAATAGCGACTGGCTTGCCGTCCTTTGTGGACAGGATGTTATTGATGGAGAGCATCAGGGTGCGTGCTTCAGCCTGCGCTTCGACAGAGAGTGGCAGATGGCAGGCCATCTGGTCACCGTCGAAGTCGGCGTTGTAGCCAGGGCATACGAGCGGATGCAGCTTGATCGCACGGCCTTCCCAGAGGATCGGTTCGAAAGCCTGGATGCCAAGTCTGTGCAGCGTCGGTGCGCGGTTCAGGAGGACCGGGTGTTCTTTGATGACATCGCCAAGGACTTCCCAGACTTCCGGGGCGAGCTTGTCGACCTTCTTGCGTGCTGCCTTGAGGTTGCTTGCGACGCCTCTCTTGATGAGTTCATGCATGATGAACGGTTTGAAGAGTTCGATCGCCATTTCCTTCGGCAGGCCGCACTGGTACATTTTGAGTTCCGGGCCGACGACGATAACGGAACGGCCGGAGTAGTCGACACGTTTGCCGAGAAGGTTCTGACGGAAACGGCCCTGCTTGCCCTTCAGCATGTCGGAGAGGGATTTCAGCGGGCGGTTGCCCGGGCCGGAAACGGCGCGTCCGCGACGGCCGTTATCGATCAGGGCATCGACAGCTTCCTGCAGCATACGTTTTTCGTTTCTGATGATGATTTCCGGAGCACCGAGTTCCAGAAGTCTCTTCAGACGGTTGTTTCTATTGATGACGCGGCGATAAAGGTCATTCAGGTCGGAGGTGGCGAAACGGCCGCCATCGAGCTGGACCATCGGGCGCAGATCCGGAGGGATGACCGGCAGGACAGAGAGGATCATCCATTCCGGCTTGTTGCCGGAGTGCAGGAAGGCTTCGACTTCTTCGAGACGACGGATGCATCTGACCTTGCGCTGGCCGCTTCCTTCTTCGATTTCTTTCTGCAGTGCTTTTTCCAGCTTTGGCAGATCGAGCTCTTTCAGCAGGTACTGGATGGCTTCTGCGCCCATCTGGGCTTTGAATGCTTTCTTGCCATAAGCAGCTACGGCATCCTGATATTCCTGTTCATTCAGGACCTGGCACTTGGACAGGTTCGTATCGCCCGGATCGAGGACGATATAAGCAGCGAAGTAGAGAACTCTTTCGAGCTGGCGAGGAGAGATCTCAAGGATGAGGCCGATACGGGACGGTGTACCCTTGAAGTACCAGATATGGGAAACCGGGCAGGCCAGAGAAATATGGCCCATGCGTTCACGGCGGACTTTGGAAGAGGTGACTTCGACACCGCACTTGTCGCAGACGGTGCCTCTGTAACGCATCTTTTTGTACTTGCCGCATTTGCATTCCCAGTCTTTGGTCGGTCCGAAAATCTTTTCACAGAAGAGACCGTCGGTTTCTGCCTTCAGGGTTCTGTAATTGATGGTTTCCGGCTTCGTCACTTCCCCGTGAGACCATTCAAGGATCTTTTCCGGAGAAGCGATACCGATTTTCATGGAATCAAATTCATTTACATCTAACAATTGATTAGCGCTCCTTTCCGGAATCAGTCATCCTGGCTGTCATTCGTAAAGCCAAGTTCTGTATCAAGATCAGTTTCACCAAAGCCGGCTTCTACGGGAGCCTGTGCATTGGCCTCTGCTTCGAGTGTATCATTGAAGGATGCGACATCATCGCCGGCGTTTTCAATAGCGCCATTCATGTGGCTTTCCATGTCGTTTCTGGAATCGGAAACGGCATCATCACCTTCCATGGCTTCTTTCAGTTCATCCTTATGCCATGGCTGTCCGCCGCCGTAGCCCTGTTCCAGATCGCTTTCATCGAGCTCTTTCAGGACAACTTCATCGCCATTTTCATTCAGGATACGAACGTCGAGGCCGATGGACTGGAGTTCCTTCATGAGGACCTTGAAGGATTCCGGTACGCCCGGACTCGGGATGTTTTCACCCTTGACGATCTTTTCATAGGCTTTGACACGGCCGATGACATCATCGGACTTCACGGTCAGGATTTCCTGCAGCGTGTAAGCCGCGCCGTAGGCTTCGAGAGCCCAGACTTCCATTTCGCCGAAACGCTGGCCGCCGAACTGTGCCTTGCCGCCCAGTGGCTGCTGGGTAACGAGGGAGTATGGGCCGGTGGAGCGGGCATGGATCTTATCATCGACGAGATGATGGAGCTTCAGCATGTATTTCCAGCCGATCGTGACCTGATTGTCCAGTTTTTCACCGGTGCGGCCATCATAGAGGTCCGTCTTCGCACCGGCAGGGAGGCCTGCTGCCTTCAGGGTCGCTGCGAGGTCTTCATCTCGGCAGCCGTCGAAGACCGGGGTCGCGATATGGATACCGGACTCGGTCGGTTCCGGCATGCCGTATTTTTCGAAATCATAGCCGCAGTCGATGAGGCGCTGCTTCATTTCTTCATACTTCGGAGAGCCGACACCGGCTGCCATTGCCGCATGGATCTCTTCGCCGAGCATGTGGCAGGCCCAGGAAAGATGGATTTCTAGGATCTGGCCGATGTTCATTCGAGACGGTACGCCCAGTGGGTTCAGTACCAGATCGACCGGACGGCCATCCGGGGTGAACGGCATGTCTTCGACAGGCATGATGCGGGAGCATACGCACTTGTTGCCGTGACGGCCTGCCATTTTATCGCCTTCACGGATCTTACGTTTCTGCGCGATGTAGACGCGGACGAGCTTGTTCACACCCGGTGCCAGCTCATCACCGTTTTCACGGGTGAAGACCTTGACATCGACGACCTTGCCGAATTCGCCGTGCGGCACACGCAGGGAAGTATCACGGACTTCTCTTTCTTTGTCACCGAAGATCGCACGCAGCAGGCGCTCTTCCGGCGTCAGCTCCGTCTCGCCCTTCGGGGTGACCTTGCCGACTAGGATATCGCCTGGACGAACGTCAGCACCGACCATGATGATGCCGTTTTCGTCGAGGTATTTGACAGCGTCTTCCGAAACAGAAGACAGCTGACGGGTGATCTCTTCCTCGCCCAGCTTGGTATCGCGGGCATCGCATTCATATTCTTCGATATGGATGGAGGTGTACAGGTCATCCTTGCAGAGACGTTCGGAGATCAGAACGGCGTCTTCGTGGTTGTACCCTTCCCAGGATACGAAAGCTACGAGTACATTGTGGCCGAGGGCGAGTTCGCCGCCATCGGTCGCCATGCCGTCTGCCAGCGTGTCTCCCGCTTCTACGCGGTCGCCCTTGGATACGATCGGGTGCTGGTTGATGCAGGTGGACTGGTTGGAACGCATGAATTTGATGATGTCGTAGGTGTCAAGCTCGCCGTTCTCTGCACGAACGATGATCTGGCGGCCCGTGACTCTTTCGACAGTGCCGGCACGCTTAGCGAGGATGCAGACGCCGGAGTCCTGACCAGCGACCCATTCCATACCGGTGCCGACGAGCGGTGCTTCCGGACGCAGGAGCGGTACAGCCTGACGCTGCATGTTCGCGCCCATCAGAGCTCGGTTCGTATCATCGTGTTCGAGGAATGGAATGAGGGAGGTACCGATGGAGACGACCTGCTTCGGAGATACGTCCATCAGCACGACTTCTTCCGGTTCCGCTTCGAGTACGTCCGGGCCGCGGCGGCTCGCTACATTCTTATGAACGAAATGACCTTCTGCATCGAGCGGTTCGCTCGCCTGTGCGATGATCTTATCTTCTTCGATATCAGCGGTGACATATTCACACTTATCAGTGACAGTGTGGGTCTTTTCATCGATCAGACGGTACGGTGTCTCGATGAGGCCGTACTTGTTGATGACGCCGTAGTTGGACAGAGAGGAGATCAAGCCGATGTTCGGACCTTCAGGGGTTTCTACCGGGCACATACGTCCATAGTGGGAGTAATGTACGTCGCGGACTTCGAACCCTGCACGTTCACGGGAAAGACCGCCAGGTCCCAGAGCGGAAAGACGACGCTTATGCGTGAGTTCTGCCAGCGGGTTCGTCTGGTCCATGAACTGAGACAGCTGGGAGCTGCCGAAGAATTCCTTGATAGCAGCTACGACCGGGCGGATATTGACGAGCGCCTGTACGCTCATCTTATCCTGGTCCTGGGTGGTCATTCTCTCGCGAACCACTCTTTCCATACGGGTGAGACCGATACGGAACTGGTTCTGCAGGAGCTCACCGACGCAGCGTACGCGACGGTTGCCCAGATGGTCGATGTCATCACTCTTGCCATAGCCCTGCATCATGTTCAGGAGATAGTCAATGCAGGCGATGATATCGCAGATCTCCAGCGTGCGGTAATTGTCTTCACGGTTGCCGGAAGAGCAGATCACCTTGACCGGAGTGCCATCATCCTTCTGGGTCATCACTTCGACCTGATCGAAGGAAGAGAATACACCGCTTTCTTCGATCCTTGCGATCGCTTCTTCATCGATGGTGCTGTTGCCTTCGATGACCACTTCACCCGTTTCCATATTGACGATCGGGCCTTCGGTCTTGTGGCCGAGGAGACGGTTCTTCCAAGCCAGCTTCTTATTCAGTTTGTAACGGCCGACCTTCGCGAGATCATAACGGCGCGGATCAAAGAAGAAATTATGGAGAAGAGTCGTACCACTATCTTCGGTAGCAGGTTCACCCGGGCGGAGCTTGTGATAGATCTCGATCAGAGCGGACTTTTTGTCCGTGGTGCTGTCCTTCTCCAGCGTCTTTTCGATATGGATATCATGATCGAAAAGCTCCAGGATCTCTTCATTGGAAGAGTAGCCCAGCGCACGAATGAGGACAGTGACCGGCATCTTACGGTTACGGTCGATACGGACGGAGACGGAGCCAGCCGGATCCGATTCCAGCTCGATCCACGCGCCGCGGTTCGGGATCAGCTGCGCGGTATAGATCTCCTTGTCGAAAGCATCTCTTTCGCGCTTGTAGTATACGCCAGGAGAACGAACCAGCTGGGATACGATGACACGCTCGGCACCATTGATGATGAATGTGCCCGTGTCCGTCATGACCGGGAAATCCCCCATGAACAGATCGTGCTCTTTCAGCTCGCCGGTTTCCTTGTTTTCCAGACGCGTCTTCACGTACAGCGGAGCGGAGTAGTTCACATCCTTCGCCTTGCACTGTTCGATATTGTACTTGCCTTTGCCGAAATAGAAATCGCCAAAGTGCAGCGCCCATTTCTTAGCGCTGTCCTCGATAGGAGAAATATCTGCGAAAACATCCTTCAGCCCTTCCTTGCAGAACCATTCATACGACTTCGTCTGCAGATCGAGCAAATGGGGCATCTTCAGTACTTCCTGCGATCTGGCATAGGTGTATCTCTTTTTCTTCCCTACCACGACAGGTCTGAACATCTTGCTGTTCGGCATTCCTTGCCTCACCCTTTCATAAAAAAACATGGCTTTCTTCCTCCCGGAAAAAAGAAGCAGGAAATCGAACCAATCATCGAGTCCCTGCCTGCCTCCGGAAGCATTGCACAACCTTATTATATATACTCTACTAAAAGAACCGTTGCGAATAAAAATTATATCACACAATGTCAATATCCGCAATGATTCTCACGAAAATCCGCATAAAGATTTCTTCTATAATGCATATCGTTTATTTTCTTTTATAGAAATTATCTTGCGCCATATAAAAGTTTTTATGCGCCAATTTTTCTATTGACTTTTTCAGGATCTTCGTTCCGGCTTATTCTAGCATTGTGCTTTGAAAAATGCAAGGGGACCAGCGGCCAGTGAGCGATGACGATTCGCCAAGAAGAGGTGCTGATCTTCACGGAGGAGTGTTTCCGGAAAAAAGCCCCTCTCATCTAATTTGCTCACCGATACCCCGAGTATACATTCGCATTTCATATTGGTAAATTAAAAACGGAAAGCGCATAATGAATGAAACAATTCCCCCGTCACTTCACAACAAGGAGGTCCCATGGAAAAAGAAAAGAGAACACTCAAGAAAAGAAAAGGCTTCATGCTCCTGGAGCTCATCATCGTCGTCGCGATCATCGGCATCCTTGCCGCCGTCGCCATCCCGAACCTCGTCGGCATGACCGACGAAGCGAAGGTCGCCAAGATCCAGTCTGATCTCTCCACCATCGGCACCGCCATGGAAGTCTACCACGTCAAGAAAGGCGGCACCTACCCCACCGACCTCTCCACTCTCGCAGGCGATAACGGCTATCTGAAAAAAGTCCCCGAACCGCCCACGGGTGCCGGTGCTTATACCGTAGGAAGCAAAGGCGAAGTCACCTGCACCTTTAATGGCGTCACCTACTCATCCTTCGGCACATAGACGGGAAGTGCAGACAGCAATACAGGGAAATAATCTACAGGAAACGCTGATGAAATCATGATCAGATCATCAACAATCCTGCAGCACATAAAAAGCGTACCTCTTCCAAGAGGCGCGCTTTTTGTGTGCTTGCCGAAAGATTCCCCTACACGCCACGAGCTGCTCTCCCGTATCGTCAATCCTGAACGGAGAAAAAAAGGCAGCAAAGCCGCCTCCATACAAGCCTTCCCCGCATGGGGAAAGGGGACCACGTCAGCGGCGCTCGGGTGCTTTCGTATGCAGCACAAATGCGCCTCTCTTTCTCCTATACTACCAGCTGTCTTTCATACCAAGTCTGCTCTATCCGCCCCTGCGGGGCACCTTCCCCTACAGGGGAAGGCTGCGATACGAGAATACCATCTTCTAAAAAGGCGGCACACCGCCCTTGTGAACCTATCCGCTCCCCAAGTACCGTCATCCCGAGCGAAGCCGAAGGATCTTTATTGTACTGCCACCATATGCACACATACGCCCTCTTTCAAACGACACCTTGGTGCTTCCTTTTTCGCCTTTCTCTCGCTCACGATTTACCGCTCTGCAAGAAGGATCCCTCCACTTCGGTCGGGATGACGTTCAAGGAAGACGGATAGCCTCACATAGTTTTTCACACCGCTTCGTGAATCCATCCTGCGCCTTTGGCGCGCCCCTTCTCGAAGGGGCTACTCATATCGTTGTTATGGACTGGTAACCCGTGACTTGAATACCACTTTCGGGCATCGCCCAATAAAAAAGGCGGCGCTCGGGTGCTTTCGTATGCAGCACAAATGCGCCTCTCTTTCCACTATACTACCTCTGTCTTTCATACCATAGTCACCCTATCCGCCCTTGTGAACCTATCCACTCCCCAAGCACCGTCATCCCGAGCGCAGCCGAGGGATCTTTATTGTACTGCCACCATATGCACACATGCCCCCTCACTCAAACGACACCTTGGTGCTTCCTTTTTCGCCTTTCCCTCGCTCACGATTTACCGCTCTGCAAGAAGGATCCCTCTACTTCGGCCCTCATGACACGCAAGAAAGACGGATCGTCTCATATCGTTTTTCATACCGCTGCGTAGAATTGTGCCTCTTCGAGGCACTCTATCCTGCGCCTTCGGCGCGGAGCTTCTATATTCTTATGCACCGCCACCGCCCTACCCACTGACCCCATAGAACCAGCTTCCCCTCTTTCATCCAATCAAGGGGGCGGCACGCCCCGGGGCTAACCTTGAACCAATTCACACAAAGCAAAAAACACCAGCCATAAAGACTGGTGCTTTTGCTTGCCATAGTAGGATTTCAAAAACAATTAGAAACGATAGCCGGCCTGGATGTACCACTGGTTCGACTGGGTATCACTGCCCTTCTGATAGCGATAGCCGCCGCCCAAAGTCCATGTGCTGTTTTCTGCTTCTACGCCGAGGCGAGCGAGGAAGGCACTTTCACCGATGTCGAAGGAGAAGGTATCCGCTGCACCACCGAGGCTGACGGTTTCCTTCGTGTCCTTATCTCCCATCGCGAAATTGTACCCGATTTCTGCGACCGGGGTAAGGCTCCAGTTGCCATTCTTGACCTCATGACGGAATTCCACGCCGACCGGCAGATTCCAGAGGTTGGCATTTTCCGTTTCATGCTTCATGCCAAGGCTGTCTGTGAAGTCTCCGGTATGGATGCGGTAGTAGCGAAGTCCTGCATACGGAGTCAGGGAAGACGCGCCAAGCGCAATTTCCTTCTCAGCACGAATGCCGGCGAAGAAGGCATTGCCATCCACAGAACCCTTGATGGTCGTTCCCAGCTGGGTCTGCTCCAGATCATTATCGCTCTTGATGAAACCGATATCCGCTTTATACTGGATACCGCCAGCGGTGAAGTGATGGTACACATCACCACCATAGTACTTGGTATCATTCTTCCCGGTCACGCCATCCTTCTCTGTATGGCTGCCATCCGCATACGCAAAAGCGATGCCCGTGCGGGAGTTTTCATCGGAAATCAGATCACTGCCGATGAGGAAGCCATTGTACTTCACATCATACTTCGCCTTTCGTCCAGCGACCTGGAACCCGTCCACCTTCTTATCCTGACGGAGGTAGTTTGCCCAGATGCCGCTTCCTTCTCCCTTGAGGTCAGCGATCATGCCGGAGAAATCCTGTGCAAATCCATATGTGCCGTGGGTCACGCCAGCCATTTCCGCAATCGCCGCTGCATGTTCAAGCGCATTATTCGCCTGTGCATCCGTCGTGCCTTCGCCAAATGCCTTGTCCACGAAGTCCGTCAGTTTTCCTTCATTCTCATCCGCTTCTTTCAAGATGTTAGAAATCGGGGAATCCTTCGAAATCTCATCGATATTTGACTTGAAGGTGTAGTTTCCGTTTGCATCCTTTTCGACGGCTTTCGTACGGCGGCTGTCACCATAAATCTTATCGAAATCATTTCCTTTGTTTTCCGTCCCGCTCTTGATAGCGGTAGAAACATCATAGACCGTGCCATCCTTCTTCGCATTCGCGATATACAGGCTGCCCTTCGTCACGTCGACCGTGCTACCCGCATCCGCCGTGATGATGGTCTTCACCTTGTTGTTGGCATCTGCTTCCGCCTTGATGCCAGCACCCTCTGCCAGCGTGACGCTGCCGCCACCGGTGACTGCGATCTGCGCATTTCCGCTCATGACATTTTCTTTGCCGTTGATGGTATAGGATGAACCCGTTCCAACGACATTGACTTTGCTGTCATTGGTGAGCTTCATCTGGTTCGTGGTGAGCTTCGAGCCATCATTGACCCGAAGCGTGCCGCCATTCATTTCGAGCGTATCATGGACCTCGACATGCACTCCATTCTGCGTGACATCCAGCGGCTGGATATCCTCATCCGCATCGAGTGCCAGCGTAGTCACCTTATTCTGAATGCCGCTCAAGGACAGCGTGGTATTATTCAGCGTCATCTTGTTCGCGATCAGCGTACCGACGCCCGCGATGTCGATGGTCGACTTGTCCATGGTGATCTGGTCGGAATTCAGTTTACCATTCTCGATGGTAATGGTGCTGTTACCCTTCAAGTCCAACTGATGAACAGTGACATCAGCAGCTTCTTTGACTACCATATCATCGGCATCATAAGAACCTACATCCAGACGACTGCCGTTGTCCATTGTCATCTTCTGAATTTCAGCTTTTGTGCCGTTATTGGCAAAAAGCTGTGCTTTTTTATCTAAGTTTACTGTATCAGAATGAAGCGATCCTTTTTCAAGCTGGATTTCGCTCTCATTAGACAACGCTATTTTCTGGATGGTAACATCAGCACCTTGCCCTTTGCTGATATCTTGATCAGAAGTGCTAATATCTAAAATGACGACACCATCACTAGAAAACTCTTTAACTTCAGCTTTGGCACCATCGCAGAATCGAATAATTTGAAAGGCTTCTTTGTCTGCTTTGTCTGCTTTTACTTGTAAAGCATCCGCCGAAAAAGTTCCACCATAGAATCCCATTCCTCCGCTTACATTCAAATCTCCCTTTACGGACATCTGGCTATTTTCTGCGTGCAAATTACCGATGGAAATTTGACTGTTTTCTGCATAAAACTTCGCACTGTTTAATGTTGCTGAACCTAATTCGACCGTGCTATTCTTCGCCGTAAAGGCAGCGCTCTCAGAATAATTTAAATCTTTAGCTTCTTTTCCCTCTACAGTAAGAGCAGCTGCTTTGACCGTCGCACCATTCACTGCCAAAGTCGATACTTGATCCAGCTTATTGATCGGATCGCTGTCGCTGTTTCCCTTTTCTGCCTGCGCGGTATTCGGTCCCCAGGCTCTGACAACGATTTCTCCGCCCTTTATAATACCGGTAGCAGGCTGTTCCCATGCCGAATCTGTTGCCGACGTATCCTTCGTCACATCCAGTACGGCACCATTTGTAACGTTGAACTGCCCTTTGTTCTGCACCAATACATTTTTCACGCTGGCCGTACCGCCATCAATAGTGATAGATCCGACAGGCAGACCTTCTGCTACATTACCTTTATCATTCTCATTTTCAGGAAATGCATTTCCCGCATACAGCCAAGTTCCCGATGTCGTACTATTTTTCAGCGTGATGGCAGCATTATTTGCGAAAGCACCAGTAGTAATCGTGGTCCCATTAGTCGAGATCTTGCTTCCGCTATCCGCACTGAAATGTCTCATGGGTGCCGTGATACTGCCACCATTTACGATGAGCGTACTGCCCTTCTCCGCAGTCACTTCATTCGCGGTTCCTTTATCATTGAAATTAGCGTTATTCGCCGTTAATATTGCTCCATTCGTCAGCTGAATACCTCTTACATCTTTGCCGGTAATGGACAGGCTGCCATCCGCAGCTTTATCTACCAATGTATTCTGTACCATCTTGCAGGTAAGAGGATCGTACTGCTCCACCGTCGTGCCTTTAACTACGACCTCATCCGCCGTGTTATCTGCCCATGACGAAACCACACCCGTCATTCCGAAGACCAGCGAAAAGGCGGCAATCTGTGCTAACATCTTTTTGCTTTTCATTTGCATTCCTCTTTTCTGCGAGACACGCTCGCCACACCACGAAGAATCTAAAACAACTTATTATTTAGCAACCTAAAAACCTGCTTACAGTTTACCCCCCCCTCAGTTATATTGTCAAATTTCTATATGTCTATGCTAAATATGCATAGGTGCTATGGGAAATAATATAGAGAAGAATCATATTGCAAGAGTGACTTATGAAAAAACACTTCGGGCATCGCCTAATAAAAAAAGCGACAAAGCCGCTACCATATAAGCCTTCCCCTAAAGGGGAAGGCTGCGATACGAGATTACCATCCTCTAAAAAGGTGGCACGCCACCCTTGTGAACCTATCCACTCCCCAAGTACCGTCATCCCGAGCGAAGCCGAGGGATCTTTCTTGCACAGCCGCTATATGCACACATGCACCCTCACTCAAACGACGCCTTGGTGCTTCCTTTTTCGCCTTTCCCTCGCTCACGATTTACCGCTCTGCAACAAAGCTCCCTCCACTTCGGTCGGGATGACAGGTGGAAGACGGATAACCTCACATAGTCTTTCACACCGCTTCGTGGATCCATCCTGCGCCTTTGGCGCGCCCCTTCTCCAAGGGGCTACTCGTATCGTTAATATAACACCGCTAGTTCCAAAACACGCAACATATCTCCCAGATGAGAGCCCTTCCGCCCTCGCGTATCGTCATCCTGAGCGGGCGAAAACGCTCTATGTGTGAAAAGCCCCAGCCAGAACAAGTGGGGACTGAGCCGAAGGATCTCATGCCACACATGTGAG
>OLGZ01001027.1_pt1 | contig 17936 bp, 15 predicted proteins | sample 1605981 | NCBI WGS metagenome assembly OLGZ01 (sample SAMN03283291) | human gut metagenome | biome: human-associated habitat; material: feces | host: Homo sapiens | place: Peru | collected 2012 | reverse complement strand
TGATGTTGCTGGGGTTCCAGTGGTCCTTGCCACCGGGTGAAGGAATGCCTTCTTCCGTCAGCGTCCGGGCAATCTGAAACGGCGACTGGCCTTGCAGGAACATTCCGTAGATGCGCTTGACCAGCTTGGCCTGTTCCGGATTCACCACGAGGTTGTGATCCGGTCCCATGTCGTAGCCCAGAAACCGCTTGAACGGGACTGTGACCTTGCCGTCTGCAAAACGCTTCCGCTGGCCCCATGTGCAGTTCTCGGAAATGGATCTGGACTCCTCCTGTGCCAGCGAGGACATAATCGTGAGCAGCAACTCGCCCTTGCCATCGAAGGTGTAGATGCTCTCCTTCTCGAAGTAGCATTCTACACCATGCTCTTTGAGCTTTCGGATGGTGGTCAGGCTGTCGACGGTGTTTCGGGCAAAGCGGGAGATTTCTTTGGTGATGATCAGATCGAATTGACCTTCGGCGGCGTCCTCGATCATGCGGTTAAAGTTCTCACGCTTCTTCGTAGAGATACCGGACAAGCCCTCATCAATGTATCCCGGCACGAATGTCCACGCAGCGTTCTTCCTGATGAAATCCTCGTAATAACTGATCTGGTTGCCCAGAGAGTTCAGCTGTTCATCCGATTCTGAGGAAACACGGGCATAGTAGGTTACCCGAAGCGGAATATCGTAGATGCTTTTCATCCGCAGCTGTTGTCTGACAGAATGTATATCCATAATGATTCCTTCCTTAAAAGTTCGCTATATCATTATCCTCAAACATTATATAGCAAACAAGTGAACTTTTCAAGATGATTTGAAAAGTTGTCAAAAAAAGTTTGGGCGGCAACCGTATCCCTCGATTGCCGCCCTATTTATTTTATCGTGTCTTCGCAGCAGTACGGCTCTTAATCATCAAGCGCATCCGATTGCGCTGATCCTCCGTAATCATCCCTTTTGCAAAAAGCGTATCGTTGTAATAAGTCAGCCAGAGCTGTTCTAAGACAGCCTGCTTCTTCTGCTCGGTCATTCCCGGCTTCATTTCCTTGATTTCTGCCATAGAATTCCTCTCTTTCAAAAGTAGTATTGCCTCAGATTTCCTGATTCATTCGACCGTGATGCACATATTTCTGCTCGGTGTATTCCCGGATTACGGCATCGGGGATGGAATCCACGGTGCGGCGAAGCTCATCCAGCTCGGAAAGCTTGCGCTGAATCTCCAGCTTTTTCTGGATGCTCTCACGGGATGCAGAGTTGAGTTCCTTTTCCAGTTCCGCATTTTCTGCGGTCAGCTCCTTGTAGGTCTTGTCATACTTTTTCAGCTTTGTTCTCATGGCCTCTACACCGGGAACGTACTTGTCCAGCAGCGTTTCCAATTCCTCTGCCTTGGACTTTTTATTGAAGGGATTGCTGTCATTCAGAATCGCCATGATCTGCTCCTTCATTCGGTTCAGGTGCACGGCCTCCTTGAACAGCCTCGGCGGGATGTGCGTGCGTCCGGTCTCACTGGCACTCTCGCCGCGTTCCAGATCGGGATATTTCCCGACCATGTGCTTCCAAAATTCATCCTGCCACCATGTCAGTTTTTTCTTGTTGCCAACGATTTCCTTGGCGCTGAGTCGCTTGTCCTCCGTCAGCGGGACAAGACAAAGGTGCATATGGGGAGTCTTCTCGTCCATATGCACCACGGCGGATATAATCGTATCTTTTGACTGATGTTTTTGAATGAAGTCCAGCGCCACTGTAAAGTAGGCTTTGACTTCGGATTCCTTCTTACCCTTGAAGAACTCCGGGCTTGCTGTGACCAGAGCTTCCACCACCCGCACGCTGTCGGAACGGGTGCGGCAGCCTGCCTCAGCGATCTGCTTCTCCGCCTCGGCGCGGCACTTGCGCTGCGGCGTCACCAGATGAAAGTTCAAGTGGCTGCGGGACGTGTCTACGTCGGGATTACTGGCGTATTTCTCCTTGGTACGTTCGTTATGGGACTCGATATGCCCAATTTCCGGCCCCTTGTACTTGGCAAAGCGAAGAATGGCATACTGTGCTTTCATCGATTATCCCTCCGTTTCTGCCATACTATGTCATAGCCCAGCACATCGGCTAACTCCACAACTTCCTTGTATCGGATACTTTCTCGCTGCAGCTTGGCAGACAGGTTGGACACGCTGTCACTCCAACCGTATTCCTCGGCCAGCCGGTCAACCAGCTCCTGCATGGTAAATCCGACGCGGATGATCTGTGCCTTAATCTCATTTCTGATGCTCATAAAATCCTCCCAAATTCTCGTGATGAAAACAGCGAAGCAGGTTTGCGTTTCCGAAAACCTGCTTCGCTGTGTGATGAAATATTCTGTTTTCCTGAAATCCGCTGGAAAAGCGGCGGGCGATGTCCTCTTCGTAAGTGAGGGGTGTCGATTTTCCGGAACCGCGTGACTTCGCAGGAAACCATGCAAACCCACGCGCATCCGTGAAGCCGGTACTCGATTCCGAGCAGCGCGGTTTCGCGGAATCGTTTCGCCGCCGCGCAAATTTCTTTCCGGTTTTCACTTGTCTTGCAGATACCCCTTCCGTTTCAGCTCCGCCAGATCGGTAGTCACGTCCTCCGGACACATCCGCGCAAGACAGCTCAGCTCGTAAATGTCGTACCGATCCACCAGAAGCAGCGTCATCAGTAGCTTCTGCGAACCGGTCAAATCGCCGTCGTACAAGTGAAACAGCGGCAGCTCCTTAAAATAAATTCTTCCCATTGCATCCTCCCTCGCGGATAAACTGAAAATTCTCCATCCCATCCGCCCATCTATCCCACATGGGATGCTTGGGATGGATGGAATGGTGTTTTCTGTGTTTGATCTCATAAAATAGGCGGTGTCACCAAAGCTTCGACGTCCCAGAAGCCGTTGACTCGCTTGCCGAGCCGATTCGTGATGTGATTATCGTGTTCAATACCGAACTCATCGGCGTGCTTTTTCAAGGTCATGCTGACCGTCCGCGCCGCCAATGGTTTATAGGTGTTATCGTTGCACCACATGGTATAGACGGCGTACAAATCGGCAGAAGTGATGGTACTGTCAGCTTTCAGCCGAATATATCCTTCCGAACGCATGAACAGCAGTACATTGTCGGCCTCCCGTTTGGCTTCCGCACGGTTATCCTTGGTGCGTTCACTTTCGGTAAAGCGGTAGTTATTATCGATCAGTCTCCGCAAGCCGTCCAGACACCAGAGAAAAATGCCCTCGATTTCGGCACAAAGCTTGTCCGCAAGAAAGGGGTCATCCTCACGATTAGGCGGTTTCTTCTTAACGGACAGGATCAGCTGTCTGCGGTAGAAGCCATCCGAATGGTCGTAGAGCGATTCTAGATCGCCATTGGAAAATGCCAAAAAGCGGACATACATTTCTCCCTGATAGCTCTGCTCGCCCTTCCGCTCCAAATCCATGGGCATTTCAGCGGTGATAAGAGACTTGAGATAGTGCGTGGATTTCAGCGCTTCAAGCTTCATATCGTCGTCTACCATCAGCAGCTCATGCTCCAAATCAGCTCTGGCAAAGGGACTACGCTCCACCTTGGCAATGCTGCCATTTTTCAGGTTGTCACCCAGCATCTTCTGCATCACCACGCCGATACGGCTTTTGCCTTCACCGCCGTTGCCTTTCAGCAGCATCATGGTCTGCCCACGGTTAGTGGGCAGAAAGCAATAGCCGAGGTATTCTTGCAGAGTAAGAATATCCTCATCCCCCAAAAGTTCCGATAAAAAATGCAGCCATGTGATTGGCTGCGGAGCGTTAGTATCATATTTGACCGGCAGACGGTTACGGCAGAATTCCTTGTGCTCGGTGAACTCGCCGTTCAGGAATAGCGTGCCGTTGGCAACGTGGAGCCGATCTTCGTGTATTGGCAGGTTGGGAACATAGGCTTCCAGTTTCACCATTTCCAGAAGTCCCGATGCCCGTTTTGCAAGGCCGCAGGTGAGAAAAGGGCGAAGCATTTCATAGATTTTCTTGCGGACACTTTCTTCATCAGTGATACGGCCATCCTTGGTGAAGAAACTGCCGCCCACACACACCATCGGATGCTGCTGAAGAAACTCCTCACAGAATCCGACTTCATTCACAGATTTGCCGTCATACCAAAAAGGTAATTCACCGGCGTACTCATGTTTACTCATTCATTTCCTCCTTGATTTCCTGCAGGCGCTCCTGCAGAAGTGTGATTTTGTTATTTTTCATCATGTCTTTTACCAGTTCTGCCCTTTCTTCATGTGAACCAATGGTCAACAGATCCAGCATATACTGCGTACATTCGAGCATATGACAGGCTTCCACGAAACAGTCATCCGGCTCCTCCTCCAGTGTCTGCGGTGCGTACCTCTTTTTCCAATCCTGCAGAATGTGCAGATACTTGCTGAGCACCCGAAAGCAAAACTTTTCGTTCTCAGCCTGTGTCGTATACATCTTTAACTTCGCCAGTACAGACGGTCTGTCCTCACGGATGCCAAAGTCAGCGGCAAGCTTCTGCGCTGCTTCCAGCGGTGTGATAGCGAACAGCTTCGATGTGAATGCAATCACATCACCGTTTGCCTGACACCCGAAGCAATGGTAATGGTCCTCATACAGCTTCATGCTCGGATGCTGGTCGTCGTGAAAAGGACAGCAGACCATCCCGTTTCGGCTGACATTCAGCCCGAAATGCTCCGCCGCCATTCTCGGCGTGACCGTTGTTTTGACGGCTTCAAAAATTGTCATAGGCATTTCTCCTTTCAATATTTCCGACAAATTTCTTTGTCAACTGAATATACGGAGAAAAAGTCTTAGACCGAAAAAATCAGGTGGTATTGCAAGAAATCAAAAAAGCCCTTCCGCGTTTCTTGCAGAAATGCAAGTGCGGAAGGGCAACGAGTCGGTGTAAAAGTGATTTTCACAGCTCGGAGTGAACAAAAAGTGAATTTTCACTTTGCTCTGTTGAAAATCATGAAAATATGAGTATAATATAAGTAAGCTATAGTGGAGGTGCTGTATATGCAATATGAAAGCGAGCGCATTGAATATAAGTCTCAGATGATTGATGACATCTATAAGGAGGTCATCGCATTTGCAAATACGGACGGCGGTGTGATCTATCTCGGTATTGATGATAAGGGTAACCTGATCGGCATTGATGACGTGGATGAAACCTATACCCGTCTGACGAATGGCATCCGGGATGCAATCGCACCGGATGTGACCATGTTCGTGCGGTATGTCCTCCAGGATAATAAGGTAATTCGGATTGAAGTCGGCGAAGGCAGCTATAAGCCTTACTATCTGAAATCCAAAGGTATGAAGCCTACCGGCGTTTATGTTCGCCAAGGTACGTCCAGTGTGCAGGCTTCCCCCGAACAGATTCGCCAGATGATAAAAGAATCGGACGGGGATACTTACGAAGATTCCCGCAGTTTGGAACAGGAATTGACCTTTGATGCTGCCAAAACTGCATTCCAGCGCTACGGTGTGGAGTTTTCCGTCGAGAAATATCGTGCGCTTGGCATCACGCAGAACGATATTTACACCAACCTCGCTCTGCTGCTTTCAGACCAATGCCATCACACGACTAAAATTGCCGCATTCAAAGATGAATTCTGCACAGAGTTCCGTGACAGCAAGGAGTTCGGAGGTTCCGTGTTCAAGCAGCTTGATGATGCGATAAACTATCTTGCTCTGTGCAACAAGACTGTTTCCACGATCAAAGGAGTTGTTCGCACGGATAAGCAGGATTACCCCGAAGAAGCTATTCGTGAAGCTCTGCTCAACGCCCTTGTGCATCGTGATTACGGATTCAGCGGCAGCATCATCATCAATGTGAATGACAGAAAGATGGAGTTTATTTCGCTTGGCGGACTTCTCCCCGGTCTATCTACCGAGGATATTCGCATCGGCGTTTCTCAGCCAAGGAATAAAAAGTTGGCAGAAGTATTCCACCGTCTGCGCCTGATTGAAAGCTACGGTACCGGTATTCGACGTATTTTCAAGCTGTACGAAAATTGTCCTGTACAGCCCACGATCGAGGCAACGACCAATGCTTTCAAAATCGTACTGCCGAATATGAATGCTGCCAGTGCTGCGAGCGAAAATGCACCGGCGACAACCGGCAAAGCCACCACGGCCATCACCCCTCAGATGAAAACTGTGATGGATTATCTGGCAGAGTACGGCGAAATGACCGACGAAGATCTGCAGGAACTGCTGAACGTCAAAAAGACGAGAGCCTATCTGCTCGCCCGTCAGATGAACGAGAATGGATTGATCGAAATTATCGGCAGAGGTGCGGGTAAGAAGTACAAGCTAAAATGATTGGAGGGGCCGCAATGGAACAGGTTTATCTTCCCGGAAAAATCCGCGACCGCATACAGGACTTGATGAAATCCCGAAAAATCACACAGGCTGAGCTTGCTACTCGTATCGGTGTGTCGGAGAGTTCTTTGAGCCGTTTCATTAGCGGCAAGACGGACAAGCTGGGTGACGAAAATATCATCCGTATTGCCCGTGTGTTCAATGTTTCCACCGACTTCCTGCTTGGCAAGGTCGATACCCCTGGCCGCCTGAATTACGATATTTCCGAACTTGGCCTGTCGGTGCAGGCGGCGAGAAATCTGTATACTCACAAGGTGAATCCACAGGTGGTCAATGCGTTGCTTGAAAATCCGGAGTTTGCCAACACCACAAATCTGATATCCGGTTACTTGGATGACGAGCTTGCCAAAGGTTTTGCGGCACAGAATCAGTTGTACGCAAACATCGCCGGTATGCTGAGAGGTCAGCCGGAAGCCGTCTGCGATGTTAAAAAATTACAGGCCCCGACATATCAGGCAGACCTGTCTGCAATCCAACGCTCGTTCATGTCTGCTGTGCAAGCAGTAAAGAAAGAGGTCGGCAACGATCTGTCTGCCACCCGTGAATTGACCTCGCAAGCAGTGAAAAAGATATATGCCGAGCTGACCAAAGGGCAGAAAAAGCCAAATCGCAAAATCACCGCAGAGCAAATCGGTGAAGCGGTGGCACAGTCCGTTTCCCATCTGCCCGGGATTGATACAGAAGCGGTCAAGCAGATGTTCCTTGCAATGACCGGTACGGTACAAAACCATGAAAAGAGACCCGATAACCAATGAACAGCTCTGTGCGTTGGCCAAGCGGGGAGACGCCGATGCACAGAATCTGCTGATTGAAAACAATCTCCGCTTCATCAAAAAGACCGCATACGAAGTGTGGAGCGCACAAGAAGAGTTGAACCGATCTCTGCAAATTTCACTTGACGATCTTGTGCAGGAAGGCTCGTTGGGTTTGCTCGGCTGCATCGACAGCTACAATCCCAACAGCGGAAACCTATTTCTGACATACGCCGGTTCCGCAATACGGAACGCCATGATCGACTACGTCCGCTCACAAAATGTGCCCTTTGAGGCGAAAAACCTGAACAGCATTGTTTCTCTGGATGAGCTTGCAAAAGATGAGGTTCGGAGCAAGCGCAGTTTTATTGCAGACCCCACTCTCCAAACTCCGGAACAGATATATCTGGCACAGGAACGGTACGATGATCTCCACCATGCTCTTGATATGATCGAGAACAGAGAGAAACAGTATTTGCGTTATCGCTTCGGCTTCGATGATGATACGGAGCATCCGCTGGCGGAGACAGCGAAGCATTTTAATCTCTCCGTAAGCAGGGCAAAGAAAAACGAGGCGCAAGCCCTGGATAATGTGTGGCTGGAGCTGCCGTGGTGGTACGAACAGCATCGAACATTTCTGCTTGCATCCATCATTGAAGCATGGGGTGCATTTTTGAAAATAATCGACGAAATGACGGATGAATAAGCGATGATTTTTGTGGATGCGTCGCTGCGGCGGGCTTTATATACCTTTTGCTCCCCCGGCAATGCAGCGCAGCTTCGGTCTTCAACCTGCGCTTTGCTGCATCGCCTACACCCGAAGAACGAATATCCGCAAGCCTCCCGTGCCTGCAAATATTCGTCCTTCTGCTGCCACAGGAAAAGGTCTGTCCGGTACGGTGACAGCCCCTTTCCTGCGTCAGCGGTCGCAAAAGGTATAACACACTAGACTTTGCCAAGCAAAATCGTGTGCCAACAGGGTGCTGCTCGCCCCTATTGGAAACCCAGAGCCAAAGGGATTGCATCCCTCTGGACACTCGCAATTTTCTTCACACGGCGGTATCCAAACTGTAAAAATGCAGTTTGCCACCGATGCGAAGAAAAACAAAAGGAAGCATCTGCGACAGGTTCGTGAAGACGCAAATCTTCCTTTTGGTGCAGGTGTGCAGTATAATAGATTATATCTTCAGCCCTGCAATCCGTTGTGACGGGGTGAAACGAAAGAATATCGGCGTAAGCCGAAGGAGAAATAGATATGATAAACATTCGAAAACTGGAAGCAGACCTGTGGGAATCCGCCGACCTGCTCCGCGCAGGCTCCAAGCTGACCTCCAACCAATACTGTATGCCCGTGCTGGGCCTAATCTTCCTGCGTTATGCCTACAGCCGCTTCAAACTGGTGGAGTCGGAGATTTTGAAAAATCGTCCCGTCCGCAACGGGCGCATGATGCCTGTGGAGGCCAGCGACTTTGCGTCCAAGAGCGCACTGTTCCTGCCCCGGGAAGCCCAGTATGAATACCTGGTCAAGCTCCCTGCTGATATCGCATCCGCGGGTTTGACCAATCAGAGCGGTCATACCATGAACAGCCTTGGCGAAGTGGTCAACAACGCCATGGAGTTGGTGGAGGCCCAGTCTGAGCAGCTCACCGGCGTGCTGCCCAAGGATTACACCATGTTCTCTGACGAACTGCTGGCAGAACTTCTTCGTATCTTCAACAATAGCGCACTGGACGAAGTGGGCGGCGATATCATCGGCCGTATCTATGAATACTTCCTCAATAAATTCGCTAAGAACATCGCCCAGGACGATGGCGTGTTCTTCACGCCCAAATCGCTGGTCAAGATGATTGTCAATGTGCTGGAGCCAACCGGCGGCATTCTGCTGGACCCCGCCTGCGGCAGCGGCGGTATGTTTGTCCAGACCGGAGATTTTGTAAACGCCGCTGGGATGGAAGCCAACTCTGCTATGACCTTCTACGGTCAGGAGAAGGTGGAATATAACGCCCAGCTCTGCCTGATGAATATGGCCGTTCACGGTTTGAACGGCATCATCAAGTCCGGTGATGAGGCCAACACCTTCTACCACGATGCCCACAATCTGGACGGCTGCTGCGATTATGTCATGGCCAATCCGCCCTTCAATGTGGACAAGGTCAACTCCGAATCTGCCCAGAGCGCAGGCCGTCTGCCTTTTGGCCTGCCTTCCGTCAACGCAAAAAAGGAGTTCGGCAATGCCAACTATCTGTGGATTTCCTATTTTTACTCCTACCTGAACGAGAAAGGTCGCGCGGGCTTCGTCATGGCATCCTCTGCCACGGACAGCTCCGGCAAAGACCGGGACATTCGGCAAAAATTAGTGGAGACTGGCCATGTGGATGTGATGGTCAGCGTGGGCAATAACTTCTTCTATACCAAGAGCCTGCCCTGCTCCCTGTGGTTTTTTGATAAGGGCAAAAGCGAGGAGCTACAGGACAAGGTGCTGTTCTTGGACGCCCGGAATTATTACACTGTGGTGGACCGCACTCTGAACGAGTGGAGCGAGTGGCAGCTCAAAAACCTGAATGCCATTGTCTGGCTGTACCGGGGCGATGAGGAAAAATACACAGGGCTAATTGGTGAGTATGTCAATCGCATCAAAAGCTTTGTCTCATCTATTGTCAGCTTCCAGACAGGAATGTTATCTACGGAAATGCTTCCGGATTTCTACCGGGAAGCAAATGCAAAGGGGCATGAATTGCAGCAGAAAGCAGATGCAATGGAAACCCTGGATGATTGTGTAGAAATCCAGCAAATGTTGGAGGATTTTCTGCGTTTGCAAAAGATTGCTGTGACAAAGTTTGCCCCATATCTGGAAGAAAACAAAATGAGAACGCCTGTCAAACAACTGCTGGCTAGCAGAGCAGGAAGAAGCCCAGCAAGAGTCTCTTGGTATGTAAAAGAGTTAAATGGCATCATTTCTTCTCACGAACAAAGCATCCGTGAGTGTGTGGATATTATCCGGGAAGCACGATGGCTCTATGAAAAGTTCGGCGAGGGTGAGTATCGGGACATCCCCGGCCTGTGCAAGGTGGCGAGCCGCACCGAGATCGCAGAGAAGAACTACTCCCTGACCCCCGGCGCCTATGTGGGCGTGGCCGCCGTGGAGGACGACGGCGTGGATTTTGCCCAGCGGATGGGGGAAATCCATGCAGAGCTTCTGAAATTGCAGGCAGAGTCCAATGAACTCATGCAAACCATTTCTGAGAATTTGAAGGAGATGGGGCTATGAGTTGGGAAATGACAACAATAGGCAAACATTGTACAGTGACATCAAGCAAACGATTTCACCTGTCTGAAAGATCAAACTCTGGGGTGCCGTTCTATTGCGCAAAAGAAATCATTCAGAAAAATCGTGGAGAAGAAATTGCGGATTGCGATTATATAAGTGAAGAATTTTACCTGAAAACCGCTAAGAAATTTGGTGTTCCGCAGGAAAATGACTTGCTTGTGACAACAAGAGGAACTATTGGTGTTCCTTATCTATATCGCAGGAATGATAGGTTTTATTTTGCAGATGGTAATCTCACATGGATTAAAGATTTCAAGGAAACACTCCTTCCGAAGTTTTTATATTACTGGTTTCTTACACATGAAGGTCAAAAGAAAATTGATGCAATTGCAAAAGGAACCGCACAAAAGGCGGTTCCAATAGCAGGCATCAAAACACTGGAAATCTGTTTGCCTCCTGTAGATGTGCAGCGTCAAATTGTGGATATACTTAATGCCTATGATGACCTGATTGAAAACAATCAAAAACAAATCAACCTCTTGGAAGAAACGGCGCAACGACTGTACAAGGAATGGTTTGTGGATTTGCGCTTTCCGGGGCATGAGAATACCAAAATTGTGGATGGTATCCCGGAGGGGTGGAACCGGCGAACCGTAGCAGAATGCCTTATATTTCACGGAAATGGAGGATGGGGAAAAGAAACACTGATAGGAAAAAGCGAATACTCCGGAAGGGTAATCCGGGGAACTGATATTGACGACGTTAAAGCTGGACATTTCAGCAATATTCCATTAAGATATCATACGGAAAATGACATCAAAAAGAGAGTCCTGAAAGCCAATGACTTGATATTTGAACTATCAAACGGAAATATTGACAATATTGGACGATGCTTGTTCATTGACGATTTGGTGCTAAGAAACTGCGGCGAAAACACAATTTGCGCAAGTTTCTGCAAACTACTTCGCCCCATTGATAAGTTGCACGCAGTTATGCTGTATTGGGAAATTAGGGATATGCAAAGAAGCGGAAGGATGCACCCATTCAAAAAGCGTGGTTCAAATGGTATCAACAATTTTGATTTTAATAGCTTCCTTAACCATGAGTTATCCATTCCCACGATTGAGATGATCGTACTGTTGGAAACAATCATGTCGAAAATAGGCCTAATACAAGGTGATCTTGCACTACTGAAAGAAGCTCGTGACAGACTTTTGCCCAGACTAATGAACGGAGAAATTGAGGCGTGAAAAATGAGTATTGAAAACTTTTGCGTATGTCCAATTTGTGGAACACAGTTAGAACATGAAATGAAGGACATGAACTCCACATACTATGTCGACTGCGATACCTGCGGTAGATTTGCTTTGGATGAAGATTACTATGATGACGAGATTACTAATTTGAGAGCGGAGATTTCAAAAAGTCAGATTGCTTCGTATTTGTTTTATCACAAGGGCCATTTTCCGCTGCCCTTTTTAGGTGGGGATGGTGTGACTGCTTTGTCACCCTTCAGAGTGGTTAGCGTTAAAGAGATAAAAAACTGGTATCCACAGACGTTCAGTGGAAAGGTAGACGTTTTTTTACTAGGTCTAGCTGGTAGACTGAACTTCATTGGTGAGCCAATTCGATTTTCGTATGAGCAGTTATGTAGTGCTTGCTTTGTAAACCGCGCACCTGGTGGCCCAATGGGTACACACCCCGATGTGATTAGATCGCAGGCAGAGTTTTTTGAAAGCTATTTAGTAGATCAGGGCTATACAAAGGAGGTCGCAAATGGGTTTATAATACAACCCAAAGGCCTTGAACGCATAGATGCCCTACAGCAAGAGAACCGAAGCGGCGGGAAAAACGTTTTTGTTTCTATGTCTTTCAGTGATAATACGAGGCAAACGCGTGAGGCCATCCGAAACGCAATTATTGATGCGAAATACTCTCCGGAATTTATTGATGAAATCATACATAATAAACAGATTGTTCCTGAGATGTTCCGCTTGATCCGCGAGAGTCGCTGTTTAATTCTTGAGATTAGTGACCCAAATTATGGAGCTTATTATGAAGCTGGCTATGCGCTAGGGTTGGGAAAAGAAGTTATTATCTGTTGTAGCAAAGAAGTCTTTACAAAAAAATATGAAACAGCAGATGAGAAAAAATTTGAAAGGTATTTACGTCCTCACTTTGACATTGCGCAAAAACAGATTCTTATTTGGGAGAGCTATGAGGATTTGCGTAAAAAATTGGCAGAATGGATTAAGGCACTATTTGATTAACAGTTGGTGATATTTAATGGAGGATATACGAATTCGAAATACATGGGATTATTACCTATCATTAGAAGGGGATTTGTCCAATACATCACGATATATTGAGCCATTCGGTCAGGAAAATGTACATTCATTTGAATTTGCAAAAATTCTCATTTTAGCCTGCACTGAATTGGAGTCGGTATTGAAGACAATTTGCAATGAAGTAGATGGGAATCCGGGTGGCACAATTGCGGATTACAAAAGAACAATATTGGGAAGATACCCCAAAATTGTTACCGCTCATGTATCAGTGAGCAGACTAGGAAAAGATATTTACCCTTTTTCCGGTTGGGATACAGGTAAGCTGGTATGGTGGAATAGCTATCAAGCAGTAAAACACAATCGTGAGGAAGCATTCCAAGATGCTACATATTGGAATGCGGTCAATGCGTTATCTGCATTATACATTGCGATATTTTACTTGGCAAAAGTAGTTTCATTTCCTTATAACAAACTGTATGGGCGTTATATTGACAGCCCATATTGTGGCAACCATCTTCTGCTAAGTCCTGACGAAGAACTGCCGGATTTTGTTTAGGTATCAACATTATGTCAGGGGAGATCATTCTATGAGCTACGAATACTCCGAAAATGTATTAGTCCAGGGAAGCGCAGGGGATCTGCTGCGTGATAAACTGGGCTGGGAGGTGGCCTTTGCCTACAACACAGAGAAGCTGGGCGAGGACGGCACCTTTGGGCGCAAAAGCTATAAAGAGATTTTGTTGACCCGGTATTTTCGGGAGGCTCTGCTGCGCCTGAATCCGTGGATCACACCCGCTCAGATGGACGAGGCTCAGCGCACACTGGAGTACCGACTGTCCACCGCCTCCCTGCTGCAGATCAACGAGGAAAAATATTTTCTGATTCGTGACGGCATCCCCGTCACAGTGAAGAAGCCTGGCGGCAAAACCGAAAAGAAGAAAGCTGCTGTTATCGATTTTCAGAATCCCGATAACAACCATTTCCTCGCCATCAAAGAGCTGAAGATCCACGGCGATCTGTATCGCCGCCGTACGGATATTGTCGGTTTCGTCAATGGAATTCCTCTGCTGTTCATCGAACTGAAGAAGAACACCGTGGATGTGCAGGATGCCTATACCAACAACTACACCGACTATCTGGACACCATTCCGCATTTGTTCTATTACAACGCCTTTCTGATTCTCTCCAACGGCGTGGAGGCCAAGGTGGGGACCCTGGGCAGCAAGTATGCGTTCTTCCATGAGTGGAAGCGTCTGTCTGAGCAGGAACAGGGCAGCGTGGCGCTGGAAACCATGCTCCGGGGAATCTGCAAAAAGGAAAACTTTCTTGATTTGCTGGAAAACTTCATCCTGTTTGACCACTCGGGTGGGCACACAGCAAAAATCCTTGCCCGGAACCACCAGTATCTCGGTGTCAACGAGGCGATCAAAGCCTATGAGGCCCGCAAGCTGAACAACGGCAAGCTGGGCGTGTTCTGGCATACCCAGGGCAGCGGCAAGAGCTACTCCATGGTGTTCCTGGCACAGAAGATTCGCCGCAAGTTCTCTGGCTCGCCAACCATTGTCATTCTGACTGACCGGGACGAGCTGAACACCCAAATTAGTGATACCTTTGAAAACTGCGGGTTGCTGGGCAAGACAAAGGCCAGCCAGTTCATCGCGTCCAGCGGGGCAGATCTGGAGCAGAAACTGCGGGGCAATCCCAGCTTTATCTTCACGCTGATTCAGAAATTTAACAAGACGGATGTGGAGCCAATCTACCCCGACCATGACATCCTGATTATGTCCGATGAGGCGCACCGCAGCCAGTACGGCATTTTTGCGGACAACATGGTGCGCCTGCTGCCGACAGCGTCCCGAATCGGCTTTACCGGCACGCCGCTTCTGTCCAATGACAACATCACCGAGCGCACCTTCGGCGGCTACATATCGGTGTATGATTTCAAGCGGGCGGTGGAGGACGGCGCGACCGTGCCGCTGTACTACGAAAACCGCGGCGAAAAAATCCTGGATATCAAGGACAATCCGGAAATCACAGATCGGATTCTGGATGCCATTGAGCAGGCGGATCTGGATGTGGATCAGCAGGACAAGCTGGAGGCGGAGTTCGCCAAAGAGATCCATCTGCTGACAGCAACGCCCCGCCTGGAATCCATCGCACGGGATTTTGTGAGCCATTACTCCGATTTGTGGACAAGCGGGAAAGCCATGTTTGTTTGCCTGAATAAGGTGACCTGCGTTCGCATGTATGATTTGGTCCAAAAATATTGGGCGGCTGAAATTGAAGCGCTGAAAATTCAGATCAAACACGCCACGCAGCAAGAGACCCAGGAGCTGGAGCGCAAGCTGCAATGGATGCAGGAAACGGAAATGGCTGTGGTCATCAGTCAGGAGCAAAATGAGATTCAGACCTTCCAAAAGTGGGGCCTGGATATCAAGACGCACCGCGAAAAAATGGAAAAGCGGGAGTTGGACAAGGAATTCAAAGATCCTGCCAACCCGCTCCGGGTCGTGTTTGTCTGCGCCATGTGGCTCACCGGCTTCGATGTGAAGTGCCTGTCCTGCCTGTATCTTGACAAGCCGCTGAAAGCCCATACGCTGATGCAGACCATTGCCCGCGCCAACCGCGTGGCAGAAGGGAAAAGCAACGGCCTGATCATTGACTACATTGGCATCGTCAAGGCGCTTCGGAAGGCGCTGGCCGATTACACCGCCAATGTGAACGGAACCGGTGGAGCCGATCCTACGGTGGACAAGGGGCAGCTGATTTCCCGTATTCTGGAGACCATCGCAGCGGCAGAGAACTTTCTTGCAGAGCGTGACTTCTCTCTGCAAACGCTGGTCGGTGCAAAGGATTTTGAAAAGCTACAGCTGATTCAAACGGCGGCCAATGCGGTATCCTCCACTATTGAGGAAAAGAAAACCTTCCAGACTTACGCCGCTGAGCTCATTCGGTTGATGAAATATGCCGACCGTGAAGATATTGAACTGGATTCTCGCAAACGCTATGAGGCGATTGCGGCCATCTATGGTGAGCTGAAGAAAAAGCGCAAGACCGTTTCCAACGTTGAGCTGATGGTGGAGATCAACAACATTATCAGCGACTATGTTCATGTGGAAGAAGCGGCCGAAGGTCTCACACCCTCCAGACAGTTTGACATCAGCCAGATTGACTTTGACCTGCTGCGGCGGGAATTTGCCAAGGCGAAGAAAAAGAATCTGGTGATGAAGGACCTTGAGGACCTCATTCGTGTCCGTCTGGAAGCCATGCTATTCAACAATCCCGACCGCATCAAGTATCACGAGCGATACCAGCAAATCATTGAGGAGTACAACAGCCAGCAGGATAGAGCCACAATTGAAAAAACCTTTGATGAACTGATGCAGCTGGTCAAAGACATGGATCAGGAGGAACAGCGGTATGTCCGTGAGGGATTCTCCAGTGATGAAGAGCTGTCATTATACGATATGCTGTTTTCTGAAAACCTGTCCAAGCAGGATATTCAGAAAATAAAGAAAGTGGCGGTCGATCTTCTGGAGAAAGTCAAGGCTAAGATTACAGAGCTTGACCACTGGACGGACAAGCAGGAAACCAAGGCGACCATCGACAATCTGATTCGAGATACTCTGTGGGCCGAACTTCCTGAATCCTACGATGAGGTTAGCATTTCCGTATACCGGCAAAAAATCTGTGAGTATGTGTACACACGGTATAAGGATGTTGCGTGACAGCGCAGCCCACCGATCATCTGACCGGCGGGCTGTCCTGCGTCTATTCTGTTAATCCAGCAACTCAAACCATGATCCCCGCTATGTACCGAACCTCTATCTCATGCCCCACAGCAGTCCTGTCCTTACGAACATAGTTCGCAGTTCGTATGGTACTCATCTTCTTGACCATCTGACCGCCCACGGAGCCGGCCTCCCGGGAGGTCAGGTTGCCGTTGTAGCCGTTCTGCAGATTCACGCCGACCTCCCTTGGTGTATCTATTACATAGTGAACTCTTATATTTCGATTGCTTCCTCGGCACTATCAGATTGAACGGGGAACTCTTTGACAAGGTCTCGGTTGGGGAGCGTGCCAATGAACTTGTAATAAATTGTGACACTTTGTTGGTAAGCGGCATACTTGCGGGGAGCCTTGATATACCCATCTGGCAAAATTTTCGGACCCACAACAATTTTGTCAATAAAGGTTATCAGGGTGTCACGGTCAAGAACTTCAATGCGAGAAAACTGCTTAGCCAGAGCGAAGAATCTGTCATAGTTCGAGCGGACCTCAGAATATGGGGACGGGGCGTTGAGTAATTCAAGGTCAGATTCAAGCCCTGACGCTTCCTTTTCGAGGCTTGTAACCATGCTTTCCAGCCGACTGTCGGACAGCTTTCCCTCCGCATTGTCAATATAGAGTTTTTCGATGGTTCGATCAATGATTTTCAAACGCATCCTGGCTTTTTCAATTTTACTTTCCCGTACTTTTTCTGAATTGGATGCATTCATTTCCGCAAGCACACTGTTTACAAGAGAATCAATTTCTTCATCCGTAAGACTGATTAGTGAATTCAGGTCCTGACGAACCAACTCAAGAAAATCAGAGTATTTTATATCTACTCCTTGACAGGGATTTGCATACCGCTTGCTTTTGTGATTGCAGGATAGAAACCAGTATTTCTCCCGCTCCCCCTTATAAACTGTACCGGAAGAACACAAAGAATAACCGCATAGTCCACAGACGGCAACGCCGCCAAAGATGCTCTTGCGAACGTGATCATACTGCCGGTAGTCACGGTTTCCTTGTATCAAGTTTGCTTGAGCCTTATCAAAGGTCATTTGGTCGATAAGCGGTTCATGCGTTCCGTCAGTAATGACCCAATCTTCTTTCGGAATGGATAATTTCTTCTTTGATTTTAGGCTTGCCTTTCTTGTCTTCCCCAGAATGGTTTTGCCAAGATAAACCTGATTGTTAATAATCCGCTTGACGGTTGTATAGTTCCAATAATCTGTAGCACGGGCAGCACCGGCATCTGTGAAGTTATCACGATATAGGGCACGATATTTTAGAGGGGTGATAACTCCTGCGTTGGTTAAATCCTGCGCAATGGTGATGCAGGATTTTCCACCGGCGGCGCTTCGGAAAATCTGTGCAACGATTGGTGCGGTTTCCTCATCGGCAATCAGGTGGTTTTTGTCCTCCGGGTCTTTCTGATACCCGAATGGTGCGTGTGTTCCCATGAATTTTCCCTGGCTTGCCCGGATGTACTTACCTG
>OLGZ01001022.1_pt1 | contig 18023 bp, 15 predicted proteins | sample 1605981 | NCBI WGS metagenome assembly OLGZ01 (sample SAMN03283291) | human gut metagenome | biome: human-associated habitat; material: feces | host: Homo sapiens | place: Peru | collected 2012 | reverse complement strand
TCCTTTAAGATGAATTTCTAAATTTTTAAGCCCTTTGCGCCTAAAATTCAAACTTTTAATCAAAAATTTGAATTTAAAAGGACAAAAAGCGCTTAAAATTTAGATAAGCTAATAATACAATGCCCCACCGCGAGTAAATGAAAAAAGGAATTTTCAAAAAAATTTGAAAATTTTTTAAATTTTTTGGAATTTTTGAATTTTTGTTGCGAAAAAATTTGAATTTTGTAAATTTTTTGAAAATTTCTTTAAATTTTTCTGTAATTTTTTTGAATTTCTTTTAAATTCTTTTTGCATTTCTTTAAATTTCTTTTTGAATTTTTTGCAAGGGTTGAGAAAATTTTGTAAAAAATTTGAATTTTTCACAGGATTTTAAAAATTTTCATACAAAATTTAAAAATTTTTCACGGGATTTTAAAATTTGCATAAAAATTGAATTTTTTCATAGGATTTTGCAAAATAGCACAAATTTAAAAATTTTTTTCATAAAATTTTAAATTCTGCAAGAAATTTAGAATTTTGTATAAAAAAACTTAAAAATTTTTTCCTAAAAAGTGCCGATTTTGTGTCTTGCTTGTCGTTGTGAGCGGTTAAAACGGCGTGGCAATCCATAAAAAGTAGCATTGTCATCAAAATTTAAACAAAACCCTAAGATTTGTCATACTAACTTGTTATCGTCATACTGAGCACAGCGAAGTATCCATAAAATTAAAGTGTATCTTAAAATTCTATGGATTTTTCGCTACGCTCAAAATGACAAAATTCTTATGACAAATGCTTTGATATTTTTGCTGTGGCTATGCCTTGTAACTCGCTTGTTTGCTTTGTGCAAACACCTTGCCTAAAATGACAATGTAAATTTGCCACACCTTGCAAAGCGTGAAAATTTGGTTTAAACCTATCTTACAAAAGCATAAAAATTTAGCTTAAAAAACACCTTACAAAGCATAAAAAAAATTAACTCAAAAAAAACATATTTAGCAAAAGCATAAAAAATTGACTCAAAAAAACATATCTCGCAAAAGCGTGAAAAATTTAGCTTAAAAAAGCATATCTTGCAAGGCGTTTTTATCTAAAATTTGAATTTTGCCCTTTTGCGTGCCGATGAGAGCGGCGTTTTTCAGCTCTTTTATCACGCGAGACAAGGATTCTGCACGCGTGTTTAACTCTGTGGCGATTTGGCGTTGAGAAATGCGGGGCAGGGTTAGTTCGTTGTCAAGCACATAGCGGACAAATCGCTCTTTAAGAGAGACACACGCTTGCGAAAGCTCTTTTTCAAGTATTTTTATCTTTTCAAAAAGCGAGCTTATCATCATCAGCGAAAATTCAACATTTTGCTCGCAAAGTGCCTTAAAAGCACTAAATTCAAGCTCCAAAAGCTCGCAATTACTCTCACAAACGGCACTTGCAGGGTAAAAGCCTTGTTTAAATGCGGGCATTTCGGCGATGAAATTCAGCGGCTCAAACAAATGCAAGGTAATTTCTTTGTTTGACGGGCTTTTATACACGCGAACGCAGCCAGACAAGAGCAAGAAAAAGCTTTTCGCCCGCTCACCCTCGTAAAACACGATATTTCCTTTTTTAAAAAGCCTTTTTGTGCCGATTTTTTCAAGCTTTTTGACAAACTCACGCATAACTTAACCTCAATCAATAAATTTTATGCAAAATTTGCCTACCATTTTAGATATTTTTTCTAAACAAAGGACAAGCGATGAGACACGACACCATCAACAAAGCCGCCATAGACGAGCTTATGGAGATATTTTACGAGCAAATTCGCCATCACAAAGAGCTTGGGGCGATTTTTAACGCTAAAATCAGCACGAGCGATGAAAAATGGGCGATTCACAAGGCAAAAATCAGCAACTTTTGGCAAGGAATGCTACTTGGCGAGGGCGATTACAGCGGACAGCCGATGAAAGCGCATTTAGAGCTGCCATCGTTTCCGCAAAAACTCTTTGACGAGTGGCTTAAACTCTTTGAGATGAGCCTTGATAGAGTTTTTACCGAAGAAAACAAAGCCATAATCCTACAAAAAGCCCAAATGATAGCGCAAAATTTCCAAAGAGTGCTTTACGCTGAGCGTTGAAAGTTAAAGAGATTGATAAGCAAGTTTTGGTTGTGGTTTGCATTTTTTTGCTATACTTTTGAAAAATTTAAATTTCAACAAAGCGTTTCAAAGGATAAAAATTTTGCAAACTAAACCAAAATTCAGCGCATTAAAGAGGCGATAATGTTTTATCACTTGATAAACAACGCTTCAAACGCTTGGTATGACTCCAAAGCCTGCACTATCAACGAGCTTATCGGCTATATGCGAGCGCAAAGTGCGTTAAGAGATGCGCAAATTGACGCAATAAAGACTTATTTATATCTTAAAATCGCTTGCGACAACAAACCTTTGCCGCAACTTTTCTATGAGGGCGCATTCAACACCCTTGACACTGATGCGCTCAACAACGAGTTGATTTCACAGCCTTTGCGTGATTTTCTCACACACAACAAAGCCGCCTTAGCCCTTTATGAATACGCCAAGCAAAATGCTGACAAATCCTTGCTTGAACTTATCTATAAGGATTATGAAAGGCTTGATTATCAAGGCATTTTCGCTAAAATGTTTTATGATATTAGCTATACGGACTATCTTTTTTCTTTGCCTATGGGGGCGGGCAAGACTTATTTGATGGCAGCGTTTATTTATTTGGACTTGTATTTTGCGATGAATGAGCCGAGCAACAAGGCTTTTGCGCATAATTTTCTCATTTTAGCTCCATCAGGCTTAAAAAGCTCCATTTTGCCAAGCCTTAGAAATATCGAGCATTTTAATCCATCGTGGATTTTGCCAGAACCAAGTGCGAGTGAGATTAAATCGCTTATTAAATTTGAGATTTTAAACGAAAACAAATCAGACAAGAAAAGCAACAAAACCAAAAATCCAAATGTCGCTAAAATAGCGCGTTATCAGCCTTTTAGCTCTATGTTTGGGGTTGTTTTGCTGACAAATGCTGAAAAAGTTATTTTAGATAGGATAGACAAAGAACCGACCTTGTTTCGTAACACAAGCCAAAACGACAAGCAAGCGTGGCAAGTTGCAAATGAATTGCGTGAGTTTATCGGCAAAATTCCAAATTTAAGCATTTTCATCGATGAAGTGCATCACGCCGCTAGCGACAACGACAGCGAAGTAAAGCTACGAAAAGTAGTAAGCAAGTGGAGTCAAAGCAAATCCATCACTATGGTAGCGGGCTTTTCAGGCACGCCTTATCTTAAAAGCAAAGTAAAAATCGCTATCAGCTCAAATCTTACATTAGAACACAAGCAAATCGCCAACACCGTGCATTATTACCCGCTACTGCAAGGCATAGGAAATTTCTTAAAAACGCCCATAGTCCAAATTTCAAGCAGCACCAACCGCCTTGACATTGTAGAATCAGGCTTGCGTGAATTTTTAGAGCATTCAAACACTTATGCAAACGCCTTGCATTCTAAAATCGCCATTTATTGCGGCAGCATAGAAAATTTAGAAGAGCAAATTTACCCAAAAGTGTGTGAAATTTTAAGCGAATTTCAGCTCAATCAAACCGCCGTGCTGAAATTTCACAAAGGCAACAAAGCTTACCCCGAGCCAAAAGACGCTCAAAGTGTCTTTGATACGCTTGATTATGATAGCACTATAAAAGTCATTTTGCTTGTGCAAATCGGCAAAGAGGGTTGGGATTGTAAGTCTTTAAGCGCGGTTATCCTTTCACAAGAGGGCGATTGCCCTACAAATATGGTGCTGCAAACAAGTTGCCGTTGTTTGCGTCAAGTAGAAAAAGGCAAGGACGAAAAAGCACTTATTTATCTTAACAAATCAAACGCAGACAAGCTCTCCGCCCAGCTCAAAGCCGAGCAGCACATTAGTCTTGCGGATTTTCAAAACGGCGCACAAAAAGAACAAATCGCTATTTATCGCTATGACAGGACGGGCAAGCTTAAACTTCCGCCCATTGACTTTTATCAAATTTGGCTAAATTATGACAGAACCATTATCCAAAAAGCAAATCCAAAAGAAAAACTTGCAAATTTAAAGCCCACAAAGCAAATTTCAACGCTTATTACGCAAAAAGACTTTGATGATAACACTCTCAACACCTTTGTCCAAAATCAAAGCCAAAAAGAACTCCACGCGAATTTTTACGCGTGGCTTTATGGCATAGTCAAAGAAAGTTTTATGAGCTTGAATTTGCAGGATTTAAAGGCACATTTTCCAGCCTTGCAAAGGATCTTCAAAGAAATCACGCACAAAAAAAACGGCGAACTTTATTTTAACAACGATTACGATAAACGCGCCACAGAGTCAAGCATTCGCAAGGCATTTAGCCCCAAACGAGACTTTATTACGACCAAAGAAATTCTACCCCAAAGCGCCACACTTTTGCTTGCTGAAAAGCTGCTTTCGCCTTTGATGATAGATACACAAAAGCAAAATAGCTTTTTGCCCGACCAAACAAATGTCGCTCAAATCATAGATATAGACAAAGGCGCAGCGTATCAGCCACTCAGTCAAAATGACAAAGAAACGCTCATCAAACTTTTAGGATTAGAACAAGCTCAAAAATCTATCGCAGAAAAAGAAAGACGACTCAACAGCCCATACATTATCCACAAAGACGAGAGTTTTCATTATCTGCCTTATCGCACAGACAGCAAATTTGAACGAGACATTTTCACGCAAATTTTGCTTTTGCAGGATTTTAAGGATTTAAATTTAGAGATTTTTTACAATGGCGACTCGCACCTTACAGCCTTTCGCATACAAACTTACAAAAACAACGCCAAGCTTGGACTTTACACGCCTGATTTTCTCATACTCAAACGCGAAAAAGGCATTATCTTAAAAGTGCTGATTTTAGAGACAAAAGGCGAGGCTTACGCTCTAAATTTTAAGGACAAAAAAGACTTTATGAGCGAATTTATCGCACTTAACAACGAAAAATGCGGCTATAAAAAATTTGACTTTTTATACCTTGATGATTCATCAAATTTAACACAGCAAATTTTACAAATCGAACACGCGTTAAAAACTTTTTTTAAGGACAAACAATGAGACAAAAATTCCTTCCATTTTTTCCAGACACCATTAAAGGACAAGCGATTTTAGACAACTTCACTCGCACTTTAAGATACAGCGGCAACGACAAGGTCAAAGAACGCATTTTGCGCGGTATGCCCTTGTATGAAAGCAAATGCGTAGAAAAGATTCGCTCCACGCAAGCAAGCGAAAATTTACTTTCAAACATAAATTTACAAGAGAAAACAAGCGAAAATTTACTCATTCGTGGCGAGTGTATTTCAGCTTGTGCTTATCTTAAAGAAAAGGGCATAAAAGTGGATTTAGTTTATATCGACCCGCCTTTTGCAAGCGGAGCGGATTATGCGAAAAAAGTGCATATAAGGCAAAATCCTAAAATAGCGCAAGCCATAGAGCAAGCGCAAATTGAAATGGGCGAAGATTTTCAAAGTTTTGAGGAAAAAATGTATGGCGATATTTGGAATAAAGAAGATTATTTAAATTGGATGTATGAAAATCTAACGGCAATAAAATCCATAATGAGCGAAAACGCTAGCATTTATGTGCATTTGGATTGGCATATCGGGCATTATGTAAAGATTTTAATGGACGAGGTTTTTGGGGAGGATAATTTTAGAAATCATATTGCTTGGAGGCGTGAGGTAACTCGTGGAATGAAACAACACTCCGAATTTTTTGGACACAATCAAGATTATATTTTTTACTACACAAAATCAGAGTTAGGAATTTATCATAAACAAGAAATTAAAAAATATGTTGATGATTTTAAAGAATTCAAGCAAGACAAATTTGGATATTTTACTACTTCACACAAGGGGACATATACCGATGAAAGTCTAATTGAACTCTACGATAATAATAGAATTTTTATTACAAATGATGGCAAAGCAATTATTGATAGAGACAATAAAACTTTCAAAACCACAAAAGGAACTACAAGAATTAAGTATTATTTGGAAAAAGATAGTAGTGGCAAATACTATAAAACGCAAATTATAGATGATATTTGGGAAGATATTAACGGAATTGCAACACAAGAAAGCGAACGAGTAAATTATGCCACGCAAAAGCCCGAAGCATTATTAGAAAGAATCATAAAAGCAAGTAGCAATGAAAATATGCTTGTTGCTGATTTCTTTGGAGGAAGCGGAGTGGCTGCGGCGGTGGCTCATAAACTTGGCAGAAAATTTATACATTGTGATATAGGCATAAACTCTATACAAACTACAAGAGATAGGCTTAAAGCCTTAAATTCAAGTTTTGATATATTAGAAATAAAAGACGGCATAGAGCTTTTTCGCAATCCCGCTCAAACAATGGACAAAATAAAAACGCTCATAAATGGGCTTGTTAAGGCAGATGAACTTGACAAAGAGTGGTGGATAGGCAAAATCATTCACAGCAAAGATGGCGATATACCTGTTTTTGTGCCAAATTTGCTTGATAGTAGTCAAAAGCTACTTGACACAGCCTTTATGCAAGAGCTTTTAACTAGGGCTATAAGTGCGCTAGATATAGAGATAAAGCGCGTTGTGGTGTATTATATCGATATAGAGGACGAAAAGGCTGTGGAAAAATGTATCGATGACTTTGCGCACACAAGGGCAAAGGTGGAGTTGCACCCTTTAAACGAACTGCTCGATGAGGTGATAATCAGTGATGAGTTAGAATTTAACCTTGATGAAAAAAGCGGTGTGTATGAGGTAGAAATCACGCATTTTTTAAGCGATAGAATAAATTCTAAAATCAACGCTTACAACGAAAAACGCATCGCACAAAGCATAAAAACTAACAAGACATACAAGCCCATCGTGCTTAGTGAAAACGGGCTTGAATTGATAGAATTTCTCTCGCTTGATTGCACCAACAAACAAGGCGTGTGGTGCAGCGATAGTGAGATAAAAATCGATAAAAATTCCTTTGTCATCAAAGATGGGGTAAAAACAAAGGAATTTTGGAACGGCAAAATTTCGTGTGCTAAAAAGCCTTTGCGCTTAAAGGTGCGAAATATCTGCGGCGATGAGAGCGTGGTGGAGTTTTGAAACTAGATATTTAAATTTAACCTATCAACAAATTCAACCTTTTTTATAGCTAGATTGATGAGTTTGTTTAAAAAACAATCTCTTAAATCGGCGTAGTTTGGATTGCTGTATTCTAAAAAATTATTTAATAATTCTGCATAATATCCTTTTGCTTTCTCTTCTTTGGTTTGCATTTCTAAATCCATTTCATCATTTTCGCACGAGTCAATTAAAATATCTTCCATTTCATCATCGCTTTTACCAATCGCCATAACAATGCCTTTGATAATGACTTGTTCTATATACTCAAAATCTCTCCATCTATCCGCATAAATAGACACAAACAAATCATTTTTGCTTGTTAATTTTGTGATAAGCTTTTGTGTGTCAGCTTGTCCCTTAATGAGTAAATTATACTCTTTTGGTAACTTCATTTTTACAATCAACAAAAAGGCGATAACTTCGACAAATATATTATCAATCATTTGTGTGGTGGCAAAAATAAGTTTCATTTTGGTAAAAATTTGTTCTATTTCTCGCAAACTCAAATCAAGCGAATAAGCTAAGAATTTTATTAAAAATAATTTATAATCATCTTTGTCCCTTAATCCGCTATCTTGCAACACTTTATCTAATAAAAATTCATTATATAAATACTCACAAAATGAAAATATATCAATGTTTGTTAGTTCAAATTCCAAATCAACAAAACGCCTAAGATAATTATCTGTATCTATGGCGCCGTATTGTGATTTGATAGACTCGGCAAGCTGGTTTTGTCGATACTTAACACAAAAATCAACTTTTCCACACCAAAAATGTGTTTTATCCTTTCTAAAAGCTCGATAGCATACAAAGGACGACATCTATCAAGCTCATCGACAAAAATAACAAAAGGCTTTGAGTCATCTATAATTTCAATGAGCTGTTTTAAAGACTCTTTAAATTTAACCATAAGCTCTTTATTTGCCGAGTGCTGCTCTATAAGCTCTTTTGTGCTTGACTCTATCAATGTGCCGATAGCCCTTTCAAAGCCTTCGTCAAAATTTAATGCGCCTGCTGTCATTCCGCTTAAAAAAGCTGGTAATGCTCTTTTAAGAATTTTTGCGCTACAATCCTTAATTTCGCTAAATTTTGTTTCAAATGTTTGCTTTTTTGTTTCATTTGAATTTTCGTTGATATATCGCCGAATTTCGCCTAAGATGGCTATTAGAGGTTCTTTTGAAAAGTCATCTTCCCACGCACTAAAATAAATGCTTTTAATGCCTTTTTCTTTTTGTAAATAAGCCTGCCACATTTTTACAAAGGTCGTTTTTCCGCAACCCCAACTGCCATTTATGCTTAAAGTCAGTGGTTCGTGTAAATTCTCAATCAAAGCAGATAAGTCCTCAATATAAGCTTGCCTACGCAATTTATCGTTTTTAAAAATGTCATCGTTGGGTATGTCTATCATTTTGTGTTTGCTTATGTATTGTTTAGCTGAATTTTTCATTGTTTTAGCCCTTTGGTTTGTTTTGATTGAGACTATTATAACATACAACATTATAAATTTATGATAAAGTTGATTTTCACAAGATTTATTAAAAAAAAATTCGCTATAATTAAGCTTTTGTAAGTGGAGAGAAAATGACTTGTTTGTATCCTGGGACCTTTGACCCTATCACTAATGGGCATTTAGATGTTATCAAGCGGGCGTTGCGGCTCTTTGACAGAGTGGTGGTGGCTATCGCTAAAAACGAGCAAAAATGCCCATATTTTGACATAGCAAAGCGCAAAGAGCTAGCAAGTATCGCTACAAAGGCACTTTCAGGCGTAGAAGTCATCACTTTTGACACTCTGCTGGTGGATTTGGCAAGAGAGCTTAACATAAACACCGTGATTCGCGGGCTTCGCGCGGTGAGTGATTTTGAGTATGAGCTACAACTTAACTACGCAAATAATGCGCTGTGGAAAGAGTTTGAGACGATTTTTTTAATGCCAAGCCTTGAAAATGCTTTCATTTCAAGCTCCATAGTGCGCTCAGTGAGCGAACACAACGGCGATGTGAGCAATCTCGTGCCAAAGGAAATTATCCCCTTTATGAAAGATAAAAAATGTATGTAGTTTTTGAGGGCATTGACGGAGTAGGCAAAAGCACGCAAATAGAGCTTTTAAAGCGTGAATTTAAGGACGCTGTGTTTAGCTTTGAGCCGGGAGCGACAAAGTTGGGCGTGTATTTGCGCGAACTTTTGCTTGAAAAAAGCGAAAAATTCAGCAAGAGAGCTGAAATTTTGCTTTTTTTAGCCGACAGAGCCGAGCATTTTGAGCAAGTTTTGCAAAAAAATGCCGATAAACTCATCATTTGCGATAGAAGTTTTATTTCAGGCATAGCTTACGCGAACAATGCTTTTGATTTTGAAACGCTCTTTGCTCTAAACGCCTTTGCTTTGGGCGAATTTTTTCCGCAAAAGTGTGTTTTTTTAAGGGCTGATGAAGAGTTGATTAAAGAAAGGTTTGAAAAAAAGGGGCTTGACAAGATAGAAAAGCGCGGGGCGGATTATTTTATGAGTGTGCAAAATGAGCTTGAAAAATGCCTAGAAATGCTTGAAAAAAAGATAAATTTAAGGGTGTTAAGGCTTAATGCGCGTGAAAATATCGAGCTTTTGCACCAAAAAATAAAGGAATTCATCGATGATTAGTGCTTTAAAGGGTATGAAAGATTTGTTAAGCATTGAAGCAAGGCTTTATGAGCGCGTTATAAAGGCGTGTGAAAGCGTGGCGCGAAACTATGGCTTTGAATTCATAGCCACGCCACACCTTGAATTAAGCGCACTTTTCAAGCGAAGCGTGGGCGAAAGTAGCGATATAGTCGGCAAAGAAATGTATGAGTTTATCGACAAGGGCGAAAATTCCGTGTGTTTGCGCCCTGAGGGAACGGCTGGTATCGTGCGCGCCTATATCGAACATAAATTTGACAAAACGCAAAGCGTAAAACGCTGGTTTTATCACGGCTCAATGTTTCGTTATGAGCGTCCGCAAAAAGGGCGTTTGCGTGAGTTTCATCAATTTGGCGTTGAAAGTTTTGGCGTAAAAAGCGTGTTTGAGGACGCAACACTGATTTTAATGCTCGCTCAAATCCTTGCAAAACTCGACATAAAGGCAAAATTAAAGCTCAACTCACTTGGCTGTGAAAAATGCCTGCCTGAATTTCGTGCGAAATTCGTTGAATTTGTAAGTGCAAAAAGCGATTTTTGCGAGGATTGCAAAAGGCGAAAAGAGCTTAATCCCATAAGAATGCTTGATTGTAAAAACGAGCATTGTCAAGGCTTGCTTGTAGGCGCGCCTGCCTTGAAAGAATGCTTGTGCGATGAGTGTCAAAGAGACTTTAAAAGTTTGCAAGGACTTTTAAGCGCAAATGGCGTGGAATTTGAGCTTGATGACAAGCTGGTGCGGGGCTTGGATTATTATTCTAAAACCGCCTTTGAATTTGAAAGCGATGAAATCGGCGCAAAAGCCGCTGTGGCTGGCGGTGGGCGATATGACAAGCTCATTTCTTATCTTGGCGGTAAAGAAGGCTTTGGCGTGGGCTTTGCCATAGGCGTAGAGCGGCTGATGGCGATTTTAGCGCAAAAAGAGCATACTCAAAAGAGAAGTGGCATTTATCTTTGCGCGCTTGATAGTGCTTTCATTACAAGGCTTTTTACCCTTGTAAACAGCTTGCGACAAAGGCACAAGGTGCATTTAAGTTTTGAGGCAAAAAAGCTTGCAAAGCACTTGAATTTAGCTGATTTAAGCGGAGCAAAAATCTTTCTTTGTATGGGCGAAAACGAGGCAAAGGAAAACAAGCTTTTTTACAAGGATTTGGAGAGCAAAGAAGAAAGGCAAATTGAGATAAAAAATTTGGAGAACGAGCTATGAAAGACTATGGTATCGACATTTGGGGCAGTGATAATTTCATCATCAAAAACGGCAAAATTTGCATAAATTTTGGCAAAAATCCCGCACTCATCGACATAGTAGCATTTTTACGAGATGAGGGCTACAAAGGTCCTTTGTTGCTGCGTTTTCCGCATCTCATACAAAAGCAAATTCAGCGCATTTACACGAAATTTGAGCGCGCGAAAAAAGAATTTGATTATAAAGGCTCTTTTAACGCCGTTTATCCGCTCAAAGTCAATCAATACCCCGGCTTTGTCAAAAATTTAGTGAATTTTGGCAAGGATTACAACTACGGGCTTGAAGCAGGCTCAAAGGCTGAGCTACTGCTTGCTATGGCTTACAACAACGACAACGCGCCCATAACAGTCAATGGCTTTAAGGACAGAGAACTCATAAATATGGGCTTTATCGCAAAAGAAATGGGACACAACATAACGCTTACCATTGAGGGCTTAAACGAGCTTGAAAGCATTATAGAAACGGCAAAGGCGCGCTTTAAACCAAAGCCAAACATAGGGCTACGCGTCAGGCTTCACTCATCAGGCGTTGGCATTTGGGCAAAAAGCGGGGGCATAAATTCAAAATTTGGGCTTACTTCAACCGAACTCATCGAAGCCGTGCATTTGCTTAAAAAGAACGATTTGCTGACTAATTTTACGATGATACACTTTCATCTTGGTTCGCAAATCACTGAAATTCATCCGCTTAAAAAGGCTTTGACTGAGGCTGGCAACATTTACACCGAGCTTCGCAAAATGGGCGCGAAAAACCTAAAAGCCATAAATTTAGGCGGAGGCTTAGCGGTAGAATACTCGCAATTTAAAGACGAGCAAAGCCGCAACTACACTTTGAGCGAGTATGCAAACGATATGGTTTTTTTGCTTAAAAGCATAGCCGAGCAAAAAAAGGACATAGAACCAGACATTTTCATCGAAAGTGGGCGTTTTGTCGCGGCTCATCACGCCGTGCTTGTCGCGCCTGTTTTGGAGCTTTTTTCGCACGAATACACAGAAAGCAAGCTAGCCCTTAAAGACAAGGGCAACCCAAAGCTCATCGATGAGCTTTATGACTTGTTTAAGAGCATAAAAAGCTCAAACGCGCTTGAATATATGCACGATGGTATCGACCATTTGCAAAGCATTTTGACACTTTTTGATTTGGGTTATGTGGATTTGCAAGACCGCTCAAATGCTGAAATTTTGGTGCATTTGCTCATTAAAAAGGCGACAAAGCTACTTGGGGACACGCAAAATTCGGCGGATTTTTTAGCCTTGCAGGACGAAGTGCAAGAACGCTACCTTGTCAATTTCTCACTCTTTCAATCAATGCCAGACTTTTGGGGCTTGCAACAAGGTTTTCCTATAATGCCCCTTACTCATTTAGACAAAAAGCCCACAAGAAGCGCGAGTATTTGGGATATAACCTGCGACAGCGATGGCGAAATAAGCTACTCAAAAAACAACCCTTTAACACTGCACGACATTGACTTGGACGAGGAAAACTATTTTTTAGGCTTTTTCTTGGTAGGTGCTTATCAAGAAGTGCTTGGAATGAAACACAATCTTTTTATGCACCCAACAGAAGCGAGCGTTTATATCGATGAAAAGGGCTATGAGATAAAAGACATTATAGAATCACAAAGCATTTTAGACACTTTGGACGATTTGGACTATGATGTGCGTGAGATTATGGACATACTCAACGAAAAAATCGCAAATTCAAAGCTCATCAACGAAAAGCAAAAAAAGCAAATTTTAGGCGAACTTTATCTTTTCTTAAACGACAATGGCTATCTTAAAAGTGTGGATGTGTGATGAGTTTTTGGAGCATTATAAAAGAGGACTTTGCGCAGCCTAAGTTGCAAGACCCAGCGTATCGCTCGGCTTTGGAGCTGTTTTTTAACTATCCGGGCGTTTGGGCTGTGGTGAATTACCGCTTTGCGCACTTTTTGCACGAACGCAAATGCAAGAGGCTTTCTCGTATCATCAGCGGGCTTTCGCAGTTTTTTACGGGGGTTGATTTGCACCCGGGCGCAAAGCTTGGCAGGCGCATTTTTATCGACCACGCAAATGGCGTTGTCATCGGACAAACGGCGATTATAGAGGACGATGTGCTGATTTATCAAGGCGCGACTTTGGGCGCGACAAGCCTGCAAAAGGGCATCAAACGGCATCCTACCATCAAAAAAGGCGTGATTATCGGCTCTGGGGCAAAGGTGCTTGGCGACATAACCATAGGCGAAAACGCTAAAATCGGCTCAAACGCGGTTGTAGTAAAAAGCGTGCCTGCAAACTCCACAGCAGTGGGCATTCCCGCGCGTATCATCAAAAGCTGCGAACCAAAGAATTTAAGAGACATTGACAAATACTGCGAGGAAAAATGCGCCGAACTTGAAAAGGCTTTCAAAGCCGAGCAGCTTGACAAGCTCAAAAAACTTGAAAAGAAAATCAAAAAGCTCGAAAAAGCCCTAAATTCAAGCAAATGAAAAAAAATCTTAAATTTTCTTTAAGTTTATAAATTTTGCAAGGAAATTTAAATTTATATTTTTTGGCAACTTTTGCAGGCTTATTTTTACGCATAAATGAGACAAAAATTCAAAAAATTTGTAAATTTTGGGTTTAAATTCAGCTTTTGAGAACACTTTTTGCTTGTAAAATTCAAATTTTACAAAAAAGGGAGATAAAAGCAAGCGCAAGAAGTGCTGGTTTTGTCGTTTTGGGTTTTCTCTTTGCTGTCATTCTGAGGGAGCGAAGCGACCGAAGAATCTTTGTCATTATTTTTGGATACTTCGCTACGCTCAGTATGACACAAAGAGTGTTTGGTATGACAAGAAAGTCAGTATGACAAAACCCTTGTCATTTTGAGTGTAGCAATGGGTTGCAAGGCGCAAGCCTTTGTCATTTTGTGTCAATTATAGATGTATGGCAAAAAGGGCTTTTGAAACATTTTTCTTGCCACAACTTGACACACTTTTTGCCACACTTTTGTGTCAATTGCAACATACCAAAATTAACATATTGAAAAAAGTTTTAAAAAAGGGGCTAACTACTTTACAAAACGCCTTTTTACCATATTTTTAAAATAACTTTTTGATTTTTCAAATACGAACTCCCTAAAAGTTGCAAAGGCAACGCTGCTTGCATAGTCGCAAAGCAAACAGCTCATCTTAAAAATTGTAAATTAGAGGGTGCGCCAGCAAATGCGCAAGTGGATACAAATTTAGCAAATTCTTACGGCGTAACGAGCTTTACGCAGAATTTAGGCGGTAAGATAAATGAAATGAGCGGAATGGACGGAGAATGCACCAAAAGCGCACTTAACCGCGTAGAAAGCAAGGTAATAGGCACGACAGGCACAAATCCCTTTAACAAAGATAAAATTTACGCCTACCGCATAAATCCTAATCCCACAAAAACTTGTCAAGTGCTTGCTTCACAAACCTACTCCGCCATAAAGATAAGCTACACTTGCGATAGGAAGTTTTATCATCAAAACGATTGGAACAACGGCTATGAGATAGAACTTGTCTCAAAAGCCTTATACGACACACTTGAAAGCAAAGATAGGGGGTTTTACTTTACTTACAAAAATATCGATGAAAAAACTTACAAAAATTTGCCCGCAGACAAAAGACAAAAGGTAGATTGTTATGAAGTTTCAGGCGATAATGCTTCATACACACAATGCACCTACCAAGAAATCATCACAAACTACTATAAGAAAAACTACATTAAAAAAGATTGCTGGGTAGTGGAGGAAAGGAAATTTGGGTAATGGATTATAAAGATAAAGCCGAACTTGTCGAGCTTAAAAAGCTCATCACAAAAATGCAAGAGGATATAAGCAATCTTTATGAACTTTACAATCAAATCATTAACCAAAACACGCTACAATCACAACAAAATTTAGCACAAGGACAAGAAAATGGAGCAAATGCTCAAAGTCGAATTCACAGCCAACACGATGGACAAACTATCAGCCCTACCGACTTACGACAATTTAGTTTCAACTCTCAACAAAATTCATCTAGCCACAGACGAGATGATGAGCGAAATTCCCCTTTGCGCTCTTTACTTGCTAGCACTGATAGCCCAAGAACGCCAAATGAACGAGGCATTAGCGATAGTGGAGAAAGAAATTTCGCTGAATCTCGAAGCACAGCAAGAAGCAGACGAGGCGGAAGCTTGGGCGCAGGGCTTGAAGAATTTGCGAAAATCTATGGAATTGAGATACAAGCAGATGAGCAAGAGTTAAAAGAGCTTGAAAATAAAATCAAAGAATGGAAACAAATCTCTTTGAAATCCCGTGAGTTTGCCGAAAGATTGATGAATAATTTTTTAGAAAAGTCCATACAAGAGCTACAACACAGCCAAAGCGTTTTTTATGCTGATGCTTTGCCAAAAGCGTATGCTAAATTTGCAACAACCATTTTAACCCTTGTCAATTTGGGCTATAAACTAGACCAACAAAATGCCACAAAAATTCAAAAAATCCTTAAAATCGAGCTAAATAAAGACCTTGTAAGATAAATTTTGCTTTGTTTTTCAAAATGTGCTATAATGAGACAAATTTTGTTAAGGGGGCGCAGATGAGAGCAAGAGCTATTGATTACAGCGTTTATAGTGAAGAATCTTTGTTTATGGAGCTTGACAATACAAAGGCGCAACTTGCCAAACTAGAAAGCGAAAAAGAAAGTTTGCTTGATAGAAAAAGCCAAATTGAAGAGACTTTGCAAAAAAAGCCAAAACGATGATATAGTAGAGGTTGATAATGTCTCAAACTATCTTAAAGGGCTTGTAAGCAATGCTTAGAGAGGTTATCTCTAAAAATTCATTCAAGCGAGATTTTAGAAAAGCTCACAAACAAGGACTTATCGGCGAAAGTGAAATTTTAGAAATTCAAAAAATCGTCCAGCATATAGCAAACAATGAGCCACTAGATGCAAAATTTACTAAAACACGATTATGCGGGGTTTAGAGACTGCCACATAAAGCCTGATTTAGTGCTAATTTATAAAATCGTTGAAAATAGCGTGCATTTAACACGCATAGGACGACACCAAGACTTGTTTAAGGGCTATTGAAAAGGTTGAATTTGCCTTGATGGCACAAAGCCTACTTGCACTTTTTTACTCAAACGATAGCGAATTTACAAAAAAACCTCACAATGAGAGGCAACACGCTTTACACGCCATTTCGTAAAACATTTCGCAAGGACGGTTGATGATAAAATCACAGCCCATAAATTCACATTTTGCAAAAAATTTTACGCTTTTAAAAATTGTGCCGTTAAAAAATTTTGCCCTTTATCCTCGCTAACTTTCTCCCAAAAGCCCTTGAAGTAGACTTTTGGCGTTAGCGTTAGCTTGGGCGTTTGGGCTGTTTTTGCCCTTTAACATTTCAGCCCTTATGTCAAAAAAGCTGAATTTTTCGTCAAAAGCGCTTGAATTTAACTTCGCGTTTGATGATTTTGTGTCAAAATTTGCTAAAAATAGCTCCAAATTTTCAAATTCCCCGCTCAAATCCCGCTCATTTTGCCGCATTTGCTCTAAAAATTCTTTGCAAAACTTGGCTTCTTGCCTTTGCTCGTAAAAGGCTTTGAGCTGTTCTTTGCTGAGAATTTTAAATCGTATCTTGTTTTCATCGACCTTCCAAAAAAGTTTGTTGCCACCAGCTAACTCAAATGCTGTGGGGGTTTCAAGCTCATAGTATATGCTGTGTAGGGCTTTGGCAAGCTCGCTTTGTATGTGAGGCTCTAAATACTGCACTAACGGAGCGAAAAAGCTGTCAAGCTGCCCTGTTTGTAGGGCTTGATGATAACTTTGCAGTTTAGAAACTATGCTCTCATAGAGTCTTTCTTCTCTCAAAGGGTTTGTTTCGACTATGTAGTCGTTTGCTGCATCGATGATTTGCCCTTTCAGTTCCTTTCTCGTGGTAACTTGCTCGCTGTAATTTTCCAAAAATCCCCTAAAATACTCACTTTCAACGCTATGCTCTTTGAGTTCGTCAAGCACACTTTGCATTAAATTCAGCAAAAACTGCTCGGCTTGTTTAAACTCGACTTTCACACCCTCATAGGATTTAGCAAGCTCTTTGAGTTCGTTAAGTGCCTTTTCATCAGCATTTGCGTTTAGTGTTTTCAGCTCTTGCCACGCATCAGCCTTGAAATTTGAAGCGAAAATGTCCCTTTTGGCAAAGGCTTTGGGGCTTGAATCCTGCTGTATGGCTTGGAGATTGCTCACAATAGCGGCTCTTGAAACGATTTTTTGGGCTTGTTTGATGAAAGTCATAAAATTTATGTTCGCAAACTGCACGGCTTTGTTTTGCTTGCTTTCTTTGCGTGCTTTGATAGCCTGTGCAAGCGTGCTTTCACGCTCATCTTGCGTGGAAAAAATGCTCTGCATAAGTGCCTTTGCGCTTTGAAATTTGTGAAAATTTGTGTGTTTTGCGAGTTTTACAAGCAAATTTCGTTCCAAATCCGCAAAAGCTAAATTCAAATGGTCGGAGTAGCGGGATTTGAACCCACGACCTCACCCACCCCAAGGGTGCGCGCTACCAGACTGCGCTATACTCCGCACAAAACGCTTTTGTTTGCTGCAAATTATACTTTTTTTTGGTGTGCTTTGGGTAAATTTTTGGCAAATTTAAGCACTTTTTTAGAAAACGCCCTGTTTGTGGCAAAAATTTGCTTTTGTTTTAGGCTGATTGTTGCTTTATTTCAAAGCAAAACTTGCAAATGAAAACTTCGCTTTCTTGCGAAAGCTCGGTATATGAAGAGACAAAGGCGGTATGACAAATTTGTAAATACAATAAGCGACATTTAAAAAAGCCTTTGGAATTTGAAAATTTTTTAAATTTTTAAAATTTTGTTTGAATTTTTAAATTTATTGAGAATTTTTTAAAATCTTGTCGTTTTGAGCGTAGCGACCCAACGGGTTGCAAGGCGCAAGCCGCAGCAAAAAAATCCATATTGTCATATTGAGCGTTAGCGAAATATCCACAGAATTTAAGACA
>OLGZ01001017.1_pt1 | contig 18094 bp, 19 predicted proteins | sample 1605981 | NCBI WGS metagenome assembly OLGZ01 (sample SAMN03283291) | human gut metagenome | biome: human-associated habitat; material: feces | host: Homo sapiens | place: Peru | collected 2012 | reverse complement strand
TGGCTTGCACAGCCTGCTTTCCTTTGCATAAAAAGAAGAGAAGTTAGGCGAACAAGGCTCTCGTCAACTCTCTGCGTTCGTCTGCATCTATCAGCCGGATGGCTTCAAGGATCTCTTTGCCGGAGATTTTTGTTGCCGCCAGCTTTTCGTTTTGCCGGGGCTGAGGTGCTGCTGGGGTCAGGTCTTGGGTGTAGAAGTTCGCTTCGATCTTCTCGGTCAGTTCCAGACGGGGTTTGTCCTGCGTGTGGGCGTAGGTGTCCATCAGGACAGATGCGGTGGCATGACCTGTATTGCCTTGCACCGACTTAAAATCACCATCCGACTGCAAGAGCTGGTAGGTCGCACTGGAATGCCGCAGACCATGGAACACGATCTGCTCGAACTCCGGGTGCGCTGACTGCCATTGCCGATACCATTTGGTCAGCAGTTCTGGCGCAATGGGCAAGCCGTCCGGGAGCCGGAACAACTGCCCGCAGTTGCTGTACTTCTCCGGGGCGTTCTGCTCGTCCTGTTTGAGCTTTTCAAGCCATGCCAGAAGCTCTTCTTTCAGAGGTTTCGTCATATACAGAACACGATTTGACTTCTTGGTCTTAGGCTTTTTCAGGATGAGGGAGGACTTGCTGCCCTCACGCCTGTCCGGGAAGGTGTAGTAGATTTGCTTGGGGTCGAGCTTTTCCAGAGCATCCTTGTTGGCTCGTTGCATGGTCTTGCTGACCGAGATGGTGCCACGCCCATCGGCTGCATCAAAGTCCAGATCACTCGGCTGCAAGCCGAGAATTTCGCCCTCACGGAGCGAAAGGATCATGCTCATGTGGACAGCCAGATGCAGGGCTGGGTTTTCGATAGTCTGCAAGGCTGCCAGCATGGTCTTTTCATCCCAGATGGTGCGTTCTTCTGCATTGACCTTGGGAGCGTCACGGGGCAGGGGAATCTTGTGAATCAAGTCCCACTCTACCGCATAGGAAAACGCCGTTTTGAGCAGCGTGTGGACTTCGTGGATGGAGGTGCTGGACAGCAGCCTTTTCTTCTGCTTCTCGGAAAGCTCCTGCTTCACACCCTGTACATACTGTCCACAGGGGGTCTTGGCAAGGGTGGCATAGAACTTCTCAATGTCATAGGTGCGCAGTTCCTGCACCTTCCGTTTCCCGATATACGGCACGATCAGGTTCTGCACCATCGCTACGGACTGGGTGTAAGTCTTGGGAGACCATTTGTGCTTTGTGGACTGAATTGGTATCCACTTGTACAGCATTTCCTCGACCGTCATGGTGTCGGGGACAAGGAACGTGCCGTCCAGCAGCTCTTTCTCGACCGTGATCTTTCGCTCCTGCGCCTCCTTTTTGGTTTTGAAACTTTCCCATCCCTCGCAGGGCTTGCCGGAATGGTCTTTGTACTTGTAACGGACGGAGTAGGAATCTCCGCGCTTCATAATAGATGCCATAGATTACCTCCCTCAGACCGCTGCAAACCAGTTGTCGAAGCTCTGCTTGTTCACCCGGATGCTGGTGCCGATGCGCAGCACCCGGAAATCCTTCGTGGTGTTGCACAGGTTGTACGCAGCGCGAGGAGAAATCGCCAAAAGCTGGGCGATTTCCTCCACCCGGTAAACAAGAGGTTCGTGCTTGGCTGCGTTGGTCTGGTCAGAAGATTCAATGGCAGGGGATTTGTCCGAAGTTTCGTCAGAAATCGCTTGAGATTTCTGACAGAAAATTCGCATGGAGCAGGATGCTCCTGACACCTCCATTGTAACCGGGTTCGAGTCCGTTTGCAAGGATTTATTCGTATAATCTTTATATTTCACATCTTCGGTCATATCAGGCCGATTCATATTCATAGGCAGACCTCCAATTCCTTGTAACCAAACGCCTGTAACCGGGCAGGAAAATTATCTTTTTTGCACACAGGGCATTCGGTAGGCTTTATACTTTTTCTTACCTTTTTAAGGTTACATGGTTACAGAAAACGGAAAAAGCAGCAGTCGTGCGGCTTTTTCGCCGTAACTAGAACGTAACCGAACCTGTAACCAGACGTGTGACCACTGTTCATCAGAAGGGAAAGCCCAGTTGCTTGGCTTCCGCATCCGTTATTTCGGAGAAATTTTCAGCCCCGGTTTCGGGGCTGGTTGCATATAAATTAGAGCACAAGAAAACACCCTGCAAGATTTTTAGTCTTGTAGGGCGTTTCATATATAGCATCTCGTGAATCACGAATTGCGGCATTAGTATTTTTTTGATAATGTGTAGGTATAGTAGGTGTCAACAATCAAAAGAATTGCTACGATGCTCATTGTCCACCAAAAACAAGAAATGCCTTTCGTCAAAAAGCATACCATGATTATAATAATACCACTTACGATAAATGAAATACCTCCAAAGCGTTGGCCTTTTTTCCATGTTATTTCATTTTTCATACTCCATACGCTTCTCAGTCCTACAACTGAGTTCATTCGTAGTTTTGGTATAATGTTACCTAATATAATCATTGCAACGCCAAGCAGTCCAAATACAAGTTGATTCAAATCAAGTGCAATGGAAGATAGATTTTCAATCGAATTGAAATCAGCATACAAAAAATAGACTGTCATAGCGTTGAAAAGTGCAAGAGATGCTATTCCAGTCACAATACATACATTTTTGTTATTACTTCCATTTTCTTCTTGTTTTGAGGACAACTTAACCATGGCAAGCATAAAATAGCCAAATAAAACTGTAATCACAGGGAAAATTAGTGTTTCATATTTGCTGCCCCAACGTGTCACTTGATTATTCATATCATAATGAGCCGGGATTTGCTCTGGCAAGAACTGTAAGGCAATCAGGACAACTACCAATGGTAAAAACATAAGACTATAAAAAACGACCATTTTCTTTTTCATTGTTGACCTCCACGCAAATTACTGATCCACATAATTGTTTCATCAAGGATAGATAAATTCAATTCGTAATAAATATAATTTTTGTATCGCGTTTCGTAAATTAAGTCTGCTTTTTTCAGCTTCGATAAATGGTATGACAATGCCTGTGGTGTCATATCCAATGAGATTGCTAAATCTCCTGAACTTATTTTCCCTTCCTGTAACTTTAGCAGGATTTTTCGACGTGTATCGTCTGCTAAAGCAGCTAACACTTCATTTATAACCAAGCGATCACGCTCCAATCTATTTCAAATAATCTTTAAATAGATTGTATCACACATGCATTCTTCATACAAGGCTATTTCAAAATATTTTTAAATAGCAAAAAGATACCGTCAATGGTCACGATAAACATTTCCTTACCCCTATTTATTATATGTAAATAATCTGACTATAAATGATTTTTCTAATCTCCGTTTCAACAGCTTGGCGGGGGAGAACGCAGCAGCGAAGCTGCTGGATCTGCCGCCATTTTGCGCCAGATAATACCCATCATATCACTGGGGCAAAGGGCTGCGCTCTCTGCACTCCTGCTCCGGGCAAACTGTCAACCTGACACTTTGCCAATACCCCCTATAAGGGAGAACTTGGGCGTTTTGCTGCGTACGTGCGTACGCAGCAGGTGGCTTTCTCTGTACGCACATACGCAGCGAAAGACCGAAAACGCACCATACGTTTCGCAAACGCGAACTTTTGAGAACACGTCACTTTCGGCAGCTTGCAAGAAAAAACAAGGGAAACTTTGGCAAAAAGAGAGAGGGCTGGACGGTGCCAGCCCTCTTGACAGAATTATGAGATGCTCAAAAAATTCTGCTGCTTTTATTGCGGTTTTCAAAAATAGCGCCGATCAGAACGGCATATTTATGATATGCAGTTTGCGGATACTACTGCGGTGGGAAAATAGAATCAGGCAAAAGGATAAAGTGTCGGCAGGAAAAATACGGACACGACAATGAGGATGAGCGCCAGCGGGGTACCACACTTGAGATAATCCTTCAAGGTGTATCCGCCCGGCTCGATGATCATGATCTGGCAGGGAGCTGCCATGGGGGTCATGATGGACACACAGCTGGCTGTGATCACGCCGACCACGGCAGCACGGGGGTCTACGCCCATGCGGATACAGGCGGAAGTGACCAGTGGGATGAAGATGGTCAGGGTAGCCAGATTGGACATGACCTGTGTCAGAATGAAGGGAACAAGGAAGAACACCAGCATAATGATGTACGGATTGGTGGTATCGCCCAGCAGGCGGATCATCCAGTCTGCCACTACATCGCCTGCACCGGTGGTCTGGATGGCGTCCGACAGAGCCAGCACACCGGCAAACAGGAAAATGGTCGGCTGGTGGATGGAGTTGAGAGCTTCCTTCTCGGTCAGCACACCCGTCAGCACCAGAGCGGCAGCGCCGATGCAGGAAGTGAGATACATCTTGACACCAATGACATTTTCCAGCAGCATCATTGCAATGGAGGCCAGAACGATCAGGACAGCCAGTTTGCGCTTAAAGGGGCTGAGTTTTTCGCTCTCAGAAGCCGTATGTGCTGCATCTGAAAACTGCTCGTTGGGAATATCCGGCATCAGCTTATAGCCAACAAAGGTCATGTACAGGATGGCAATGGTCAGCATCGGGATGCGCGCAATGGTGAAATCCCAGATGTGCAGCGGTGTCGGTGCGCCGGCCTGCATCATGACATCGTTCCATGCCATGTTGGAAGCACCCTGACCGAGAAAGGTCATCTGGGTGGCAATGTTGGCACAGGCCATAGAAGGATACAGCAGCTTGCTGCGGCTCACGCCGATGTCGTTCGCAATGCCTACCAGCAGAGGGATCATGATAGCGGCAGTTGCGGTGGCACTGGTGATGGCGCCCAGAAACGCACCTGCCACACAGGAAAGAAAAATCAGCATCCGCATATTGTCCTTGTAGCGGATGACCAGACTCTGGGCTTTGTCAATCAGGGGCGTTTTGGTCAGCCCTGCACCAATGACGAACATGGCTACGAACATGACCACGTTCGTGTTGATGAATCCGCCAAAGGCCTCGGCAGGGGTCTTGATGCCGGTGAGGATCAGCGCCAGAATGATGCCGGTAGAAATGACCGAGAACGGGACTTTACCGGATACAAAGGCGATGATCGTTACAAGCAGGATGACCAGTGTGATTTCCAATGGGCTCATTTGGGTTGTCCTCCTGTGGATTACTTCCACCTTGCAGATGCAAAGCAGTGGCAAAGGTGTGTAGAACAAAAAGAACGGTCAAGATCTTCTTTGTCTGCATTTTTTCCGTGCACATATTTGACCGCAAATAGCAACACCCAGGATGCTGATATGGCAGACAGCATCCGGGGTGTTTTGCGGAGAAGCAGGATAAACAGGGTAATGAAGATAGGAGTAAATGATAAGAAGTCTGTTGGATCTGTGAAAGCAAATATGGTTGTTAGAATTAACGTGATAGTGAGTTCATTTTAGGAGAAGAAGCTTTTGATGGATGGTTGCTCTCCGCAGGGTATAGGCAACGCTGGCTTCACAGTTGGATCTTATTTGATGAAGCCAACGTGCTTGCAAATTTCCTCGACGGCCTTATCCTTGCGCTGATTGAAGATGACCTTGTTCTCTTCGAACAGGTTGCGACCCTCAGCGTCGATGGAAACGATCAGGGGGCCAAACTCGTTAACATGGCAGTGCCACAGAGTTTCCGGCATACCGAGGTCACGCCACTGGGCCTCGACGATCTCCTCCACCTCGGTGGCAGCCACAACGGCGTTACCGGCAGGGAAAACACAGTGGATGGCACCGAACTCCTTGCAGGCGCGCTCGGTGTTGGGGCCCATGCCGCCCTTGCCCACGATGACGCGGACACCGGACTTCTGCACGAACTCATACTCGAACTTCTCCATACGCATGGAGGTGGTGGGGCCCACAGACACCATCTCGAACTTGTCGTCCTCCAGAGGGCGAATGATGGGGCCGGCGTGGAAGATGGCAGCGTCCTTGACATCCACAGGCAGCGGACGGCCCTCTTCCACGAGGCGGCGGTGCGCCACGTCACGGCAGGTGGTCAGGTCGCCGTTCAGGTAAACGACATCACCGATATGGATGTCCTTCAGGTCTTCTGCGGAGACCGGAGTCGTGAGAATTTTCTTTCCGTCTTTAATGGTCAGCATTACAAAGTCACCCCCGAATGAGTATCAATGGTGTAGTTCAGGTCTTTATCAAAAGTGATGTGGCCGCGGCGATGGCTCCAGCAGCCCACGTTGACGGCAACGCCAATGGCAGAAGGATGGCGGGCAGTGTTCTCGATGTGCACGCCCATGACGGAGTACTTGCCGCCCATGCCCTGAGGACCAAGGCCGATGGAGTTGATGCCGTCCTCCAGCAGCTTCTCCATATAGGCTGCGCGCTCGTTCTCGTTGTGGCTGCCCAGAGGACGCATCAGAGCCTTCTTGGACAGCAGAGCGGCGGTCTCAACAGAGGTGGCAACGCCCACGCCCACCAGCAGCGGAGGGCAGGCATTGATGCCGTAGCTGGTCATGACATCCATGACGAACTTGGTCACACCTTCGTAACCTGCACCGGGCATCAGAACCATGGCCTTGCCCGGCAGGGTGCAGCCGCCGCCTGCCATATAAGCGTAGATCTCACACTTGTCGCTGTTCGGGATGATATCCCACCACACGGTGGGAGTGCCCTTGCCCACGTTCAAACCTGTGTTGAACTCATCGAAGGTCTCAACACTGTTGTGGCGCAGAGGTGCTTCAAAGGTAGACTTGACCACAGCCTCCTTCAGCAGTCCCTCCACCTCACCGATGAGGGGGAAATCCACGCCGCACTTTACCCAGAACTGCAGCACACCGGTGTCTTGGCAGCTGGGGCGGTTCAGCTCCTTGGCCAGCTTCTGGTTGCGCTTCATGGTCTCGTAGATGACCTTGGACAGAGGAGCATCCTCCTGTGCGCCCAGCTCATCCAGCTTTTTGATGATGTCGTCCGGCAGCACCTTGGCGATATGGCTCACAAAGTTGGCCATATAGGTCGTCATCTGCTGCACCTGTTCCTGTTTGTTCATTCCAATGCCTCCTTAGCTTTGGTACATTTTGCGCGTTGGTTCACTCATATTCAACGTTCCTGTCCGCTTTACTGCGGGAAGAACGGAAATGCGATGGGAAGGATCACCATGCTGACGACGGTTGCGATGAGGATGAGGGGCAGGCCAGCCTTGGCATAATCCTTGAAGGTGTACCCGCCGGCAGAAACCACCATGGTGTTGGCAGGCATACCGATGGGCGTTGCGTAAGCGCAGGAGCCGCCGATGACACAAGCCATCAGGACTGCGCGGGGGTCGGCACCCATGCCCTGTGCGATGCTCAGGCAGATGGGAACCATCAGGGCGGTGGTTGCGGTGTTGGACATGAAGTTGGTCATGACGCAGCAGAGCAGGAAGACCACCAGAGTCAGGACGTAGGGAGAGGGATTCTCGCCCAGAGTACCAATGACGATGTTCGCAATCTCTGCGCCTGCCCCGGTCTTATCCAGTGCAGAGGCCAGAGACAGCGTACCACCGAAGAGGAAGATGGTCTTGAGGTCGATGGACTTCAGGGCATCCTTCTCGGAGATGACACCGGTGAGAATCAGAGCCAGCGCACCGATACAGCCGATGATGTTGAGCTTGATGCCGATCTGCTTTTCAAAGATCATGCCCAGCAGGGTGAGCACGAGGATGACAAGGGAGAGCACCTGTTTCCACTTGGGAACATTGCTGAAGTCCTGCTCGCCGCTGAAGGAGTCATCATCGGAGACGGGGTGGTTGGGCAGCAGCTTCATGCCAAGGGTGGCGTAGAAGAGGATGCCGGCGGCGAGGATGGGCAGGCCCACGATGGCGTACTCGAAGAAGCCGAAGGACATCCCGATCTCACCCAGAGCGCTCTGGGCGATGAGGTTGCCCGGTGCGCCGATGAGGGAAAGGTTGCCGCCCATGGCCGCTGCAAATACCAGCGGCATCAGCAGCTTGGAGCGGGCATAGCCGGACTTTGCCGCAATGCCGATGACCACGGGGATCAGGACGGCGGCGGTGCCGGTGTTGGAGAGCACGCCGCTCATCAGGCCAACGATGACCATGATGGCCACGATGAGGCTGCGCTCGGATTTGGCAAAGTGGGTAACAATGCCGCCGATCTTGTTGGCCATACCTGTTTCAAACAGGGCACCGCCGACAATGAACATGGCGACGAACAGGATGACGTTGCTGTCGATGAAGCCCGCAAAAGCGGTCTTGACATCCAGCACGCCGGTAACGACCAGACCGATACAGACGATCATGGACGTTACGCCGAGGGGGATCTTCTCAAACACGAACATGACGACTGCGAAGAGAAGAAAGAGTAGGGTGATAGTTGCTGCTGACATACCGGGGAGTCCTCCTTTAATGAAATATAATGTATCCATTTCATCAGAGCAAAACAGCCCTGACTTTCGGGACGCCCCAGCTGCACCTCGTTGTGCAGAGTCTTTGCCGCCGTGCTGTGCCCTCACAGCCCTTTTTCGTTCTGGAAGGATCTGCCCGGAACCTTAGAATTCCGGGAATCTCGGCAGCGTCTTTTTTAAATTTTTATATTTAATTTGTGATAATGTATCCACTTGACGACACGAGAATACACCCGAAACAGAGATTTGTCAATCCCTTTTTTCGAGTTTTGTCGCATTGCACGGATTATGTACCAATTTTTGTGCACGCCAGACAAACAGTAGGATACAAGAAAATCTCCCTCCGCCGCCTTCTGCAAAAAAACGTGCGATCTCCAAAGCAGATGGAGATCGCACGTTTTTCCTTCTTTTATTCCAGCCGCTTTTTGAAATACCCCTCGGCACAGTAAATGGCACCACAGGGATTATGCGCCAGAACGCGATCCTTGGCCACCAGCGTTGTGACCATGGCATCCGAATACTTATAAAACATCGAGTCGTGTCCCACACAAAGTCCGACCTCAATGTTGAAATCGGTGTGCTGTTCGTTCAGAAGCTTTGCCTGTGCGATGGGGTTGCACATGGCCTCAAATTCGCCGGGGTGGATCTTGACCTCTTCCGGGATGCCCACTTCTTCTTTGGAGATGCCACCGGTCTTGCAGATGACCGACACCACCTCAAACCCCTGCGCACGGAGCAGGTCGGCCACGATGCGGGCTTCCTTCCGCAGACCTTTGCAGAATGCAAGACCCAACTTGTGGTAGCCCATCCGCTTGCAGAACTCCACCGTCTCCTTCAGGCGGGGCCATTGACAGTAGCCAAGCCCCTCAATGGCCGAACAGTTGACGTAGAAATCGTGATTCTCGGGCAGATCATAGCCGGCGCGGGCGGTCTCCATCACCGAAGCATTCCGCATAGGGCAGTTTTTGGGCATCTTTTCCGGTTCGTTGTTGGCGCAGGCCAGAACCGTACAGTTCGCACAGGTATACACTGTCTTTTCCTCCCTGATCTTATAAATAATAGGTCAGCGCATCGTCCATACTGCGGTAGATGTGTTTTTCCATTTCAGCCCGTGCGGCCAGCGCATCCCGTGCTTCCAGCGCCGCATAGATCTTTTTATGCTCGCTCTGGGAGTTGAGGGCATAGTCCAACTCGCTCATCTCCACGCCAACGGACAGACCGTTCCACAGCTCCGAGAGAAGATTGCGCATTTTTTCATTGCCGGAAGCTTCCCAGATCTCAAAATGGAAGGACTGGTTGTAGTCAGTATAATTTCCGGCCTGCTGATGAGAAAGAGTCTCTTCTGCAGTATCCACGCAGTTTTTGATCTTGGACAGGTCGGCATTGTTCTGGCAGCAGAGCATACAGGCGGTGCCTTCCAGCGCAGCGCGCAGCTGGTAGTGCTCCCGAATCGTTTTTTCCGTCACGCCCAGCACAATGGCGCACTTGTTTTGCTTGACTTCCAGCAGACCGTCACGGGCAAGGATCTGAAAGGCCTCCCGCACCGGCGTGACCGACACGCCGAGTTCCTGTGCGGTGTTTTCCAGCGTGAGTTCTGCGCCCTCCGGGATGCTTTTTGAGATAATGGCTTTCCGCAAAGCGGAAGCTACCCGCTCGCGGGCAGGCAGCAGCTTAATGGGTTTCAGTCCCAGCATATTGACTCCTTATCGTTAAAATCAGATGCAGCAGTTCTTCTTCATAGGCGTTCCATGCATCCGGCACATCAGGGGAGCCCTGACGGTCCAGCATCAGCAGGCGGGCAAGCCGGTCGTTCACCGGCGTAGGACGTGCGCTCACGGCAAAGGCAATGTAGGTCTCCTGGATGCTTTCCAGCAGCTTGCGATGCAGCGGATAGGGCAGGACGGTCCGCAGGGTACGGTGCTGCAGCATCTCGCCGCCTGCCAACATCGCATCCTGCGGCAGCGCACGCATAGCCTGCCGTTCCAACTGAGCCCCCAATGCCAGAATTTGGCGCAGTGTCTCTTCGGTCAAATCTGCCGCTTTTATCCGATTGTTGGGCAGGCGGATGATAAGACCCTGATATTCAAGGATCATCAAGGCCTCCCTCACCGGCATCCGAGAGACACCGAGACTCTCTGCCAGTTCGTTCTGGGTCATTTCAGTGCCCGCCGGGATCTGCCCAGATAAAATGGCCTGCTGCAGGGCTTCCACCACACCGCCGTTTTTCTTCTGGATGCCGATATATTCCATAGAGTCCTCCGTGCAAATGTCTTTTTTATATTGTATCCAATTTTACAATAAAAAGCAAGACTTCCTTTATGACAAACAAAAATACCCGGCAGATTCTTTATGAAAAATCTGCCGGATATAGACCGGATGCCCTTGGGGTGTTCCATTCTGAAAAATTGCAGGGCAAATGCAAGCTGTGTTAACTGTTATGTAACCTTGTCAATCAATCTTCCATTCTTCCATGGTCGCAGCCAAGCGAGAGATAATGCTCAATCTCCCCACCCAGCACAAGCTGTGCATACTCCAAGGGCTTATTGTACAGCAGCCAGTCCAGTTCTGCCCGTTGTTTCGGGGTGTTGCCGTACTCATCCTCAACGGCGATGCAGTCGATGGCAAGAGTAGTTTCATCTTCGAACCGGGCTTCCACCCGGTTGGTGTCCATGTTGTAGCGGCAGGAAAGCAGTTTGTTCATAAGGAAACCTCCATGTTTTTCACATTTGCTTCTTCTGCGGTGGAAAGTTCCGGCTGTCCGTTTAAAAATCCGTGAACCCACTTCCTGACGCAGCCCTTTGCAGGTCTGTACCCATCCACCACACACCCGATTCTTACACCAAACGCGAACTTGTCGGGGCGGGGCCCCTCCATCTTGCTTACGCAAGACCGTTCGGTCGCTTAAAAGCCCCACTGGGGCTTTCATTGCTCCGCTACGCTGCGCAAACGCGAGCTTGCCGCGTGGCAGGCGGAGCAGGCTCATCATGCCCCCAGCAAAGAGAAACAGAGCGTTCCCGATGGGGAACGCCCTGTTGTACATATCGTATGTGGATTTTCGCAGGGTGCGTCCTATTCAGGGGCGCACCCTGTTTTTGTTTTGAGCCTTCACCGACTTTTTGAGCTTCAGCCCTCTGTTTCCCGCACCGGGATGGTCAGCTGCTTCTGAACGCTGTCATCTGCTGTGACAGTCAGATGAATTTCGCCGGCAGCTTCTCCTGCACGGACCACCGCCATGCAGCAGCCGTCAAAGGTCTCGCTTTCCGGGATGTCGTAACGCTCCTCGGAGCAGGGGTTTGCGCTGCCTACGGCTTCCAGAATGCCTGCACCCTCCAGCTCCACCTTCAGGGTGTGCTTGGCGTGCAGATCTGCGGTGCCCTTTGCGTCCACGAATTGGATCATCACAAAGGCTGCATCTTCGCCGTTAGCTTGCAGGGTCTTACGATCTGCTGTAAGGGTCATCTGTGCATCCTGTGCGGTGCGCAGCGTGAACGCGCCGTCACACACACCGCCGGTATAGCCCACAGCCTTCAGCTCGCCGGGAGTGTAGGGCACACTGTAGGTAGCGGTAAAATCCACCATGGCACGGCGGCCCAGAGAAGCTCCGTTCAGGAACAGCTCCACCTCCTCCGAGGCGGAGTACACATCCACCGAAGCCGTCTGTCCCTCAAAACCGGGCCATGTCCAACTGGAAAGGTTATCCTTGAACATCCAAGGCGTTTTGCTGGAGGTCTGACCGTTGTGTTCCATTCGCAGCACTGCCAGATAGGGTGCCTTCCGCAGACCGTAAACGATCTCCCGCAGATAACTGATAGGGCGGCGGTTGCCCAGCAGATCCAGATCTCCAATGTAGGCCGTGCGTTCCGGGTAAATGCTGCTGAAGTTGGCACCGCCATCGTAATGGAAGATGCCGCAGCCGGCCTCCCCCAGATAATCGTAGCCAGCCCATGTGAAGTCGCCGATCATGTGAGGATTCTCCTCCACGATGCGCCACAGCCGCACGATGTCTGCTGGGTAAGTCTCGGTGCCTAGCACTGCCTTGTGGGGGTGCAGTTCATGCTCCAGCACATGGCGTCCGGTAAGGTAGTTCAGACCGATCACATCGCAGGAATCCTCGCAGCCGGACAGCGCCTCGGTCAGCAGCGGATGGGTGGCAAAGTAGTCGCCCTTTTCCCCGGACATCAGGCTCATAAAACTGTTCAGCGCATTGCTTCCGCCGCCATCGCCGCCGGAAGGACCGGGCTGTGCCGGGAACTTTCGCATCACATCCCCCATGATCTCCCGCAGGCGGTAACCGGCTGCCATAAGGCCGTTGAGGGCGTTGGTGGTGTAGCGGGTGGGATCCAGTTCCCGGAAGGTGTTGCAGAGCCGACGGTTGGTCTCTGCTCCGCTTTCTGAGCCCGCCTCGGAGATCTCGTTGCCCACACAGTACAAGATCACACTGGGGTGGTTGTAATCCTTGGCCACCATCTTTTGAATGGTAGGCTTCCAGTCCTGCTCAAAGTACAGAGCATAGTCGTAGGGATTTTTCCGCACGTTCCATACGTCGCTCAGTTCGTCCATTACCAGCACACCGTACCGGTCGCAGGCATCCAGCAGCGCCCGCCCTGCCGGGTGATGGGAGGAGCGGATGGCGTTGAAGCCCGCTTCCTTTAGTTGACGAATGCGGCGCTCCTCGGCATCGGGCAGGGTAGCTGCACCAAGAATGCCGTTGTCGTGGTGGATGCAGGCACCCCGCAGCTTGACGGTCTGCCCGTTGATGCGTACCCCATGCGCTGCATCGATGCTCAGGGTACGGATGCCGAAGCCGGTCTCTTCCCGGTCCAGTTCTTCCTCGCCCTCCAGCACCTGCATGGTGCTGGTGTAGAGGTTGGGGTTCTCCGGGCTCCACAGAGCCGGGCTGTCCACGCAGTACCGGAAGGAGACGGTTCTGCTTTCGCCGGGTTGGAGCAGGAGGTTTTGCCGGTCGGTGAGCACTGCCGTGCCCTCCCGGCAGATGGTCTGCTGCAGGGTCACCCGTTCTGTAACAGTGCTGGCAGACTGCACCTGTGCCGTCACATCCAGCAGGGCAAATCCCTCGTCCGCTTCCCTGGTGGTGATCCGCACGGTATCCTGCGGCAGATAGACCTTGTTGCCCACCAGCAGCCGCACCGGGCGGTAGATACCGCTGCCGGTATACCAGCGGCTGTTGGGTTCCAGACTGTTATCTGCAATGATCTTCAGCAGGTTGTCGGCACCATATTTCAGGTAGGGACCAGCCTCCACGGTAAACTCCGCATAGCCGTTCACGTTCCGGGTCAGCAGCCAGCTATTCAGGTAGACCAGCGCCGTCTGGTACACGCCCTCAAATACGAGGGACACCGGCTTGCCTTGCCACGCCTGCGGTGCGGTGAAATGCTTCTGAAAAATGTACTCGCCGCCGGGGTAGAAGCCGGTCTGTGCACCGTTTTTTGTGTCCGGGGTGCGGGCTTCATGGATCATGGCATCGTAGGGCAGATGCACGGTTTTGGTCTGGGTATTTCCCAGAAAGGAATTCATCCGGGAATTGCCATCGCCCTTTTCTACCGTCCAATCTGCGTTGAAATTCTGTCGAATCATGCCTGTGCCTCTTTCTTATGTTCAGCATCCCACTTCTTATTGGCCTTTTCCACATCAAGGAAAGCCAGCAGCACTGTAATAATGATGCCAATCACAAAGGGGAAGGTGATGTACAGGTTGAAGATCATCCGAATGGCACTTTCGCTCTGGACCGTTGCCGTGCCCACAAAGCCGCCCAGCTTCAACAGCCAACCCACAGCCGCAGTACCGATGCCGCCGCCGACCTTCACGCCCAGAGAGGAGCAACTGTACATCATACCGTCCATGTGGATGCCGGTGGTGCGTGTGGTGTAGCCGCTGGCCTCAGCAATAAGAGCATTTAAAGAGCCGCTGAGGGTACCTGCAAAGATGCCCTTGATGAACATGAACAGCAGGAACATGGAGAGATTCTTCTGCATGGCAAAGTAGATCATGGGAATGCCCAGCACGCTGCTGATGGCGTAGCCCCAGAAATTGACCTTCTGCATACTGCCGGTCTTTTTGATGAGGACAGGCGCAATGGCCAGTGCGATGATGACGGGGAACATCTTCATCATAGAGAACTGACCCAGCAGGCTGCCATCGCCCCAGTAATAGGTGGCGCAGAACACACCGGCACCGGTGGTCAGGTTGCTCATGATATAGTACACGATGTAGATGGCAAGGATCATCAGGTAATACTTGTTGTGGACGAGGATCTTAGCGGTCTCGGCAAAGCCGTGCTTTTTCTCTTCGGCAACTGCTTTGCCTTCCTCTGCGGCTTCGCTGGTGTTGTCGCTCAGCTCCTTCTCCGGCAGTTCTTTAACAGCAAGGCAGCTGATGGTGTTGACCACCAGACCAACGATCGCGAAGATCAGAGCCGTGGTACGCCAGCCTGCGGCACCGCTGCCGAACTTCTCCACCATACCGGTAACGGCAAAACCCATAAAGATGTTGGTGACGACCGCAAACATAAAACGGAAGGAACCCAGCTGCACACGCTCATTATTGTTCTTGGTGATCAGTGCCACCAGAGAGGAATATGCAATGCCGTTGGCAGTATAGAACACTGCGTTCAGTGCCGTGTACACAATGAAGAAGTAGATATACTGCATGGTGGTGCTGCCAGCCGGGATGGCAAACAGCAAAAACAGGCAGAGGGAAACACCTACCTGACCAAACAGCATCCACGGACGTGCCTTGCCCAGCTTGGAGTGGGTGCGGTCGATCAGGGTGCCAAAGATCACATCGCTGATGCCGTCCAGAACCTTGGAAGCCAGCATCAAAGAGCCAATGATGGCGCTGTCCAGACCCAGTGTTCCGGTCAGATAAAGCAGTACAAAGCTGGAAACCAGACCATAGGAGCAGTTAGAGGCCAGATCGCCGGAACCGTAGGCCAGCTTCTGATACCATTTCAGATATTTTTTCTCTGTCGTTGCAGTAGCAGACATGGGAATTCTCCTTTCAAGATGTGCTGTATCATTCACGGCGACAGAATGCGTCTGTCGCTTTACATTTTTTCAAAAGCACTCTATAATAAAGCCATCGGCCGCACAGCTTTTACAGAATGTTTTTGTATTGTGCCTATATTTTAGCAATTCCGTTCACATTCCACAATGACAGCATCGTGTGCCGCATCTATCAGATTGTATCATATTCGCATATTGCGGAAAAGGAGACTCTTTCATGAAACCGGATTCCACCAGCTATGAGAATATTTTGGAGGTTGAAAACTGGGGCAGTCAGCTCTCCACCTTTTATAAAATCATGTCCCCGGTGCAGATCACTCTGGAGTCCTGTACCGGTCTGGGAGAAACCGACCAATACAGCATTCAGATGTTCTCACCGAATGGCTGCTGGCTGCATGAAAACTCTATGGATGCTTTATTCCGTGCCCTCAGCTCCCGTCCGCTGCACCGCCACGATTATTTTGAACTGATGCTGGTGTTGGAAGGGGAGGTCATCCAACAGATCGAGGAAAAAGAATACCCCTACCGTGCCGGAACCTGTTGTCTGGTAAACCGCAGCATCCTCCATAACGAACGCTTCATTGGCCCCGCCAAGCTCTGTTTTATTGGTCTGTCTGTGGATTTTGTCCGCAGCCTGACGGAATCTGCATCCCTGCAATTATTTGAAGCCGAGCGCCATCTGCCAGAAAATCCCATTTTGCAGTTCATGCTGGCAAATCTGGGACAAGACCTCCGAAAGGAATATCAGGACCTTTTCCCCACACCGGAAAACACCGATAGCATTCAAATCCTGGCAACGCTCATCGCCCGCATGACCCACATCCTGCACGAACCCAGTGCCGCCGCCACCTATTATTTGAAGGGCGCACTTTGCGAACTGTTCGATTTTCTATCGTCCGGGTTCTATGTAACCCCGGTGCACCTGAGCAGCAGCCCCGAAAGCCTGCTCTTTCTGCGTATCAGCCGTTTGCTGGAAGATACAGATGGTCGGTTGCCTCGCAGCGAACTGGCACGGCTTTTGAATTACAATGGCAGCTACCTCAATTCCATCGTCCAGCGCCGCACCGGTCTGTGTCTTTTCGATTACGGCATGACCTTCTGTTTCCAGAAGGCTGAACGGCTTTTGCGGGAGACAACACTTTCCGTCAGCGAGATCGCCCTGCAGCTCAAATTCACCAACCGCACCCACTTCTACGAACTGTTCCGGCAAAAGTACGGCATGACCCCGCAACAATGGCGCAAGATGCAGAAAAGCGCAGAGTACTCTGAATAAGGTGCTCTGCGCTTTTCTCTTAATCTTCTAACTCGTGGCTCCCAGCCGCATTCCTCAGATATTCTTCCGGCTCACCGTTCAGAATCAGTTCTGCATACGCCAGAGGGTCATTGTAGATGAGATAGTCCAGTTCTGCCCTCTGTGCCATGGTGACATCCAGCGCATCTTCGACCCCGGTGCAGTCAATGGAGATCATTCTCCCATCCCGGAGCAGCAGCTCCACGCATCCGGTGTCCATGTTGAATTTGCAGGCTTTTTCATCGTACTTCATGTTCGTGTCCTTTCCGCCTTACGGCACCTTTACAGTTGTGACTTTCATTACACGGTTTTTTTGGTAAGGTTTCGGACACACAGCCGTCGGGAAGGAGCCTTCATTTTGCTTTCCGAAGAAAACAAAAAATCCGAACCCTTCTCCTATTGGAAAAAAGTTCGGATTTTGTTGATGTGGTGCACCTCCAGGGACTCGAACCCTGGGCCCACTGATTAAGAGTCATTCCAGCCCGCACTCCATTTGTGCAAAAGCAAAAATAAACAACAAATATACGCTATTCTACAAAGGACTGCGCAAATACGAAAAAGCACCGTGGTAGTCAATCGGTAGTCACACTCGCCCTCAAATCGAAAATATCAAAATACGATACCAAATATCATTTTGCTGATATGGATTATCCTTTTATGCTACACTCTCCGCAAAGGAGATATGGCTGATGTTAAGGATTTTGTTGTCCGTCCGCTTAGGCGAAAAGCGATGGACTCAGAAGCAACTTGCAGACGCAACTGGAATCCGGCGAAACACAATCAATGATCTTTACCATGAGATGACCGACCGGGTATCTTTGGAACAGCTTGATTTGATTTGCAAAGCCTTGGACTGCAAAATCTCCGATCTTCTGGTTCAAGAAGAAGATTTGGATGATTTGACCCGAAACAGGCTTGCAACGCCACGGTGCAGATCCATAACGTCCGACAAGTAAGTTATCCCCTTTCCCCGGACACTTCGGTGTCTGGGGACTTTTTTTGCCCAAAATCTTCCTCATCCAAATATACAATCCGCAATTCCGCCTCAATCTCAATACATCCAGCAGGGCGATAAATAAATTTATTTTATTTATATTTTCATGTTTTTGCTGTTGTCTTTTTCTTAAAGATGGAGGATACTATAATCACAGCAAGGGAGTACGACCGGAAGGCAAGGGGCGAAGTAAGAGCCGGGAGCGCAGTAAGTCGTGAGCGCATGCTAAGTCAGTAACCCACTCCCCTGCTGCTTTTTATTTTATCTTTTCAGCCAAAGAAAGAGAGGGCATTATGAAAAAGTTTGATCTGTCCGCCATCATGTGCAAGGCATGGAAGCTGTATCGCAAGGGCGTGGGCAGTTTTGCTGAAGCTCTGCACCGGGCATGGAACAGCGCAAAGGCCGCCCCGATCAACGCCCAGCGCATCGAGGAAGCCCAGCAGGCCGCCGGG
>OLGZ01001013.1_pt1 | contig 18168 bp, 23 predicted proteins | sample 1605981 | NCBI WGS metagenome assembly OLGZ01 (sample SAMN03283291) | human gut metagenome | biome: human-associated habitat; material: feces | host: Homo sapiens | place: Peru | collected 2012 | reverse complement strand
ATAAAATGATTAACAATAGCATCATCAAGGACTACGCCGAGGATTATATTCTGAACAGTGGTCAGCAGCTCTCCGATTTTGATATCGACGCAATTGTTGAGAATCTGCATCATGTGGCGGTGGTTAATGGTATGACTATCGAGGATTATAACGATTGTGATTCGTTTCCGAATGATGATTTTATTGAAGCGTTCGAGGAGGCGTGATAGGTAAGGATAAGCCCCTAGGTAAGTAACCTAGGGGCTTATTTTATGCTGTCATGTTAGGCAAATACGAGGTACCATGCTGATTTGTCGGCGGGTGCGAGTGCTACGTACCTAGTGGCTCCTGAGCCGCCTATGTAGTGTGCCCAAATGTATCCGTCTGTGACCACGCCGCCTTCGGCGAGATTGACGGTTTGTCCGTAATGGTATTGTGCTACTACTTGTGCTGAGGTTGACGGTGCCGAGCGTACGTTGAGTACGTCAACGTTGACCTTGTACGTGCGCGGGATGATGGTCACGTTACCTTGTGCCGGTGTCGGTGTGGGCGTGTTTGCCGTGCGTGGATGGAAGTAACCGATAATGCCGTTCTTGCTGATCGTCACGTATCCGGTCTTGTTTGGATTCTGTGACATGGTGGACAAAGTGCCGTTACCATTGTCTTCAACTACGATGGCGACATGATTCATGCCCGCGCCGTTCCAAAATGCCACGTCACCGTAAGTTGGTGCGTAGTCGGCACCCTCGCGGCTGAACGTGTTTTGCAATACTTGTGAGCGGTCGTATCGTGCGGTGTAGACGCTTGCGGCGTATCCGTCTACGGTGTTGGTGTCGGCTGCTGGGATGCCGTAGACGTTTCGGGCATAGGAACTCCATAAATCCCAGCATTGCCCACCGTATGCGCCGTCCATGTCTATTACTTTGCCGTCAACGCTGTTCATCCATTCCTGAATATTCATGTTAGTTTTCCTTCCTGTGTTTTGGGGTGCTGTTTTGTGCGAACACACTCATAAATGGGGCGTCCGCCAGCTCGGGATTGATTGCGGTAATGTTTTCTAGAATTGAGGTAAGCTCGATGAGACTAATACCACCTACGGTACACACAAATACGCTGACCGGCAATCCGAGATCTACGTGTAAATTGATCATGTCGATAAAATAGGCTACCAAGGTTAACATGAGATAGGCGAACTTGTGCCATAATCCTTGTCGCATTTTCTGGGAGCTGAGCGTATCTTGTAAGATGGCTTTTGCAATGCCTGTCACATAGTCCACAATGATAAAAAAGACTACTGCGAACACACACCACACGTCCGTTGCCGTCATTGTCATTAATTGTCTCCTTACTTTCCTAGTAATTCTCCTATGATCAAGCCAAAATCGGCTTTTACTTGTGAATCATCGAATCTTATTTTACCTAGCCGGTAACCGGTGGTGAGTCGTCGTATGATGTCGTCTGATTTTTTGACGTACCATGTTTTTTCGTCTACATGATTGGGGTCTAACGTGTATACGGGTCTGGTGTTGTCTTTGGGTATGCGCCGTGAAACATATTGTGAAACGTGGCCATCGCGTTCGGACACGGAAACCCATATGCCGAAACGCGCATAGTCGGTGGTGTCCAAAATGTAGGACAGTTCGCTGTCTGTAGGGATGGGGGCTAGCAGCGTGTCCGATTCGTCACGGAATTTATTGCGTATTGCATAATCCGCATAGTCTCCGTCGTACTGCTCAAGGAACCGTCCGAACTTTGACTTGGCGACTTTCGCACTGAATCCGCCGTAATCAGCCAATTCCAGACATACGAAACCACCGCAATACAACTTGTATTGCTGCTGGTTCGCTTGCTGTGCGCCAATGTCGAGCCTATATTTCGCAAAATATGGATTTGCTTTCTGCACGGCATTGCTCAGGAATAGAACTTTTGTCCTATCCTGCCACCTGTCTACCGTATTGTAGAACTCGCTGAACGAATTTACTTCGTTGCTGAGGAACCGTAGGTTGTCTGGGAAAATCTCGTCAAAAATAATGAGATGCACTTTTGGATAGGCCACTGACTTCAATCCGCCCGCCTGCGAGAGGGCGACGAAATAACAGCATGTCCTCCAGTCCTTTTCATCCCATGACGTCTTATGAATCTGTCCTTTTTCACCATTCACGCGAAACTCATACGAGGGGAAAAACTCTTGGATATCTTTGAAAAAGGTTTCCTTCCGGTGCTGTTCCACGTCCGTGCGACGAAGATAGATGAACTCGTGACCGTGTTTAATATATTCCTTGATGCCGTATCGTTTTGCGGCGAAGGTTTTGCCTAGTCCTCGTGCTCCGATAATGAAATTCCATGGCGCGTTTCGGGTGAGCAGATTGTGCAAGTCGTAGTAATCGTCTTCGGCCAATGTCTGTAGCGTCATGTGCTCACCTCCCTAAGAATAATGGGGAGCGTAACGTCATGACCACCGTTACGCTCCCCGTGTAGTTACGGTCGGCTCAAGGGAAAGCATCATATGCCGACATTGCCCATTATATCACACTTTAAAATGCTGGCGGATTCGACTTTCCATCCCACACAGACAGCAGCGAATACGCCTGATTGTATCGGCTCACGTAAGGTTGAAACGGATACGTGCTCAAAATATTGTTTTTGAGCTGCGCTAGATTAGAAGCTTTCGGTACTTTCAAGGCGTTAGCGGGGGATTGATGATATGCCGTGACCCACAAGATCTGCATTTTATTATCTTCGTATTCCTTTGGATATCCCGCATAGTCTTCCGCAAACTGCTTGCGCTGCCCCTCATGAGATTCATTGCGTGCCGCCCATGTTCGGAATGCCGCCGCCTCTACGGCGGTAAGGTTCCGCGTGAACGTTCCGCCTGATTCCATGAGTGCCGAGATCTCGGGAGCCGCCGTTTTGAAAATATTATAGCCGTTCGGGTCAGCAGCTTTCATTGCGTTGAGTACTTGCAAGCGGCGTCCGAAACTCCATTGCGCTATGCCAATACCTTGGAGGTTCGCCGCTTCTACCGCGTCCCATCGCAAACCGGCTTCCACCGTTCCGACCACATACAGAGCATACGAGTTTTCCGCGCTCGTTGAGCTTGACGGGTGCCCTTGGCCGCTACTATCGGACGGCTGCGATTGCGACGTCTTTTCGAAAAAATTATTGGCAGTAGTCTTGTAGAAGACACGGGTTTTTGCGCCGCTGTTGTCTGTCTCATGTAGGTAGAGATTGTCGCCTTGCCAGTGTATCCACCCCCCGCCCCGTTTTGCGTCAAGCTGTCCTTGATTGTTACTGCCGGTGGGATTGCTCGAATCCGGTTTTGGCATGGTACGGGGATGTAGATAGCCTAACAGTCCGGCAGTTGGAAACCATTTGAGTGCGCTTGCGTCAGGGTTTTGGGTGATAATGTAAATGCTGTTGTTTTTCACACCCTCATTCCCGGCGACTATCGCAACATGGGTATAGGGAGTATAAGTGCTATACCCCCATATTGCCACATCCCCTGCCACGGGAGAGTATCCGCTTGCGGGAATGCGCTCGTACACTTGCTCGCACCTTGCGGATACCGGGTATGACGTATACAATCCACCTGCATAGCCGGTGGGGGTAATGCAATCCTGTATTGACATAGCGTACATGTCCATACTGTATTTTGCCCATAAGTCCCAGCATTGCGCGCCGTATGCGCCGTCCATGTCCCAGTAGCGGTTTTTCGTCTGATCTATCCATTGTGTAAAAGTAATAGCCATATCCTTATTGTAGGATATGGCTATTATTAGATGTCGCGCATGTTTTGGTTGTTCATTATTCCTTTCTGTTGATTGGCTGTAAGGCGATCTTCATTCCATGAATCCGCCTGCACCAGAGAGTGCCAGTCGAATCTGTGGTAGCGTCGATAGTGCTGGTGAATTGCAACGGGAACCATCCCAAACCAGTCGACGGATCTTTTACCAGCTCTGACCCCAATGATAGCGTACCAACCCCGTAAGGTGATTCCCCGTTCGCGTCAGCCCATTGGATGCCTTGCGAGGAAACAGTAAATCGCCTTGCTTGATTTTGATTGTTGTACAGTTCGTACTCTGACGTGTAACTTTGTGCTGCGAGTACCCACCCAAACGTGTAGACGGTTCCGTTTGTTCGCTCGGTTTTCGGGTAGATGATTACTTCTTCTTCTTTCATTCCACTGAGACAGCGGGGGTTTAGCGGCATTCGTTGCATTTCGTACTGATCGTTGCATACGTTGTTGAGATCAATGGACGTGTCAACGTAAGCTGGGACTGTACCGAAAACGATTCGACCATTTTTGTAATTGCTATACGAGTTGCTAGTGACAATATGGCTCCATGCTTCGATCTTCACTCCAACATAATCAAGTTCGTTGTAACCCGGGGTGCCGGAATAGAACATGAGATTATCGTCGATATGTCCGTTGCAGTTGGTGGTAGTTCTTGCGTCAACCGCAAGGTTAAGTGTGTCGAAATAATTGTTGAGGATAGTAACATGGTTCGCATTCCGTTTTAAAAAAACGCCTGTTGTTTGGTCTTCTCGCATTCCTGACCAAATGTTGTTTCCGATGATGCGAGTATTGCCGCCACAGTTGATGCCAGTCTTGCACCAAAAAATCTTACAGCCGGAAACGTAAGAGTCGTAAGAGCATTCAATGCCGGTTACATCTTCCGTCTTCATATTTCTTTCGAGAATGGTGCAGTCGATAAAATTGTTAATGAAACTGCCGAACAATCCAACTTTTCGAGCGTTGTAAACGAGTATGTTTCGCGCGGTGGAATGATAACGTTCCAACCTTACCGCGCTGTTCACGATACCGTTGCAATCGAACGTGCCACCGGTAAAGTATTCTTCCCCCTCAAACGGCATTAAACCGGTTTCATTCTTTGAATCAGTTTCACTGAATGTGAAAAATGCGTTGAACGGCGTCGTACTCTTTGTGATAAAGTATGCCCCCGAAGCGCATTCGATGCGCCACGGCAAAGTCGTGTCTCGCTTTAAGACAACTTCCGAATCGATACGATACACGCCCGCCGGGAAATACCAATAATATGTCGAAGAATTTGCGGCTGCCAGTTGTAGTGATGGGGAAATATCAGTCGCGCCCGTCGTGTCAAGATTCAGCGCGTAAGCGACATTGACTCGTTCTAAAGCATTTCTTGCCCTATTAGCATTGTCTACGTTGTTTGACGTCAAGAGTGCTCCCAGCACTTCGTTGTCATGAGTTACGTGCGATTCGATAGTGCCGACACGGTTTAAAAAAGCCGCGCCAGTAGTAGTGTCGGTTACGCCCATTGATTCGAGTTTTTCCGTGTTACTGTCGGCTATGGCTTTTGCCGCATTGGCGGTTTTTACTGCATTTTTCGCATTTTCGGAGACAGTGTGTATTGCACCGTCGAGTATCCGCATGTTTTGATTGTGTCCGTCGCGGAAATCGGCGGGCGTTTTATCCCCGTATAAATTGAGGTTGTAGTTGTCGGTGGTGGTGTAATCGTTTGCCATTTTAAATCCTTACTTATCGTCCACTGTGGAGTGGTCGAACTGCCAAATGTCTATTTGATGTAGTTTTTTATCAATAAGCCGCATAGCTTCATTATATCCATCACGTAAATCTTGTGGTGTCGCGTCTTGATATAGCGGCAGTTCATAATATGGTGTGTGCTTGTAGGTTTTGTCGTCCACGTTAAGCCTCCTCGTTGACTGGAGTAACCCTTGGTTCGGTAGCTCCGAAGATAGTATGGTTTCCGATTACCGCGGTTTCCAGGCACGAATGATTAGCCGCTTCCGCTGTACTGATGGTTGCAAGATCTTCTACACGAGCTCCGTACACTGCAAGTTCTCGGAACAGATCGCGGTTTGTCGGCTGACTGGTTTCGTATCGTCCGGCGGTGGGATTATAAGACTGCATGTCATGCGGAGTGCCGACTTGTGCAGCCAAATCTTCAACTCGATCGGCAAGCAGTTTCAGCTGTGAGTCCACATTTTTGATGAGATTAGTGAGCGTGTCCACGTCCATAATCTCGTCTTTGGCGAGATTATCCAATTGTTCGCGCAACTCGTCCAAATGATCTGAGAGTTCCTGCACATAGCCGAGCACCGTTAACGTGTCGCGATACGAGAACGGCTGCACGGTGGTGAAATAGCGTTGTCGTGGGTCGATGTCCAAGGGGGCGGCGCAAGTGTTAATTCCGTCCATAAATCCTCCAATCTGTATTTTCTAAGTATACTCTAATGGCCGAGATTATAGGCAAGTGACGTGCTATAAAGCTGCGGAACGTTGGTCATATTGTCGCCACTGCCCCACATACCCATAAACAAATCCTCCAGCGAGTTGATAACCATGAGGTCGATATTGAGCATAGTGTCGCGCCAGTTAAGCAAAAGCTGGGATTGCGAGCCGCTGGTTCCGATCGTATGCGACACGCTATTGCCCTTGTCGGAGGAATGCGCGTAATCCGTATTGCTAGTGCTAGTCGCAGTGGCGGTGCTATCCTGCTGCGTGGTGGTGTGCGTGTTACCGGTGGAGTCCGTTTGGCTTGCGCTGGTTGCGTATTGGCGGAAGTCGTCAATGCGGGTTTGTGGGAATTCCGAATTGAACGTCATTGACGAATTGTCCGCCGTCGTATCGGACGTGCTGGTTGCCGCGGACTTGTTGGATTGTTCGCCTGAAGATTTGCCACTGGATTCGTTAACGCTCGTAGAGTCCATGGACTGTTTGATGTCGGACGTGATAAAAGGGTCGAACTTGCGTTGCGCGGATAAATACAGCTGATTATAATAATCCATCTGCTCTCGCATGGTACGCCCTAAATAGAACACGAACATTTGCGGGGTTTCGCTTCCGATTTCGCGTAGTGCGTAGTGTGCTACGATTTTTTCGTTCAATTTCGCCCTATAGTTTTCATCGAAAATCGGATAATATTGTGAAGATAAATGGAGTTTTTCGTCCGTATTGAAACCACGGTCGATAAGATTACCTAAAGTCAGCGTGTAATCCGCCATGCTGTCTTTGATAGCATACATGCTCAAGTCCTGCACCATTATTCCTCCTCCTTGTTTCCGTCAACGTCCAAGAGTCCACCCGAAGTGGTGTCGTTCCACTCGATGCCGATTGGGTACCCCGAGTCGGCCATTTGCGGCCACAATCGGTTAATCGTATCGCACGCCTGCTGTCTCGTTTTGAGATAGCTCAAGCGGAAAACGTTGGTACGCGAGTTGCCTGCCGTGACTTCCGATTCAAGCAGCCGCTCCTTCTTTTCCGTCGTGCTGTTGTCAATGCCTAGGTAGTTTACAAGTTCGTTCCATATTTGCGTTTTCGTGGTGATGATCTTATCCGCCAAAAACGGGGTGACGTTGGGGAAGGTCTGGAACATTCCGGTAATATCCGCGCTGTCATACGTGTAAATGTACGGGTCGCCGTCTTCGCGTGCTTTCATGAGGTTTTGGGCGGTGAGTTTGTTGGTTTCGGACGTGGCAATGATCAGTGGTACCGAAATGTTATCGAGATTCACGTCCAATGCTCGATCTGCAATGGCTAGTCGCGTGGCGTAATTCCACATGACATCAATCATTGTGCACCTAAGCTGATTATCCCAAATGGGCACGCATTCCTTCGACCCGATCTGCGGGTGTGAATAATTGGTTGCCACTGGCTGGAAACTGGTTGGGTTATTATAATTGTTCACACCGCTGATATTGCCGGAAGTGATCATAAAACGGTTGACGCCCGGCCTTTTATCCGGGAAAAAGAGGGCTAGGCCGTTCTCAAAAAGGGTCAGTTCCAAATATCTTTCATCGATGTACGGAGGCAAATTAACCCATTTGAAACGTGATACCGCCAACATTTCAATCAATTTCATGTACTGATTAATGCGCAATGACTGCCTCATTTCGGGCAGATTTAAATTGCCCCACATCGAACCAAGTACGCTCTGATTATCCCAATGGGACGCCTTGCGTGCGTTATTGCGTTTACCCACAATCACCGTCCTTATATAAATAATGGAGAGAGCTATATAACTCTCCCATTATACCTTTTAATATGCGATACCAGCTAGCGGCGCATTGTCCGCATAATCGGTCACACCGATCTTATCGGGGTCAGTCCATACGGTCACGCCGGATTCGAAAATGCCCTTGACGGTCAGACGGTATTCTTCGGGGCATGTCGAGCTGCGTACATACAGTTCATGCAGTTTCCAGTAAGTAAAATTGGACATTGCCATAAGATTTTCCGGCAAGCGCATAAACCTTTGCACATAGTATCCATACCTTAACCACACCTCGCCGATAGCTTGCATGGCTGCGGGTGGTATCTGTCGGAAGCGTACCATTACACCAATCAGGCCGTTGGCTAGGTTGAAAGCGTCTCCACCTAACGCGCCTGATGTGGTAGGGGGTACGGTCTGGGTCTGTTGTACTTGGGCGTTGATGCCGGCGATCGTGTTTTCGTAATCGCCTTGCGCCGTCGCTTGCGCCAGCTGTCTGTTCATATCGGCTAGCTGCATGGTCTGCTGGTTGCTGAGGTTGGTTTGCGCGAGCGAAAAAGCGTTGGCTTGAGAGGTGCTGGCGTTGTTTGTGGTTTGTGTGTTCGCAAGTTGCTGGTTTGCGGTTGACACGTTGTTATTGTAGGTTTGTTGGTTTGTCCATGCGCCTATTGCGGTTCCTGCTATAGCACCGGCCACTCCGCCAACATTCCCGGTGACGGCCGAGCCGACCGCGTTCGCCACACCCGACCCAATCGTATTTAATTGCGCCATTTGATTGTTGAATCCGAGATTCTTCAGCGTCAAATCGGTGCCCATTTGCGCACTCTGGTTGCTGATCGCGTTCATAGCGTTCCGGTTCGACGTGCCGAGCCTGTTTTGCGCACTTGCGTATTGGGTGCCGAGCTGGGCTTGAGCGTACGCATTGTTGATACCCATTTGGGTTTTCTGATACCCCCAATCGGCGGATTGCTGGGCGTATTGCCTAGTGTACGCACTGTTGGCCAATGCCAACGCCGAACCGTTATTCACGGCCATAAAGGTTGGGAAATTCGTGATCCCAAAGGACGCGTTGAGCATGTCGCCCGTATCGATAGGCAAACCGAGCCCGTTCGGTAATGGTTGACGTTCGCCAATACTGCCCGCATGATAACCCCTTGCGTAAAAGTTCAGGCGGGGAGACGGGGGCGCATAATTCCATGCCTCGCGGATGATCAGATCAGCGCTCGGAATCTGCTCCGGTTCATATGTAATCACGGTGCCGTTCAAACACGAGCATTCAATATACGCATAGGGGGCAGTTAAGAATTTCTTGAGATACTTATAGCGTTCCGGTAGATTAAAAGCGTTGCGAAAATTTTTAATGTTAATAATATCATCGTATCTGCTGGAAGAATTTGCGACATTACCTGTAAGCAGCCAGCATGACCCCGTCCATTGCACATCCTGCCCGAATAGTTTCGGGTTTTTGGCGGCATGATTTTCAAGCATTTTCGTTGGGATGGTCGGCACCATGTAAATCCCGCAAATCCCCTGTGTCGCCCACGGTTTCGTCGAGCCCGCTCCGAAAAACCTGAAAATGTCGGACGTATTGTCGAGATAGTAGAGTTCCGTTCCGTTCATCTGGTTTTCGAACGTGCTTCCGGTAGCGCTCTGAATAGTAGGGTTGTCTTTGGTTCCGGCGTCGGCTTCCAGCTTTACGGTGGTGGCGATGATAATTCCATACGAGTACTCCGAATTTGATTTAGCCCCCATCAATGGGTGCCATGACTCATTCGTGAGTACGGTGCATTTTCCTGTGTCGAGTCCTTCGGGTAGGTCGAGATAGGTTTTGCCCCAGTCTTTCCACGCGTTTTCGTTGGCAACGCCCACGTGCCCCCTTTCTACGTAGGCGTTGCCGAGCTGGATATTGTGTTGGAAACTCTGCCACACGTCCAATTGGATGTTGAGTTGTGTGGTGTTGGCGTTCACGTAGTCGCATGTCTGGACGAAATAATACCAACTACGTGGTGTGTCGAAGTCGTAGTCGTTCGTCGCGATTAAATAATTATATTGGCACGCTTGCGCAAAAGGCACCGGCAAGCGTACCGGCAGCCCGTATTTTGCCATGGTGCAATTCGTGAACTCGATACCGTCCAGCTGGTTAAAATACTCTTTTTGAGCCTGTCTATCCCATTTGACGATATCTCTATATCCCATATCCCATGGCACGTTGCAGAGCTTAAATCGTGTGTTTGGCGTCCATTTCGCGTAACTGAAATTGATGGACAGATCGTTGGCACTCATAAAGTCCTCCTAAAAAATAATAGGTGTGGATAAAGTCTATCCACACCTATTTTACCGGTTATCATCTATCATTGAGTGTTGACACTGACTCGCAACGTTCCGGTGACCCCCGCGAACTTCGCGGTAATAGTGGCGATGTTGCCTCCCCCTGTTGTGCCGGTCAGTACGCCGTTCGGGGTGATGCTCGCGTTCGCATCGACCGACCACAGCGCGAGATTGGTTACTTCTACTGTGTTGCCGTCAATTTTGTGGACAATGGCCTTGTATGAAGTGGCTTTATGGAGGATAACCTTTTCTGGGCCTTGGATTTCGATAGATTCGATGAGGCCCGCTTTCAAGCCGCCGAGCCATGTGCCAACCACCGGTACGGACAGTGCTGCGGAAACCGTCTGGTCGATTTCAGGGTGAGCTGGGTCAATATAGGTGGCCTGAGCGGTGACTTTCAGCACTTCGGCTGTTTCATCCAAACCACAGCGCAAAATTCCGTCGTTGTCAATCGAAGTGAACTGCGAGGTGGCGCCCTCAACCTTGTATTCGATGCCGACCGGCTGGAACGACGCCTCAGCCTTATTTGCGCTCGAAATTTCAGACTCCACCTGCACCAAGTCGCCACGCGACACGTTTTCGGGAGTGATGGAAGGCTGACCGTACTTCATTACGCGCAAGGTAAATTCCGGAGTGGAAGTGGTGAGCGTATCCGGCAGGGTTACGGACTCGCTGGAGCCTTCGCCCGTCCAAAACAGGACAGCGTTAGCGAAAGGGTTAGGGGTGATGGAGCCACGGTGCTTGTAGAAGATGTTGCGTGTTCCGTCAATCGGGTTCACGGGGGAGTTCGTCGTTTCGAGCATTTCATCCCAGCAGAAGAAGAAGTCTTCCGTGGTCAGCACGGCCTGCACCTTACCAGCCGCGCCGCCGATGCCGAACATATCCTCAGGAATCGGAATGATACGGTACGGAACATTAACCTTGTCAATGTTAAAGGCCGCGGCCAATGCTTCGACGTTGAGTGCGGCGATCACCTGCGGCGTGGCGAACAAAATAGCCTCCGAATCACGCCATGGAGTAACCCAGCTCATAGCATTATAGCGGGGCATGGCCGACATTGGCGACGCCTTCAGTTCGTTCGCCATCTGCTGGATAAGGCGCAGCAACCCCTTTGCGTCCGCTTCGGTCGAATTGGCGGCGCCAACGTCGGGGGTGTGTACACGGTAGAAACCGCCCTTGCGCGCATATTCTGCGAACGTCTGCGTCTTCATGAGATACATATCATTGCGGTCAGACAAAATCGGAGCGTTCATGATCTCCGCAATGTAATCCGACATGCCGCTTTCACCGTCGAATGCAGTCAGAAGCGCGTCTTCTGGAATGGTGACGGGGTAATAATGATCGAAAGTCAGCGGGTGGAATACGCTTGCGGTCGGAAGTGAATAACGCCCGTACACATCATCGCCCAAGTACTCCTTATTAAAATTGCGGGTACGTGCCTTGACTAGGCCGACTGCAGCCTGTTCATAAGTGGAGCCGTAACGCTTCAGAGCGCGGGGGGAGCCGATCAGCTTGAGCGGGTCGTCCCAGTCCGCGTGCTGAACGTAGAGGCCGATAAGTCGCTGAATCAATACCCCCGTAAATTCATCGCGAAGGTACGGGAAATTGCGCATAGTATCCACCGCATTACGGATATTACCCTGTGTCGCAGACGGGATTCGAGTCTGGAACTGTGGGCTGGTGGCGTTGCGGACGGCGTTGAAGATTTCAACGTCACCCTTACCCGCGAGGGGTCGAATATTAGACATTATATTTTCTCCTAACTGTTTTAGTCGAACAGATCTTCGATGGACTCTTGCATTTCACCACCGTCATCGTCATTATTGGACGGTATGGGGTCAGTGTAGCCGAGCGTGTCCATCATGGCCTTCAATGCGGCCAATTCCTTTTCAATGCTATCAAGTCGGGCGCTCACGTCCGGCTGATCGGGTTCCGGTTCAGGCTCTTTTGGCTTGATTTCGTCATCGACGGTTTCGGTCTGCTTCTCTTCCTCGGTTGGCGGCGGAGTGGTGTTTTCGTCGCTCTCATTGTTTGGGTCTGCCATGCAAGCTCCTATCTATCGACAATGTTTCCACCAAAATTATATCATGCGACAGGGGAAATAAAATGACCCTCCAATCACGGAGGGTCTGAATCGTCTTATGTGAGCGCAAATGTGATAATCGTAGGGCACTACCACCATAGTAGCAAAATCATGGTTGGCGGCATTCTCAGCCGTGGCAGTCCAACCTATGTCTATCCCAGTCGAAAGTCAACGCTCGAAAGACAGAGCATATTATAGCATAATCATTGTTCCACAATCATCCAACACTTGTACGCCATGTCGGAATTGCTCATACGATATCGGTTGCGTAAATTGGCTTCCGGCCATACAGATATCAACCTCACCGTCATCCCTCCAGCCCTGATAGCGGTTCATTCCTAAAATCGTAAGCTTGTCGTATCGTGCGGCGATCTTCCACTTACCTAGCTCGGTCGGGTGAATCTCGCATGATCGTACCGGCTCCCAGCCGGACAATATGCATCCGTCCGTGTTCGCATACAGGAGCCGGTCGGCGTTCGCATGGCAGACGGTCATAAGCTTGCGACGAGCGTAGGCGTTGACCCATACGGGCACGGGGAGAAAATCGGTTTTCAAATTCGACTCCTCGCGCTGTCCGATAGTCCAGTCCAACGTGACACCATCTTGTGAGGCGGGGAGCATGACGGAGCCTTTTGGCAGACTCGCCATTTTGCCCACGAGAGCGTTCATGATCAGTTTCGCCATCTGCCTTTTCTCGCCCGTCGCCCGCTGTTTCAAGTCCCCCCATTCGTCGACGAACGAACGAAAAAAGCCCTTGGAGCGCCTGAATTTCCACCCTCGCACGTGCCGATATATGCTCACGTCATAGTTTTCGCGGAGCAGTTCTTGATCGACGTCGGTAAGCACGCGCGTGACATATCCACGGGTTGAGGTGAGACGGTTCAGGCTATACACGCTTCGATTATCCAACAGAAAGGGGTATCCGTCCGGTTTGAGTTCCGCACGAAACGTGAGTTCATCACAATGCAATGGCATGTCGCCGTCTTCTACATATTTGCCTTCATATGGTTCAGGTTCTCCCCATGGAAGCCACTCATCACGCAGTATGGACGGATACATGGAATTGCAATCAACGTCGATAGCCTTATCGTACACCCCCTCTTTGGCTAGCATGAATCCGCCGATGTAAGCATCATGCAATGATTTTTTCGTATCCGATTCGAGCTGGGGGAATTTGTCGTAATACCATTTCCACTCTCCCGCGGCGAACGCTTCCATACTCGCACCGCCCGCCGTGATCTTGCACAAGCCGTACTGATCGTACTCACGCAAAATATTGAGCAATTGCGTGTCGGTCATAGTGAGATGGCAGTTTTCGCGCAAAAGATTCGATATGTCGAAAAAACGAGCCGAGTTCTCGCGGTCGATACGTACCGTGAAACTGAAAAACTTCCCCTTTTTCGAGATGATAGCGTCCCAGCTCAAGTTAGCGTTGTGTTCGTTATGGGGGAGTGAATGTACGACGTGCGCGATAAACGGGTCAAGCAGTTCGGGGTTGGTCATGTAGACGGTGAGTTTGCCGCCTGACATGATGGACGCCAAAAGGCGATTGGGTTGGATGACGTCACGTAGCACGGTGCCGTCCGTACATCGCACGACATTATCCGCGCACCATAATCCAACTCTATCGCCATGCACTGTCATAGTATATAACTTCCCTTGCTATTGACCGCTACTTTTCCAGTGCACCCGCTTCCGTCATCCACCGGTCGAACTGCCGCCGTGATCGCTGATAACCCTCACTGTTGTCTCGGAACACTGACGCGAAACCGTGTCGGACTGGGTCATACACCGTCCAATCGAACACTACACGGGGGGCGTCGGTCTGTTCAATAAACGCGCGCTTTTGTGCGGCTGACAGTTGACGGAACCGTTTCAACCGTTTCGAGCCGAGCGTGGTACCTAAGATTTTTTCGAAAATTTCGTACCGCCCGCGCGACATGTACGACGGCCAATTATGATCGTCATACAGTTCGGGGCGAGTATCCATCTTCCGCTTTTTAGGCGTCTTGTGTTTCTGTTCCGTACGTAGCCCCAATATTTCTGCCACATCATGCATCTGTTCACGCAGTTCGTTACGACGTCCGCTCTCCAATTGACTTCGTACAAAAGCTTCATCACTGAGGACATTAGCCATTTGCAGAAAATCGGTGAGTTTCGACGGGATGATCTGAGTGCGCCCAAAACCCTCACCGGTAGTGCCTTCAAGTTCCGACACGCGCTGATCATACACGCTTCGTTGTGGCATGGACTGTGACTTGTTCCATTCGTTAATCTTACGTCGTGCCGCATTGATTTTCCGCTGCTGCTGCCGCAAGAGTTTGCGCCGTTTCGCCACCGGTTCCGCTTCAATCTGCGCGTCGCTTATTGGCGTGCGGCTAGCGAACATGACGTCTTTTTTCGTCGGCTTCTCCACGGCGACGGCATGGTAAGGGGTTGCTTTCGCTTCCGCAATGGCCTGTCGTTTCTGCCGCTCCCACTCCTTACTCAAGGTTTTCGCGATGTTGACTAACTGTTGGTCTGCGGTTTTGGCGAGATTCGAGTGGGAATAGGTGCCGAGCTGTTTAATATTACGGGCGGCGCGTGCTTGCGCGGCCTGACGTGCCTTGACATGTTTTTGCTTACGAGACATATGGCACAGTCCTTAAGATGGCGAGAGCACCCAAAGTCGGGTGCTCTCAATGAACGAACATTACTTACAGATTATAGCAAGTTCATCACTTGTTCTCTTCGTCCACCGGCTCGATGCTGAAAAACTTAAAGCCGCGACGGGAGCGACGTTCCACCACCTTGATAGCCAATGGTGCTTCCCAAGTGTTCGGGGTTCCGAAGATCCCGAACATAGTGTTCAATCCGGCTGCCAACGTAGGGGAGGTGGCCGCGTATGCCTTGTTGTCATCGGTTACGATGATGACGCGCACGGTGTTGGAGATTTCGCCCGTCTGATCGTCCGTCACCTGCACGGCCTGCGCGACAGCGTTCACCATGTTCAGGGTCTCGTTGAGATGTTCGTCAAGCTTTTCGGCGTTCTGCAATGCCGAGTAGAGCTTGATCTTGCCTTCGCGGGTGGACGTGTCGATAAAATGCTGGACGGTTCCCAATTCGGTGGACTCGGTGTTGAATGCGACAAGTGCGGTGTTGGTGTTTTCCATGATATTACCTTCCCTTATATATTGTTGTTATTTTGTTTTTAGGCTTATGCCTAAAATCTTTTATATCACATACCGTCATTATTTTCAATGTCGGCGTGTCGTTTGTTTGTATGCTCTTCGGGGTTCCATTCTTGCGGTTCCTCAAAAGTCGCATACTTGTAAAAAGTTTCCTCATTCATGGCTACTTTTTGCGAAAAAATATTGATAGAACGTGGAATGAAATTAGGAAACAGTTTCTTCGCACGAATCGAATACGCACGAGCATCCTTCAAACGCCCGTCGATAACATGCTCCGCTTCCAAAAAATCGCCGTCAACCAATTCCATACCCTTCAGCACGGCATATACTCTTGTACGGAAAATGTCGGTTTTAGTTCTAGCCAACTTTTACCTCCCTTGCAGTAAGATTTTTTCTAACTCACTGTCATTATAGCAAGTCGTGTCGAGTCTGTCAAAATTTTTAAACACGGCGATAATCAGATTTTGAGCTTGAGGATTATCAAAAATCGTGCAACAGTCATACGACGTAGCCCCCTTGACGGCGCAGACCGCACACCATGCAATCAGGTTCGGCGGATTCACAGTGCCGTCCAAATATTCCACATCATACGTGCGGGAGAGAGCGGCGGCGAGTCCATCGCCAATACACATACTCCCGCAAATCTGAGACACCATGATCACCGCTTCCGTAAACCACTTGCTAGGAGCTTCACGCCACAGCTCACACAACATGTCGACCGCCCTACAGCATGTCTCGTAATCGCCGTATCCCATATCGTAACGTCTTAGATTCAGCTCACGTTTTCGACCCCGCGTGGCCTTGACAATACGAGGTGACTCCATGATCGCATCATCAAACCGGCGCAATCGATAAATCGGCGTACGATCATTACCACGGTTAAACATAATAACGCTTCTCCACTCTGAAATAAGCAATATTCCTTGTGCGCGAAGGCACTGCCGCCCACTTGCGCACCAGATCAGCCGCCTTGTCATATGAGGTGGCGTATCCCACTTCGATAGGCGGTTTATCGCCATGTCTCAGGTATGCAAGTGCGACAAAAGTTTCATACACGATTAAAACTCCAATTCCTCATTACCGGACTCGGCACCACACCACCACATATCAAACCACAGGTCGGCACTCGGGCACCGTTTCGGCGGAGTGAAAGCATCACCCTTACGCTTCGCGCCCGCCCAAAACGCCCTCAAACGCCAATAATAGTCGGCATAAGTACAATCCCCGCATGTCCACGAATGCAACCAGCCACGAAAATACATGATCAATCCCTATCCAGTAAGGGGGTGTGGGCAATGTCGATAGCATCCAGCATCAAATCAACCACCTGAGATCCATCACCCGCATCATACGCACACAACGCCGAACCCCCACACACACCACCGCACGGAGTGCGGAACTGGACAGCATATCGAAGCTCATATCGTTGGCCGTGAGGACAATACCACAATCCCACACACCCCCCCACAAACGGAGAATCAAACGTGGCAACCTTCATATCATTCTTCACCATTTCAAAAACCTTTCACCACAAAAACCAAAACGAGAATCACGGCCACAACAAGCATGACTAAAAAACACATTACATCACGCATGTCACGCGGCGCTTCACAAAACGCTTCAGCACTCACCGCAATCAACAGAATCGCAAACAGGATAACAACAATACTCATACACGTCATCATACCAACACCACCTTCACCACGCCAACCATAGTATTATCGAGATCAAACGTTGCATTATCAATATCCACGCTCACATCCATACCAGCATACGCACGACGGATGTGAGACAAAACACCATCCAACGAAGATTTCAACGATGTTGCACGAAACACGCCACTAGGCTTCACACAGTCAGGCAAAATCTCAAACACTTGAAAACTGTCATTAGCGATAATGAAATACCACATTGCCCACCTCCAATCAGCGGTCAAACGACTCAAACTGCTTCAACAATTCCTCACGCATTGCATCGGTCAACGTTACGTCATAACGCTTAGACTCGCCACAACGCATTCGTTCCGCATAAACAAAACGCCACGAACGCTTTTCATATACAAGCACAAACTGAGTACTCATAGGGACACCACGATAAGCGTTCGGGAAGTCCTGAGAGTTCAAATCAACGTGAACAGTCAAGCCCTCCTTGCTCTTCTCAGTGCAATCTTCGAACTTCCGTTCAAGAGTCGCAACCGCACTGTACACATCATCAATATTGATAGTGCGAGTGCGGGCGAGATGATTAGCTTTATCAAGCTGAGACTGAATTTCCACGTCATGCTTGTGATTCAGAATGATATTCATTTTATTTTTCCTTTCCCTTGAACTATAAGCCCCTAGGCTTACGCCCTAGGGGGCTTATTTATTACCACGTACGAGCGAACGCTTCAATATCCTCAGCAGAAAACAGAAGCACATCTTCTGTCTCATAAGGCAGTATAAACTGATACAAATCATACAGAGCCACGCCGTAATCATCAACAACTTGGTCACGATCAATCGGACTCGTAACACCATCCTTGACGCCATGAAGCGTTACAGACGGGTCATTCCACAGCGTAGTGAGAAGTTCGTTTTTTTTATTTGGGGTCATGTTTGAAATCATCATTTTA
>OLGZ01001007.1_pt1 | contig 18251 bp, 17 predicted proteins | sample 1605981 | NCBI WGS metagenome assembly OLGZ01 (sample SAMN03283291) | human gut metagenome | biome: human-associated habitat; material: feces | host: Homo sapiens | place: Peru | collected 2012 | reverse complement strand
AGGGATACCGTTTCAATATTATTGATACCCCAGGACACGTAGACTTTACTGTAGAGGTTTCTCGTAGTTTAAGAGTATTAGATGGTGCTGTTGCTCTAATCGATGCTCAAGCTGGCGTTGAACCTCAAACTGAAACTGTATGGAGACAAGCAACTGAATTTAAAGTTCCAAGAATTATTTTCGCAAATAAAATGGACAAAATGGGAGCTGATTTTGTATACAGTTTAGATACAATTGACAAGAGATTAGGCGTAAATGCCAAACCAATCGAATGGCCAATTGGACAAGAATCAGAATTCAATGGAATTATTGATTTAGTAACAATGAAAGCTTATCAATATGACGGTGAACAAGCTGAAAATCCAGTAGAAATCGAAATCCCTGCAGAATTAAAAGCTGAAGCAGAAAAGAGACGTTCTGATTTAGTTGAAACTGTAGTTGAATTTGATGATGAATTAATGGAAAAATACTTAAGCGGTGAAGAACTAACTATCGAAGAAATCAAACATTGTATCCGTAAAGGAACACTTGCTGCTGAATTCTTCCCAGTTATGTGTGGTACTGCTTTAGGAAATATTGGTGTTAAATTATTACTTGATGCTGTTATTGATTATTTACCAGCACCAACTGATATCGAAGCAATTGATTGTACAGATGTTAAAACTGGAGCAGACGTAAAACGTCATCCAAAAGATTCTGAACCATTCACAGCTTTAGCATTCAAAATTATGACAGACCCATTCGTAGGAAGATTAGCATTCTTTAGAGTTTATTCTGGACACTTACAAAGTGGTTCATATATCTTAAACTCAACTAAGAATGTTAAAGAACGTGTTGGACGTATCCTACAAATGCATGCTAATACAAGAAAAGAAATTTCTGAAGTATACTGTGGTGAAATCGCTGCTGCTGTAGGTTTAAAATCTACTACAACTGCTGATACACTATGTGATGAAAAATCACCAGTAGTTATGAAAGGAATGGAATTCCCATTACCAGTTATCGATGAAGCTATCGAACCAAAATCTAAAAATGATGTTGATAAAATGGGTATTGCTCTTCAAAAATTAGCTGAAGAAGATCCAACATTTAAGTACTCTACTGACCATGAAACAGGTCAAACTGTAATTAGTGGTATGGGTGAATTACACTTAGAAGTATTAGTACGTAGAATGAAAGATGAATTCAATGTTGAAGTTAACGTTGGACGTCCACAAGTAGCTTATCGTGAAACAATTACTCAAATGGGTGAGTGTGAAGGTAAATACATTAAACAATCAGGTGGTCGTGGACAATACGGACATGTTTGGGTTAAATTTGAACCAAATCCTGGTAAAGGATATGAATTCGTTGATGCTGTTGTTGGTGGTGTAGTTCCTCGTGAATATATCCCTGTAACAGATAAAGGATTACAAGAAGCTCTTGCTGGTGGTGTACTTGCTGGCTACCCAATGGTAGACATTAAAGCTACTCTATATGATGGTTCTTACCATGATGTAGACTCATCAGAAATGGCCTTCAAAATTGCTGCTTCTCTAGCAGTTAAAGAAACTAAGAATAAATGTAAACCAGTTATCTTAGAACCAATTATGAAAGTTGCTGTAATTGTACCAGAAGAATATATGGGTAACGTTATGGGTGACTTAACAAGTCGTAGAGGACGTCCACTTGGACAAGAATCACGTGGAAATGCTCTACAAATTACTGCAATGGTTCCACTTGCTGAAATGTTTGGTTATGCAACTTCATTAAGAAGTAATACCCAAGGTCGTGGAAACTTTGTAATGGAATTAGATCATTATGATGAAGTTCCAAAATCTATCGCTGAAGATATTATTAAGAAAAACAGCGTTAACTAAAAATAATACTTGAAAAAAATTCAAGCATTAGATAAAATAAATATGTAATAAAAAAAGAAGGAGAATATTTAATATGGCAAAAGAAAAATTTGACAGAAGTAAAGAGCATTTAAATATTGGTACTATCGGTCACGTTGACCATGGTAAAACTACTTTAACTGCTGCTATTACTAAATACTTTGGTAAAGAGTTCAAAGATTATTCAGAAATCGATGCAGCTCCAGAAGAAAGAGAAAGAGGTATTACAATTAATACTGCTCACGTTGAGTATGAGACTGCAACTCGTCACTATGCTCACGTAGATTGCCCAGGACATGCTGACTACGTTAAAAACATGATTACTGGTGCAGCTCAAATGGATGGTGCTATTCTAGTTGTTTCTGCATCTGATGGCCCTATGCCACAAACTAGAGAACATATCTTACTTGCTCGTCAAGTTGGTGTTCCTAAAATCATCGTATTCATGAACAAGGTTGATCAAGTAGACGATCCTGAATTACTTGACCTAGTAGAAATGGAAATTCGTGAATTATTAGGAGAATACGGATTTGATGCTGATTGTCCTATCATTCGTGGATCTGCTCTTAAGGCTCTAGAAGGTGATGAATCTGAAATCGGTGCTGGTGCTATTAAGAAATTAATGGAAGCTTGCGATACTTATTTCGATGTTCCTGTTAGAGACTTAGATAAACCATTCTTAATGTCAATTGAAGACGTATTCACAATTTCTGGACGTGGTACAGTTGTTACTGGACGTGTAGAACGTGGACAATTACATTTAAATGATGAAGTTGAAATCGTTGGTCTAAAACCAACTAAGAAGACTGTTGTTACTGGTATTGAAATGTTTAGAAAATCTCTAGATGTTGCAATGGCTGGTGATAATGCTGGTGCTCTACTTCGTGGTATTAACCGTGATGAAGTAGAACGTGGACAAGTTCTTGCTAAACCAGGATCAGTTACTCCACATCATAAATTTAAAGCTAAAGTTTATGTACTAAGCAAAGAAGAAGGCGGACGTCATACTCCATTCTTCTCAAACTACAGACCTCAATTCTATTTCAGAACAACTGATGTTACAGGTGTTATTGAATTACCTGCAGGTGTTGAAATGGTTATGCCAGGCGACAATGTAGATATGACAGTTGAATTAATCGCTCCAGTAGCTTTAGAACAAGGAACTAAGTTCTCAATCCGTGAAGGTGGACGTACTGTAGGTGCTGGTTCAGTTACTGAAATCGTTGAATAATTCTAAAATGACTAAAAGTGGATTTAATATCCGCTTTTTTTGTGCTATACTATTTTTGATAGAGGGATAGCAAAATGAGTAAAAAGAAAAAAAGGAAAAAGAAAAGAAAACTAAAGAAAAAATTTAAATACTTTATTTTCTTTATTATATGTTTATGTTTTTCACTAACATTTGTCGCATTTACCACAAGCTTTGAGCAAGGTAAATTAGATAAAATAAAACAGCAAGAAACTGAACAAAAAAAGAAAATTCAAGAGAATGAATATAATATATGCTTAAATGAAAAATACAATGATAAAGACAATACTGAAGAGTTAAAAAATAAAGAGGCTGAGCTTACTAATTACTTAAAAAATAATTATAGTACCAGTGTTAAATATTATGATGTTAAAACCGGCTATACATACGAATATAACCCATCAAAGAATTACTATGCTGCGAGTACAATTAAAATGCTTGATGCTATATATATTTATGAAAAGGCAATGAATAATGAGTTAAATCTAGATGACACGGTGACCTATAAGGCTAGCAATAAACAATATGCTTCGACAGAAATGAAAAATTATAAGGTAGGGGATAAAGTATCATTAAGAAATCTAGTAAAATACGCCATTACGGTCAGTGATAACACCGCTCACTCTATATTAGTAGATTATATAGGATTTCAAACTTTAAAAAATTATGGCAAATCTTTAGGAGCAACATCCACATTAGTAGGTGGCGATAACTTTGGAACCATGAACGTCCACGACGCCATTATCTATATTACCAAGTTAGATGAATTAATAAATAAAGATGTTACTCTTGGCAGTGAACTTCAATCATACTTTGTGAATAGTGACCAAAACTATTTAAATTTTCCTGAAGAAAATATCCAAGCTGCTCAAAAATATGGTCAATATGAAATTTACTATCATGAAAATGGTATTGTATACACACCGAACAAGTATTATGTTAGCATTCTAACTAGTGAAGGCCAAAATAAATATGGCTTTGAAAAAGTAATTAGAAATATAAACACTAAAGTCTACGAACTTCATCAAGCTTTCTACCAAAATAGACAAGACACTTGCTACAATTATGTCTATAATCAAGAACAATAATTCATTGACATCTTAAAAATAAAAAGATAAAATTAAAAATAGATAGGAGAATATAATGAAAGAACACAAAAAAGCCTTTAATGCTTTAACATTAGGAGCTATAGCCTTAGATATTCTAATCTTTATCTTAGGAGCATATTTTATAGCTAAGCCAACAACAAGTGCTAACATCATTGGATACGTTTTTGGAATATTATTAATTATCGTAGGAATTTATAATATTATCAAATTTATCGTTAATATGGGTACTAACAAGTTTTTCTTAATAGAAATTATTAGTGGTATATTAACAATCTTAGCCGGAGTTTTCATGGTTTACAATCCATTTTCTCTAGCTAATATCACAACAATTGGAGTAGGAATTTGGTTAATAATATCAGCTACAATCAAAGGTGCTATCGCTCTTCAATTTAAAAAATTTAATGAAGAAACATGGATGTTATCCTTAATTATAGCAGTTATAACACTAATCCTTGGTATTTTGATAATAGTAAATCCATTTGAATCATATATCGTTCTTGCCGTATACGTTGGAGTTATGGTATGTGTATATGCTGCTATGGATATCGTACAACAAGTATTATTTAGAAAAAGAGTTAAAGAAATAGTTAAAATATTTTTTGAGTAGGCGATTAATAGTCGCTTTTTCTTTTGCAAATTCCATTGCTAAAATCTAAAAAATGACTTATACTTATTATGTATTAAAAAATAAAGGTGGTTAAAAATATGAATATTAAAAAAATACATGCAAGAGAAATTTTAGATTCTCGTGGAAATCCAACTGTAGAATGCGACGTTGAATTAGAAAATGGTATTAAAGCAACTGCATCAGTACCTTCAGGTGCCTCAACTGGCTCTCGTGAAGCCCTAGAACTTCGTGATAATGACCCAAAAAGATACCATGGTAAAGGAGTTTTAAAAGCTGTTGAAAATATAAATACAACTATTGCCCAAGCCCTAGAAGGAAAAGCTTTAGTGCAAACTAGTATCGATAGCACACTAAATGCTTTAGATGGAACTGAATTTAAATCAAACCTAGGTGCTAACGCAACTCTAGCTGTCTCATTAGCGTGCCTAAAAGCTGCTGCTAAATCAGAAAATAAGGAACTATACGAATATGTTTCAGGTGGTAAAGTTACTTTACCTATCCCAATGATGAATATCGTAAATGGTGGTAAACATGCTAATAATGACTTAGATATCCAAGAATTCATGATTATGCCAACAGTTAAAACCTTCAAAGAACGCTTAAGAGCCGGCTCAGAAATATTCCATACCCTAAAGAAAATTCTAAATGATATGGACTGTTCAACTGGCGTAGGCGATGAAGGTGGCTTTGCACCAAACCTAAAAAACAATGAAGAAGCCCTAGAACTAATTGTAAAAGCTATCGAAGAATCTGGCTACACACCTGGTGTTGATGTCTTTATTGCTCTAGATGTGGCATCATCAGAAATTTATGATGCCAATACTAATACTTATAGTATCGATGGTAAAAAACTAAATCCAACTGAACTAACTAACTACTATATTAATCTAATTGAAAAATATCCAATCGTTAGCATCGAAGATGCCTTTATGGAAGACGACTTTGAATCACTAGCTAAACTGACTTCTATAATTGGCTCAAAAATAATGCTAGTAGGAGACGATTATTTTGTAACAAATAAAAAATTTCTTCAAAAAGGTATCGACAATCATGCCGGAAATGCTATTCTTTTAAAAGCTAATCAAATTGGAACCGTAACTGAAATGGTTGATACTATAGTTCTAGCTAAGAAAAATAACTATAAAATGATAATCTCCCATCGTAGTGGAGAAACCGAAGATACATTTATTGCTGACTTAGCCGTTGGTCTATGCATTCCATACATTAAGACTGGTTCACTATCTCGTGGTGAAAGAATTGCTAAATACAATAGATTATTAAGAATTGAAGAAAAACTTGAAAATAATTAAGAATTTCTTGCATAAGTCCAGGGTTTATGGTATAGTTTTAAAAGAACGGAAGTGTTTTTTATGGAAACTTTACTATTAATCGTATCAGTATTATTAATTGCTATTGTTCTACTTCAAAGTAATAAAGCAAGCGACGCTGGTCAAATAATCACTGGTGGCAATGAAGCGTTATTTAAAAAGCAAAAAGAAAGAGGCTTAGAACTATTTATTAGTAGACTAACCTTAATCTTAGGAATTTTATTCTTTTTAATCTCATTCATTCTATTTTTACAAAAGTAAGTTTCAAGAAATTGAAGCTTTTTCTTTTTCTAAGAACTAGATTGTAAAATATTGCTAATCATATAGTAAATAATACTCATTTTTCCGTAAGTATGATAAAATTAATTTAAGAAGGTGAATACATGAAACAAGAAATACTTAATAAACTAGAAAACATTCATGAAGCTAAAACTCTAATCGAAATAAACGATCTACTAGGGTTAAAAACCGCTGACGAATTACGAGAACTTCAAGAAACATTAAACGAATTAGTAGAAGAATACTTAGTGTTCTATACAAAGAAAGAAAAATATATTCTTTTAAAAAATTGCCCATCTTTAAAAATCGGACAAATTTCTATTAATAAAAAAGGCTTTGGTTTTGTAATTCTTCCTAACGAAGAAGATATCTATGTTGATGCTTCTAACCTAAACAATGCTATTCATGGTGATATTGTCTTATGTGAAGTAACAAAAAATGGCTTAAAAAAAGAAGGCAAAGTCATTAGAACTCTAAAAAGAGAGCTAAAAAATGTTGTTGGGGAAGTTATTTATCAAGATGATGAAAAATATCTAAAATTAGATGATGACAAATTAAATATTACCGTTAAGCTTGACCCTGACTATGCCCATAATTGTGTTGAAGGCCATAAAGTTTTAGTTGAACTAACTAAAGAGTTAAAGAAAAAAGTCTATTTAGGAACTGTTTTAAAAATAATTGGTCACAAAAATGACCCTAAAGTTGATATTCTAAGTATAGCCTATAAATATGGAATTTACGAAGATTTTCCAGAAGAAGTAATAGAACAATTAGATACCATTCCTGATGAAGTGTCTCCTGATGAATTAAAAAATCGCCGTGACTTAACAGATAAAGTTATTTTTACTATTGACGGTGATGATACTAAAGATATCGACGACGCCATAAGCCTTGAAATGAATGGCGAAAATTATGTTCTAGGAGTTCACATTGCGGATGTTTCAAACTATGTTAAAGAAAACACTCCTCTTGGCGACGAGGCATTTAAACGCGGAACTTCTTCTTATCTTGCTGATACTGTAATTCCAATGCTACCCCATAAGCTATCTAACGGCATTTGCTCTTTAAACGAAGGGGTAATCCGTTTATCAATGTCTTGCGTTATGGAATTTGACAATCAAGGCAAACTAGTTAACTATGATATTTTCCCAAGTTATATTAGAAGTCGCAAAAAAATGACTTATAAAAAAGTTAATGATATTATTGAACGTGGTATTATAGCTGAAGATTATAAACCATTTGCTGAAACTTTAATCAAAATGAATGAACTAGCTCATATTTTAAGAAAAATGAAAGAACGTCGAGGTTATATTGATTTTGACCTAGACGAGGCTAAAATTATTCAAGATGAAAATGGGGTTGCTATCGATGTTGTAAAAAGAGTACGTGAAGCCGGTGAACTACTAATCGAAGACTTTATGATTGCTGCTAATGAATGCGTTGCAACTCATATATATAATATTGACTTACCATTTATCTATCGTATTCACGAAAATCCTAAACCAGAAAAAGTAGAAGATTTCTTAAATATGGTAAATCTTTTAGGATATCACTTACATACTAAAATTACCAATATTACTCCATATACAATGCAAAGAGTACTAGAAGAATTAGCTGATAAAAAAGAGTTTCCTATTCTTTCAACACTTCTATTAAGAAGCATGCGTAAAGCTGAGTACTCTAAAGAAAACTTAGGACACTTTGGTATTGCATCAAAAGCCTACACCCATTTCACATCACCAATTAGAAGATATCCAGACTTAGAAGTTCATCGTCTTTTAAAGAAATATCTTGTTGAAAACGACATGTCAATGTCGACAATTGACTTCTTAAATACCGCTTTAGTAGAGATTGCATCTCATTCTTCAGAAAGAGAAGTTGCCGCTCAAAATGCTGAACGAGATGTTGATGATATGAAAATGGCTGAATACATGGAGAAAAATGTTGGTAAAACCTATGTTGGTACCATAAGCTCGGTCACATCATTTGGATTCTTTGTTGAATTAGATAACCTAATCGAAGGCTTAGTTCATATAAGTACCTTAAAAAAGGATTATTATAATTATGTTCCTGAATTATTAAGCATTATAGGTAAAAGCACTAAAAAAACTTATCGTCTAGGCGATAAAGTTAAAGTAATATGTACAGCCGCTTCAAAAGAAACCGCTATGATAGATTTTGAAATCGTTGAGGATAAAGATGGAAATAAAAAACAGAAAAGCTAATTTTGAATATTTTATCGAAGAACGCTATGAAGCCGGAATTGAGCTAAAAGGAACCGAAATCAAATCAATAAGAAAAGGCTCTTGTGATATAAAAGATTCTTTTATCATTATTAAAAATCAAGAAGCCTTCCTATTAAATACTTATATTGCAAAATACGAAGAAGGAAATATTTTTAACCACGAAGAACGACGTACTAGAAAACTTCTTCTTCATAAAAAAGAAATAAAAAAACTATTAGAGGCCTCTAGTAGAGACGGCTATTCTCTAATACCGTTAAGTATTTATATAAAAAAAGGAAAAGCCAAGGTTGAAATTGGTGTTTGTAAAGGTAAAAAACTTTATGATAAGAGAGAAACTATCAAAAAAAGAGACTTAGAACGAGAAAATAGCCGTAACTATTCTTATTAAAAGCATACAATATCATTATGGTATTGTATTTTTTGTCAACAAATGTAAAATAAACGAATATTATGTAATTTATTGCAAAAATGTTTGCATTTCATAAAATATTGTGGTAGACTTAATAACGCAACCCAAAAAAGGGTGGCAAAAAGTGTGGTAGTTATAAATTAAATATAAAATTATGAAAGAGGTGAAACACATGGAAAAAGAAATTACTATTAACGATATTATGGCTCATTATACTGAAGAAGAAATGGCCGCTCTTGCAATTCGTCAAGAAAACCCTTTCTTCCAAAAATTAGTTGATAGATGCAGTAAATGCTCTGCTGAAAAGCTATATCCAGTTTTAATCGAATTAGAACAAGAAATTAAGGAAAATAATGACCTTAGAAGCTTCATCCGTAAATTAGCTTTACTACAAGGAGCAATAAATTACAATAACAAAAAAAGTTTAAAAAGAACTTTAGCTAATTCAAGCATTCGTTACTATAACTAAGAGACAGAATTTATCTGTTTCTTTTTATAAATTCTAAAATTTGTGTTATAATTATATCAAGAGTAAGGAGTATAAAGTATGAATAAAATCAAATCTTTTTTTAAAAACTTAAAACCAAAACAAAAAATATGCCTTATTGGTATTTTAATAGCAATAATATTTATATCAATATTAACTATTATCGTCTTAAATAAAAATCATAAACAACCAACTAATCAAGAAAATCCAAGGGAAGAAACTAAAGAGGAAGTAAAAGACGAGCCAAAAGTAACTATCATTGACGAAAATTCTAATACTCGTCCATTTGCCGTAATGATTAATAATCACCCTCAAGCAAGAGCGCACCATGCCGGTCTTCAAGATGCCTATATGATTTATGAAATAATTGTTGAAGGCGGCTTAACTAGGTACCTAGCATTATATAAAGACCAAACAACTGAAAAAATAGGTAGCGTTAGAAGTTCTAGACATTATTTCCTTGATTATGCCATGGAAAATGACGCTATGTACGTTCACTGGGGCTGGTCTCCTCAAGCTCAAAGTGATATCTCGACTTATAAAATAAATAACATTAATGGTCTAATCTACGAAGGAACATACTTCTATCGTGATAGAACCCTTGGTGTCTCTAAAGAACACACTGGCTTTACCAACATGGAACTATTAAACAAAGCCGCAAGTAAATTAAACTATCGTACTACAACTGACCAAAAAGCCATTTTAAACTATATTGCTGGTGATGTTGATTTAAGTACTATGGAAAACACTCAAAAAGCCGATACCATAACTATTCGCTATTCCCAATCAATAACTGATAAATATGTTTATGATGCTGAAGCTAAAAACTATAAACGTTACGTAAATAATAAAGAACATATTGATGATGTAACTAAAAAACAATATACTTTTAAAAATATCATTACCTACCAAGTCGGAAATAACACCATAAGTGGTGATGAAAAAGGTCGTCAAGACCTAGGCAACGTCGGATCCGGTGAAGGCTATTACATCACAAACGGCTATGCTATAAAAATAAAATGGTCTAAAGAATCACGAAGTGCCAAAACCAAATACACACTACTTGATGGAACCGAGCTAAAAGTCTCAGATGGTAATACGTTCATTCAAATTCAACCAAAAAATCAAGCTCTAACTTTTGAACAAAATATTGAAGAAAAAGCTAATCAAGAATAAAAAGGAGAAAAAATGGATACATTAATTGCATTTCTAAGTAAAAATTATATTATATTTATTATTATAACAATCTTTCTAATCTTTGCTTTAGTTGGCTATCTTGTTGATACCAAAAATCTAAATGCTAAAGATGCAAATCAAAATAAAGAAGATGAACCAAAAGAAGATTCTCCCAAAGAAGAAACGGAAACCCTAACATCTATGATGAATCGTCAAATGAATAATCCTGATATTGTTGATGCCAAACCCGGGGAAAGCGACAATCATAAAGATAACGTCGAACAACTATAAAATCCTTTTTAGGATTTTTTTTAAATCTTTGAAACCCCCATTTTATGAGCCTTCAGCCCCTGTTTGGAAATTATAGCTAAAACAAAGGGGTAGAAAACTAAAAGATAATTTGCTATAATAATCTAGAATAAGAAAGAGAGATGTTGTTATGACACTGCAAACCGTATGGAGTATCATATCGAAAATAATAGATATATCCCTAGTTTGGTTAATGTTTTATTATATTTTAAAAAATATTAGAAATAATGTAAAAATGGTTTTAATAGTAAAAGGTATTATCCTTATCTTGGCTATTAAAATAATTAGTAATTTACTAAATTTATATACTATTGGTTTATTACTAGAATACGTTTTAGAATGGGGACCACTAGCTATAATAGTAGTTTTCCAACCTGAAATAAGAAATGTTCTTGAATCAATTGGACGTACTCAACTTCTAGGACGTCATAAAGTTCTTACAGTTGACGAAAGAGAACGCGTTGTCTACGAAATAATGGATGCTGTTGAATACTTAAAGAAAAATCGTATTGGTGCTTTAATCGTCATTGAAAGAGATATGTCACTTCAAGAATACATTACTCCTGCAACAAAAGTATACGCTGATTTAACAAGCCCACTATTAGGAACAATATTCTTCCCAAATAGTCCACTTCATGACGGAGGAGTAATAATCCAAGGAGACCGCATAACTTGTGCTGGCGCTGTTTTCAAAACCAGTATGAATCCTTCAATTTCCAAAAGATTAGGAACCCGTCACCGTGCTGCCTTAGGTATTGCTGAAGAAACCGACGCTATTGCCTTAGTTGTATCAGAAGAAACAGGCCGTTTATCAATTGCTGTTGATAGCGAATTAAAATATAACTTATCATTAGACGAATTTAGAATGACTTTAGTCGATGAACTAAAACCAAAGACTGAAATTTTCTATGATGCCGATCAAAATAACGACGGAAACGAAGGTGATTATAATGAATAAAATATTTAATCTCATTGCCTCATTTTTCAAAGGTATATACAACCTAATTGATAAATACATTGTAACTCCTATCAGTAAAATAATTTATAATATTGATAAAAAAGTAAATAAAAGTGGCGGTAAAATCGAAAAAATCCTAAATCGCCCCAATATGTTACTCTATATGTCCTTAGCGTTAGCTATAATTGTTTTCCTTCTAATCGATAGTAAAGTAATAACTTTAGTCGAAACTGAAGCCGAAATTATCACAAACCAACAAGTAAACGTTGAGTATAACAGCGAAGCTTATGTCATAGAAGACCTACCAGAAACTGTTGATATCACCCTAATCGGACGTAAAAGTGACCTTTATTTAGCTAAACAATTAGGGGAAAACGAAGTAGTCTTAGACTTAACAGACTACACTCCAAGAGATGAACCATATAAAGTAAAATTAACTTACAATCAAACTATCAATTCTCTAAGTTACAAACTAGACCCAACTTATGTCTATGTAACAATAAAGAAAAAAGTTTCAACTTTAAAAACAATTAGTTACGATTTAATAAATCAAGATAAACTAAATGAACTAAACCCCGAACTAAGCGTTTCTAACGTTGAATTAGACAAAAATGAAGTAGTAGTAAAAGGTAGTCAAGATACCCTAAATAAAATAGCAACTGTAAAAGCCTTAATCGACTTAAATAATAAAAACTTCAAAGCCAAAGGTACATACAACTTAGAAAATGTTCCAATAGTAGCCTATGACGAAACCGGAAACATCTTAAAAAATGTCGAAATAGTACCAAGCAAAGTTAATGCAACTGTAACCTTCACATCTTATAGTAAAGAAGTTCCAATCGAAGTTCAAACCACCGGTAACTTAGTATCTGGCAAAGCCATAAGCTCAATCACAATTAATGGCAAGAGTGAATATTACGTAACCATTTATGGTGAACAAAGTGAAATTGATTCTATTGATTCCCTACCAGTAACTATAGATGTAACTGACCAAGGAAATAATGGTTCTAAGACTTATCCAAGTAATATCTTAAAACCAAGTGGTGTTAAGTACATGTCCGCAAGCTCAGTAAACATCGTAGCATCATTCGGCGAAGCAAAACAAAAAACAATCGACGGCCTAACTATAACCGTTGAAAATACGCCAGCTAACCTTAAAGCAACAGCTACTAGCCAAGCTACAATAAGCGTTCAAGTAATCGGTGTTCAATCTGTAATCGATTCTATTACCGCTTCAGATATCAAAGCGTACATCGACTTAACTGGCTATACCGTTGGTAACCACACTGTTCCTGTTCAAGTAAAAGGCAACAACCCAATGGCTCAATACATTGTATCATCAAGTGTTAACATAAATATTACCAACAAATAAAACAAACAAGCCCTAAAACAAGGCTTGTTTTTTAATCCATTTTTTCATAATGAATATCCATAAATAAAAGTCCAATATTAACAAGGCCACAAATACCAACAATAATATAGATGATATTCTGTAACATTTCACTAAACTTAAATAAAGAATAAACTAAATTCAAGTCAAATAGGCCAATTAGTCCCCAGTTTAAAGCACCAATTATTGTAAATACTAGGCATATTTTCTGTAATGTCTTCATTATAACCTCCCAATCTAAACTTAATATAACCAAATTAAAGAATATTATTCCAAAAGACAAATATAATTAAATTAGAAAAGGAGTTTAAATAATGAAAAAAATAATCACCCTTATTTTATGCATTTTATTACTAAGTGGTTGCGGTAAATCTAAAGAAGAAAAATTAATCAGTGAGTTTAAAAGCGATGTTAACTCAAGTAAGTCGTATCTTCTAGAAGGAAGTCTTGAACTATATAATGGGGATGATACCTACACGTATACCGTTAAAGTAGGATACAAAAAGAAAGATATGTACAAAGTTAATCTAACTAACCAAGTTAATAACCATGAACAAATAATCTTAAAAAACACCGAAGGTGTCTACGTAATAACCCCATCATTAAATAAAAGCTTTAAATTCCAAAGCGAATGGCCTAACAACAGTTCCCAATCATACATTTTAGAATCTATCCTAAATGATTTAACTACTACCGAAGATAAAGCCTACGAAGAAACCGACGACTACTACATTGTTAAATCTAACGTCAGTTATCCCAATAACCCTAATTTAACCTACCAAAAACTATATTTTGATAAAAACATGAATCTAAAAAAGAACGAAGTATATGATAAAGATAATATTTTAAAAATCAAAGTCAGTGTTAATAATATTGATTATAAAGCTAACCTAGAAGATGATTACTTTGCTTTAGATGCTTCAATAAATGAAGATTGCTGCAATACTAACGAAACAGCTGAGTTTAAAGATATTTTATATCCTTTATATATCCCAACTGACACCTACCTTACTACAAAAGAAACAGTTAACACCGATGCTGGAACTCGTGCTATCCTAACATTCAGTGGTTCAAAAGATTTTGTTCTAGTCGAAGAAGCTTCCAACCCTAAAACTGAGTTTGAAACTATTCCTGTTTATGGTGACCCTATCATGATGAACGGTAGTGTCGGTGCCCTAAGTGGTAATTCCTTATACTGGAGTGCTAACAACGTCGACTACTATTTAGCCGGCAGTAACATGAGCGAAGAAGAGCTACTAAGCGTTGCTAATTCTATTTCCAATACCATAGTTACGGGAAAATAATCAAATAACCTTTGCAACTAAGCCTAAGATAGTTTATAATGTACTTAGGTGATTATATGCAAAATGAAGAAACAAAAACAATGAAACAATTTCTAATTACTTTAATAATCGTCATCGTTGGTGTCGTAGGAATTTATTTATTAACTAAATATGTTGTCAAAAAGGATAGTAGCACTACAGATAACTCCACTACAACTGAAGAAAAAAACTACATTGACCCTAATACCGCAATTGTTGGTACTATGCTTAACAAAAGTAGCGACGAATATTATGTCATTATCTATGATAAAACAGGGGATAATGCTACAACTTACTACAGCATAGTTTCCACCTACAAGGCTAAGGATAAAGCTTTAAAGGTATACACAGTTGATTTATCAAATAGTTTAAATAAAAAATATATTGCTACCGATAATAAAACTAACCCTAAAGCTACTAACTTAGAAGATTTAAAATTCGGTGAAGTTACCTTGTTAAAAGTTAAAAACAATAAAATAACTGAAGCCTATGAAACAACCGACGCGATTAAAAAAGCATTAGATGTTAAATAATTGTCATTAAGTCCTATAAGGACTTTTTTTCATACAATAAAAATTTCACAATATTTTCATTTTTAAAAACTTTAAAAAACAAGAGTAATATGTTAATATTATAAAGTAGAGGCAATTATGAAAATAGAAAAAAATAAAGAACATAAAAGTAAGAAAATAAATAATCTAAAAGCTAAAGGTTTCAATCTTTACGAAATAATTGGCATCATAGTTATTACCAGTATCATAAGTATCGCGGCATCAGGCATTATTATAAATAATAATTATCGTACTTCTAGTGGTCTATCCTATAGCGAACTCTTAAAAGACGACAAAGTAAAAGAATTTTTAAATGTCTATTCTAAAGTTGTCGCCGGTTATTACGAATCTGTTGATAAAGACGGCGCTATTGATTCCGCTATTAACGGCATGGTTAGTTATATTGGCGACGAATACACAACCTATATGGATAATGAAGATGCCAGTGTCCTAGTAAATTCTTTATCCGGAAAATATGAAGGAATAGGTATAAGCATCAGTACTCAAGATGTGGGGTTAATCGTTAAAGTCCATGATAATTCTCCTGCCTCAGCATCTGGCTTGCAGGTAAATGATCGGATCATAAAAGTAAACGATACAAAAATATCTAAAGATAACGCTGGTGACATATCAAAATTAATCAAAGAAAGTACGGATAAAAAAGTAAAGTTAACCGTGAATCGTGATAATCAAGAACTAGAATTTAACCTGGAATTAAAAGAAATAAACACCCTTGCAGTAAGTGATGACATCATTGAATCTAACGGCCATAAAATAGGATATATGAAAATTTCAACATTTTCTAAGACGTTAACAGAGCAAGTATCATCCTCATTAACCAAAATGGAAGGCCAAAATATCGATTCCTTAATCATTGATTTACGTGATAATGGTGGTGGTTACTTAAATGTTGCTACCGATGTTGCCAGTCTATTTATTGAAAAAGGCAAAGTAATATATTCTCTAGAAAGTAAAAATGGTACATCAACAAAAAAAGATGAAACTGATGAAAAAAGAACCTATCCCATTATGGTGTTAATAAACGGAGCTACCGCCAGTGCTGCTGAAATATTAACTAGTGCTCTAGTAGATTCTTATGGGGCAGAAACCTTAGGGACAACAAGTTACGGTAAGGGCAAAGTTCAACAAGCTATGAATTTAAAAGATGGTAGTTTAGTAAAATATACAACATATAAATGGTTAAGACCTAATGGCGAATGCATTGATGAAGCCGGAATTGGCCCTAAATATGGTGTTGAATTAGAGATAATAAAAGACGAAGAGGGCAAGATAAAAGAAGTTCACGACACTCAATATACAAAAGCAATCGAAATAATGAGCAATAAGGACATCAATTGATGTTCTTTTTTACACCCACTGCTAGCGTAATAAAACTTCACATAGCCAAAATTATGCAAATGCGATATAATTAAAAAGGAAGAAGGAATTTATGAATAACAAACAAATAAAAGTAGGTGATAGATTAACTATTCATTGCTATAAACATAATGGCAAAATTCACCGCAGCTGGGATGAAGCAACTGTTCTTGAAATAACGGACGATATGCTTGTGTGCGCAAATAATAAAACCATTGTAACAGAATCAGATGGCAGAAGTCATAAAACCAATGAGCCAGCAGTTATGTTTTTTTACAAAAGAAAATGGTTTAATATCATTGGTCAGCTAAAACCATTCGGATTATTTTATTACTGTAATATAGCAACACCATATCTAATAGATGACGGAATAATAAAATATATCGATTATGATTTAGATTTAAGAGTATTTCCCGATGGCGGCTTTAGAGTATTAGATAAAAACGAATATAAATATCATAAAAAAATAATGAATTATTCTAACGAATTAGATATGATACTAAAAAAAGAATTATCTAATTTAATCGATATGAAACGTCATAATGTTGGACCCTTTGCTAAAGGAATAGTTGAAAACTATTATCTTCAATACCAAAAACTAAAAAAATCAAAATAAAAGAATCATTGCATCATAAAGATATCCGCCCTAATAAGCGGTTTTTTATATATAAAGAGTATTCATTTATAAATTAGCTAATTTGTTGTATAAAAAATACCAGCGCAATCTTCCTACGAAATTTTAATTAAGTTGTTTTGCCATACCTTATTTTAGTATAAAAAAGTCAATTATGTTTCAAATTATCCATTTTGATGTTAAGCAGTAACGTCAAATTTCTATATTTTCACAAAAAATGCAAAATGTTCTTGCAATTTATCGGCAATTGATATATACTGAAAAAGAACTGCGAAAGTTCAAGGAAAAAGTGCATATACTGAATAAAAGTTAAGAAAACACATAAAAGAATAAAAAAAGAAAAAATGTGTTGACAAACAAAATTAAATTTGGTATATTACTAATGCGCAAAGGAAAAGAGCGCAAGATGATCTTTGAAAACTAAGTAAAAAAGTCAATTTGAGTAGCTTAGGATAAACTTATAAATAAATAATTTTAAATAAATCTTTTTTATTGAGAGTTTGATCCTGGCTCCGGATGAACGCTGGCGGCATGCCTAAGACATGCAAGTCGAACGCGAAGGCCCACTGACTTCTGTTGAAAACTAGAGAGCTTGCTCAAAGGTTGGAAACAGTTCGATGTGGATTTTCCTTCGAGTGGCAAACGGGTGAGTAACACGTGGGTTACCTGCCTCTTAGTTGGGGATAACGATTGGAAACGATCGATAATACCGAATGTACTCTACGGAGTAAAGAAGCCCTTAAAGCTTCGCTAAGAGATGGGCCTGCGGCGTATTAGCTAGTTGGTGGGGTAATGGCCTACCAAGGCAACGATACGTAGCCGAACTGAGAGGTTAATCGGCCACACTGGGACTGAGACACGGCCCAGACTCCTACGGGAGACAGCAGTTAGGAATATTCGTCAATGGGGGAAACCCTGAACG
>OLGZ01001005.1_pt1 | contig 18266 bp, 8 predicted proteins | sample 1605981 | NCBI WGS metagenome assembly OLGZ01 (sample SAMN03283291) | human gut metagenome | biome: human-associated habitat; material: feces | host: Homo sapiens | place: Peru | collected 2012 | reverse complement strand
GTCGGCGCACATGAGAGTTATTCGCTTCGCTCATAAGCGCGCCTCCTATTCTGTAAATGATTTGCCGTTCATGTCTGTTCCTGTAAATCTGAGTCTTATGCTGTAATCAGCTTTCTTAAGTTCATCTGTACACTGAGGGTCTGTACCCTCAAGCCATATGTGAACCACAACAGGCTTGTCCTCACCCTCCTTGAGTGTGAAAAGTGCATTGTTGTCACCAACCTTCATATCCGCTGCTGATGCAAGTCCAAATACTCTTGCCGCACCGCTGCTGCTCAGTAAATCGCCCGCTCCCGGATCATATACCCAGGTCTGTCCATCTGCGGTAAATGATATCCTCATCGTCTGTGGAAGCGCCGCCACACTGGAACTGACCATAGTGCCATCGTCCTTACCCGTGTCACTGTCAGCGCTGGTGAGGTGAACTATCATATCCTTCGCCGCCATAAAGTGCAATGTAAATTCCAAATACGAACCTTCAGTCGCCTCTGCCACTTTTCCATTCTCATATGTGAATGTGCTGTAATCCGAGGTAGTTACCGGAGACAAAGGTGTCGCACTCATTGAAAATCCTTTCTCCCTCTGGATCCTGTTCTGAATACTTTCAAATGAAAGCGTTCTCACGTACTGATCTATTGTATCATGTGCATCCAGATCCATCCTCATCTCCACATCCGCCACGATATCCAGCCCCATGGTGTTGACCTTCGTCCTGTCGGCTATGGAGAACCACGCCACGGTGGCCGCCGTAACTGCCACAAGCGCTATAAGTGTCAGCATGAGAGATATATACACCCTCTGTCTGACATTCTTTTTTTCCTGATCATTCTTTTTCTTATTCTCTGCCATCATCTGCTGCCCTCCTGACTTATCATGCCATAGAATGCCAGATGAAGCTGAGCTGCATCGAAACTTATCGAGTTCGAACAGTCAGGATCGCATCCCTCAAGATAAAAATATACATCCAAAGTGTATTCCTTGTTCAGCTCCATACTGACAAGCGGTGTATCCGGAATATCCACTGACGATTCTCCCCATGTAATAGTGTAATCATCCACACTCACACTCGGATCACTGACAGCATTTACGCTGCCCCCCGCATACGAGAGAACCTGTCCATCACCAAGAGTCTTACCATTTACCACGGTGTTGAACACCCTGTCACCGGATGGATTCCCGCTCTCGCTAAGTCTCAGTATAACCGATCCCGTATCCACACCATCCGCGCTGAACTTAAGTCCAAGCCTTGATGCATTGAGCAGCATGCCATCCGCCGCATTCCCGAGGACTCCGTCACTCTGATCGAGGTAGAGATCAAGCTTTGTCCCCGGATCCCAGCCACTTCCTGCAGCTCTCAGATATATCCTGCCGTGATAATAATTCTCCTCATTCTGGACTAACTGGAATGCCGTAGCCTGTCCTGACACTGTCACAGGTGCGGCAACGAAACTCACCAGATCAGATGTAGATACAGGGAGCAGGCGATCCGCATTTGTATTATTCACTTGTACTATCCGCACCGTACTGCTGTCCCTAAAACTACTGCCCCCGCTCTCGCTGAGCTGCAGCTCCATGGTCTCTTCTCCAGTTCTGGCAGTTGCCGTGCTGGTCGCCACCTTCTTATTGGAGGAAAACCAGGCATATGTTGCTATCACCAGGACCAACAGAGCCGTAACGGTGGTCACTCCCAGGAACCATGTCCTGAACCAGCGTTTCATATTGCCGCTCCTTCCCTAACTAAATCTGTTATTTCGCAACCTCCGTCTTCACACCTGCAAATGCAAGTCTTATGTCGGAATCTATATTCTGTACCTGATTCACACACTGCTCATCGCAGCCCTCAAGATACAGCCAATATTCAACGGAAGCAATCTCATCAGCATCAAGGCTGAAGAGTTCATTTGCTCCCGCAGTATATTCATCATTACCTGCCGCCTGCGCCATGTAGTCCGACACATTTACCGCCGGATCACTCACATAACTGGCAGCGCCACTACCTGATATACCTGAAACCACAGTTCCTGCCGCCGGCACTGTAGCCTTCGCCTCTGCTGCAGCGGTACTCCCCAGGTCATCAAGTCTCATCACAAATGTCCGGGAACCATCATGGTTGGTGATCTTCAATCCAAGTCTCATGGCCGCAAGAGCCTGAGCGTCACTTCCCAGCTGAAGTTCCTCTCCGTTAAAATATACATTGCACGGCGCACCCTCACTTTTCAGGTATACCGTTCCATGAAAGGTATCTGAGTCAACCCTGTCATCTGCGTCCTCATAAGAGACCGCAATTCCTTCCTTATTCTGCATGATCACTCTGTAAAAACTTTCCAGATCCGCTGTGGACACCGGTTTAAGTGCCTGTGCATCCCCGGCAGCTACCAGATCACACTCCCTGCCAAATGGTCCACTCTCCGCTGTACTTATCAGCAGATTCGTGTCACCATCACTCACAGTTCCGCCCATAGGCGTAACATTGGTGTGAGCCCTGCCGGAAGCAGTAAACCACGCATATGTGACTCCCGTCACCGATATAAGGAAGAAAAGCATACCAACAACCGCCATGACCAGCGACTTTCTCAGCCTCTTCACGGTCTCCTTGTTCTCTTTCTTTTCATCTCTATCCACTGACTTTTCGTCAGCTTCATATTTGCATCCATTCTCATCAAAGTTTGCGTTGTTCACATTTTCCACAGGACTCACCCCCTTTCTATCTCATATCACTGTGCAATCACGTATACTGATATTCCTATTTTATGCCGCGGTTACCTTTCTTCTTTTCTTTCTTCTTTTACTCCTGCACAATTCCAGCAAATGACACTGCAAGCTTCTTAAGGGTCTCCCCGCACAGGTTCACCGTGCAGTCCTCGTCACAGCCCTCAAGCCAGATGTATACCTCTATCTGCACAGGAGTTCCCGGCTTGCCACTGCCGTCACCTGTTATGGTGCACAGCTTCTCTGATGTTTTCTTCAGCGTGACAACTCCGGTGTTCTTGTCATATATGCAGTACGCATCAGATGTATATGGGGAAAATGGCACCGTTGTACCATCCTTCTTAACACCGTCAAGCACATAGCCTTCTTTTCCGGTCGCCGTGTTGTACCTGGCCTCCGGATTCTTCTTGTCACTTATGGCAAATATATATTCTGAGCTGACAGGCATGTTCTGTCCCGGCTCATGGATCACAAGTCCTACTCTGATGGCAGATGATATCGGAACCTTCTCGTCACTGTCCTCAAAACCTATATCAGCCAGGTAAATGTCCGTGTCATTGCCATTTGTGCGCAGATACATGCTTGTGTGGTAGTAATCCCTGGCCTCACTGTCATCAAACCCCGCTGCCAGAAGATCATCCGGACCGCCCTGTCCAACTATGAAGGATGTCGCTTTCTGGAATCCCGCCGTCACCTTGTTCGTTGACACCGGTTCCAGCTGTCCCTTAAAGCTCTCCAGCACTGCCGCCGAGCCATACTCCCCGGAATAGCTGTTGCTTATCTGGAGATTGGCGCCTGCACCAGCCGCCATGCGCACATCCGTGGTGTGACGGCTGGTGTTATAAATATACCATGCATAGGTTGCTGAAACAACGGCACACAGCGTGATAATAACCACCAAAATACTTATCGTGAGCCTACGCCGCAGAGACTTTGTATTGGTTGTTTTTTCATTTGTATCCATGACCTGTGGTGGCTCACCTCCTTCTGAATCATTATTTTGCCATAATATATATCATGTCAGTCTCCTTGTTGTTCTGTACTGTATCATCCCATGATATACGCAGAATGTAATAGTCCACATAATATGTATCTTTATCTATTGTAGTAATTGCACTAGTTGTTTTATTTAGAGTCTGTTTCTCTGTAGTCTTCCAATAAAGCGGCTCCGCCGATATCTGTACATTGTTATAGGAGCCATATGTTGTTCCATGAAATCCGTCTGTAGCATACTTGCTGCCTTCTTGTTTATTCAGATATCTGCCTTTTAATTCAGCCCCCTGACTATAGTTCTCTTTCAGATAATTAACAGATCCATTCTCATCCTTAGATGCATGGTAAATATTGTATGTAAATCCAATATTGCTGGTGTGAGCCAGCTGCAGATCATATTCTCTGTTCTCCTGACTGCTGTACACACAGAATACAATATCCTTATACTTCTGTTCACCTGACACATCGATATTGCTGAGTTCCAGTTCCTGTATAGGTCTGGTGTTCCCGGCTCCAAGCTTCAGGGCATATGGAATATTGATCTTCGTCATTGTCTCCATACTTCTTTCCATATACATCCATCCAAAAACCGGTACTATAAGAAGCGCCAGCAACGCCATGACTATAGCTGTCACAGCCCAGGTTTTCCTTGTTGACCACTTCTTTTTATCTGCTTTTTTCATATAGCCGGCACCTCCTTTTTTTGTAATATGTAACACATAGTGATGCTTTTCTTTCTATACAGGGCATACAACTTCTTTACCCACACAATCTACACTATCTTGTCTCCAGCTTCAGCTTCACATATCTGACATTCTCTCCCAGATACTGATCTGCCAGATTGTAATAAGCAGACATCTCTCCATATATAGCCGGATTCATGTTTTCACGCATATTTGCAAGTTTTTCGGGTGTCACACTCTCCTTAAATGCCGCTTCGTTTTCCCATCTGAAATATCTGTTAAACGTTGAGCCAGAACTGGTTGTGCACATTGTAGTATATAGGTTTTTAGGCAACGTACCTGGATCATCCGCATTTTCAGCATTTTCAGCACTTGAATCATTTGGAAACAAAGATGGATGCCTGCTTATATTATCCGATTTTTTCAGATATGATTCCAATATCTCAGGCCATACCCAGTATATTGTCACAGGATAAGCCTTATCTTCTTCTATTTTTTCTGCAGACCAGATTATATCACCTGAACCATTCCTTGAAAGAGTGATATTATTTTCAGCGTCAAGACTGAGCGACCATGCAGCTGCATCGTCAGATATCCAGCCGCTATATGCATTCTTGCTCTTATCATAGCCCGCAAACAACAAAATATGTCCTTCTAACAACTGCTGCACCTTGGGGCCTATCTCAATTATACCATCTGAGCTCACCGGTTCTTTTTCACCTTTATATTTATAACCTGTAAGTGTCAGATCCAGCTTCACATCAAGCTGCCCACTCTTATGCGGGATAATGTAGAATGTCATACTACCACACGAGCCTGGTTCAAGACCTGACTCTGTGTTCTGCATATTTTTCATATTAGTGCCTTCGGTGATCGCCCATGTAAGGGATGGCTTGTTGTCATTAGTAGCTATATAGGACTGCTCCTCAACTGTAGTCGGTTCTCCGGGCTCAGAATCAAGCAATTTATCATATTGTCCTTTTGTACTTTGGACATCCTCGCCAACGGCAGCAATATCATACTCACCACCTGATGCCTGAATCGATGCACCTGTTCCACCAACCTTGTTGTTTGACATAAACCACGCAATGCTTCCAACTACAACAGCTATAAAAGCAACTACCGCAATCACACCAACTCTCAGGAATATGATCCACTGACTTTTTAGTTTTTTCTTCCTGTTTTCAGCATCCTGACGGCATTCCTCAGGAGTCATTTCGTCTCGGTTTTCTTTTCCAGGCATCAATTGTCACCTCTTTTCCATTCTTTTCTGCTCTTTTGATCAGGTCTATTGTTCAATCAAATCCTGATATATACGCGCATTGGTATATATAATATAATCTGATGTCTTTGTACCCGGAATCTCGGCACCTTTTTCATCTACCAATACCACCGTAAGGCGTACTCTGTAATTTGAGTATGTGTATCTCGCCTTCTCAAATTCTTCACCTGTGATCGGCGCAAATCTAATGCGTGTAAACTTGTGCTTTTCCGCAGCCGGGCTGAAATTTTCTGTCCACGTACAATAATTATCACTCGCAGCAATTTTCTGCTCGTTTCCTGCATCACCCTTTATTATACCGCCATCCTGCATATACGTTCCGATTGTCAAAGGATTGCTCTCGTCATAAGTTCCATTTGCATCTTTCTGGAACAGTTCAAGCTTATAGCTGATAGTCTTTGCTCTGCCAAGAATCTCGGCATCCACATTAGTATAATCGTAATCTGCTCTAGTGCAGATCATATCAACCACATTATCCTCATCACTTGGATTTATTCCAAGCTGCTGTGTTGTATCACCCACACCAGTCTCATCAACTGTAGTATATGTAAGCATCGCTTTGGTCTGATTCGCAGTGTAATACCGCTTTGTATCATCCTTAGTCACTTTATTGCCACCTGTTGCAATAGGCAGCTGAGTTCCAGTATTAGCAATGCGCGAGGTCAATACGGGCGAAATACCGCTCACATCTGAGCCATCTGATGTATTTCTTACAGGGAATTTATCGGCTGTATCATATGTGAGCACAACCTCCGCTGTAACCGTCACTGCCGAAGCATCATCCACTGCTGTGTCAAGTTCCTTCTTCAGTTCTGCACTACCATACTGTATTGACAAATTCTCTAAAGCTGCAGCGTTCTGAATTGAACCACTCACAGTGTAGATAGTCATATTTCCTTTCGATACGGTATATACATACTTTACATTCTCTGTACCGATAATTGTTTCTGATCCGCTGGAATTCTGAATGTATTCTTTGAGACCTATATCAAATTGGTGATAGAACTCTGATGGTCCAAGTTTATCAAACCTGCCTTTTCCGGCTTCTGTCAGTTTCAGTTTGCTATCCAGCTTTATCTTTATTCCGTCTCCATTTTCCATGACTGTATCAGCCATATCACTTCCGCTGTGAACACGGTTTGTTGATACTGTAAGAGTCTGCTGTACGCCATTGTATATCACATAACTTGATCCTGACTTCTTTGAATCTGACTTGATTGCTGCTGGAAGCGCTCCATCCTTACGAGTGACCGCCGCATAATTCAATCTGTTGTTTATAACGGGTACATTCTCTGTCACAGGTATCTGGACAGTCAGATAATAGCTCTCACTGCAGCCTTTTTTTGTAAAATCACTGTCAGCTGTTATCTTATATTTCGTGCCGGTATCATTATCCTCTGCTTTACGATAGTAGGTGTCTCCAATACGGATCGTAGCTTTTGTCTTATCTGATTCCTCAACATAATATGTAGAATCGGCATCTCCTGTAACTGCCAGTTCCGCTTTCAGGCCAAGCAGATCACAGATATAAACCGGACTGAATGTGGAACTTCCATCCGGTGCAGTCAGCTTGCTAAGATCAAAGCTGTGTACATCTTCAACGGCACCTGTCGTATAGGTATAATACTGAGTGGTCTGTCTGTCAACAAGTGTAAGCTTCGTGCCTGCAGGAAGTAATGTTCCGACATCTGCCGAGCTTCCCTCTGCGAGATTCAGCTGCTTATCATAATACCACAACAGATTCTCTCCATTATCAAGCATGGACTGCCAATCTGTATCCTTGTCATAATTGTATTCCATATATGCAGTTAACGGTTCACCAAATCCTGCTGTCGCATAATGTCCTTCCTGCCCTTTTGCAGGATAATCAGCCGCACAGTAATCCGTTCCCGCAAGGAACTTGGCGTCAAAATCAATATAAAGAACTTTCTTCACCAGCACCGGAATATACAGATGGAATACATGTGTCTTCTTACTGTCTGTCGGATCTGCATATGTCACATCCAGCAACGTAAACTGACTGTTCTGGTTATCGTATGCATTCGGAGTGATGGATATCTTCTTTGCTGTACTCACACTCAGGCTCGCCTTTGTCTGCAGGGCAAAGCTGCTAACCTTCCACTGATAGGTCTTCGCAGTTACATTCTTCACCTGTGATTTCGCCGTTGTCCCCGCGTTGACATTCGTCATGGCGGCAATATAATTCCAGATGGTCGTATCTACATCACCGGTATTATTCACAACAAGCACCGGGAAGTCCACAGTATCACTCACTGTCGTGGTCGCGCTTTCCTCCGCTCTGTAAGTCGTGAGGTAAGCGTCACTATTTTGGTCAAGGAACTTCAAAAGCTCCGTCTTATTATCTGTCAGATTCCAATAGTAATCTGCAGCCGGAGAACTTGAATTAAGTTCTTTTAATATAGAAACGGCAGTTCCCTTTCCAACTGCATTACCAGTCATAACCGTTCCATCTTCAAATGGTACGTCACTTTTCGGGTTGACATCCATCCATGGGTTTGCAGATGTGTATAATGTGCCTGTAGTTTCTGACGGCTTATATGAAGTATCAGCCGGAGCATCGGCGTATACTATATTTGTAGTACCCTTATCTGTCCCGATATCCTTCTGTGGAAAGATGTCTCCATCTGTTGAGACTGCAACAAGATTAATTTTGCTAGTTGCTTGATTATCTCCTACCCATAATCCCGTTTTAGGTTTGAGTTCAAATTTGACAGTAGGCGTTAATGATTCCACATTATATACTTTTACATATCCAACCTTACAAGAAGAAGCTAAAATATTATATCCACTAACAACAATGTTACATTTCTCTTTTGTGAAACCTGTCAGCAAGCCAGCAGAATAAGCATTATCATATTTTGTAGCCACCCTTACACCGATAAATTCCACGTCTGATGCCTGTATGTTTCCTCTATTTGAACCTGTTAAGCCACCTACATATCGTCCAAGAATATTAACATTTTTTTCTAGACAGTTTTTAAATACAGCAGTCGCATCAACAAAAAAACAGCCAATAAATCCACCAACCCAGTTATTAGAACTACTATAAATATCAGTTTCATATATTTTGCAGTCTTTGATTTCAACATATCCTACAGAATAACCTACAAAACCACCAGTATACTGACGACCACTGATGATAGATTTCTTATCCATCTTTACACCTGAAATAATTAATTTAGTATTATGATATCCTATTATTCCTCCTGTGCATCGATCGTTTGTGTTGTGCTGATTGTTCATTACAGTAATATTACTCAACCTGCAATCAGTTACGGTAACTAATTTACCGTTACCATTTCTGCCGCCTGCAATCAATCCACCTGCATCCCTAAGCCATGTTCCGGTTACTGTCAAGTTGTCTACATTGACATTATTGATACTTACGCTTGAGAAATCACAAGCCCCTACAAGGCCTCCCGCAGCAGCATATTTATATGTATCTGAAATCGTAGTAACTTTAAGATTCTTAACTATATCTTCTGTTCCATCACCTTCTATTTCCAGTTTACCATAGCCAACATTCCAACCTACAAGGCCTCCCGCACTGCCGTCATTTTCAACCCACTTCAATACATTTACATTTTTTGTTGACCAGTTCTTGAAACAGATATTTCTTGCATTTGTGGTATTCCAGCCATCAATAAATCCTATAGCACCTCCGGTCATATACCCACCATACACATCCATATCCTCAAGTTTAAATTGATCAAATGTTACTTTCCCCTTAGAATTCGCAGTTCGTGCAGCAAAACTGCCCACACCGGTTTTTGTATCCGGATTTCTTGTTGTCGTACACACTAGATTATTCCCATCAAACAATCCAGCCTTAACATTCCCGGATATATTAAGATACTTTACCTCACATGATTCTGTAAAATGAAAATCAACAAACAAGCCTGCTCCCTGGTTTATCCAGGAACCATCTTTATATTCAGCTTTATAATCATTCTGATTCATTTTTAATTTTATGGTTGTGTTAGTAGTCCTTTGAGCATTGATGCTTTTAACCAGTATATTTCGACGATAAACCTTTTTAATACTGCAATCACTACTCCATACATTTTTGTTCTCCCCATAACTTCCTCCGATTCCACGGAAGCCATTGCCATAGCTTGTCATATCAACATTCTCAGCGTCAAATGTAAGGTTGACCGGGATATTGGTTTCAGCGCTGCTCTTTCCTGCAAGCCTTGCTGCCGCAGTTCCTGTTGTGTAGTTCTTTACCAGATAAGAAACCCTGTTCTTCGCTGCATCACTACCGGCATCACTTGCTTTTCCACCCCAATATGCCTCATCCGCAAGCTTTGCAGACGCATCTCCTTCGGCTGTTCCGATTCCTTCATAGGAGGCAGTACGAGGTTTGCCATACTGGTATGCATCGACCACCTGGTTTTTGTCAACGTCAGTATAGTTTCCGGTAGAATCCATAGCGCCTGCACCGCTGTTCACTATTGCCGATAAGAGCCATAACCCCTGGTCAGAGGTTACTTTGACATCAAGATCGGTGCCATTATCTGTTACCTGAAGAGCATTCGCGTCCTTTGTTAATGTCGGGATCGTATAATTCTTGTCAGTGTTTTCCACGGTACAGCCCTCTGCACAGACATATCCATCTAACACTCGTCCAACATATGGGTTACGATAGAAATACTCGCCACCGTCAGTCGTTGACTGACCTGCCTTGTGCGCCGAGTCTATATCTGTCATGTTTACTGTTTTATTTGACTTTTCCGCCTCCGGACAGGCTGCTTCAAATGTATTTGTCGTGCCCGACATATTGCGGAATACCACACCGCCTCCGGTCTTCTCGTAATCAGAGTTTTCCGTCACATGCGTTGCTCCACCCACCAGACCGACATAACCGCCTGCTGCGACCATATAATCACATGTGCCTACAAATGCCACCGAGCCTGATCCATAGTTTACCGATACATGATCAATGATGGTATCTCCACCCATGCAGTAACCAACCACACCACCAAAGAACGGATTCTTTTCTATACCAGGCAATTTATCAGCCTGCATAGTGATCGTCGCATTCGTAAAATCTACTGTCAGATCTTTTACAACGCTTCCACGGCTATATGCTATCAGTCCGGCAAAGCTGTCTTTATTTGCATTCGTTCCTTTAAAAGATATCGTAACCGCCAGACTACTATCTCCAACTATTACTCCGCTGAATGGCTCTGTCGATGTACCAAGTCCACTGAATTTCTCTGCAGATAACGTAATATCCGTATTAATCTTATAGTATGCATTTAAAAGGTACTTCGTTGCTATGTCTTTATCTATGGTCTTTGCTGCCCCAGATGTCCATGTTCCACTTCCCCATGTATATACATCATCTGTTCCGGCTGCATCACCTGTAGCCCCTTTCTGTACATGATAGCTAGCCTCTGTCTGAGACTGATCCTCTATAACCTTAGAATTGAACACTGCCTGAAACTTTGATACACTACCTGCACTTTGAATGTAAGTAGCCAATGAAGTAAGCTGAAGCGCATCTTTAATTATATATGGATCTCCATAAGTACCACAGCCCTCCAAGAGCCCTGATGATCTCTGGTTGATATCCAGCTCATAGTTTCCAGTTGTGATGTTCTGCTGAGAATGAACATAACGAAGGAATACCGTATCCTTATATCTGTTCTTCACATATGCTTCATCTGCTGTCGTATTATTCAATTCATCAGTTATATAAACATCTGCATCATAATACTGATACTGCATATCAGGATTACGTCCGACTGTTCCAGAGTTTGTAAGTTCTACTCCATAAGTAACCATGCTGTCATCACTGTTAAAGTTATATGAGCCTGAACCCGATGAGGAATACATAAACGTTTCCATCAGAGTCGCCCTTGTGAATATCGTATGGGTTGTGTGATATTCAACTGGAACTTTTCCATTGTTGTATACGGAAGTGCTATTTTTCGAATCTGCTGACACTCGTCCATCAAGTGCGATATTTGAAAAAGAAAGTGTAAGCTTTGTCGCTGTTGCACTTCCGACATACCCTATCAGACTGGTTGCTGCATAGATTGTTTCAGAACCTGATGTATATCCGTCGCCCGTGGAAAGTGTGTCCACTGCCAGTCTGACCGCCTGCTCCATACGGTTGATCAGAAGTGGTGCATATGTATCACTTTCCTGTATATCTGCCACACGGATACCAGAAAGCGTTACTTCCTTTAAAGTGACAACTACTGTCTTCGTAGTGGTATCACCCTTTACGCTTCCAAAAATCAACGCACCTGAATTATCTGTCTCCTTGCCAACACTGCCCTTCATGGCCAGCTTATTCACCGTAACATTCTGAACGACATTGTACAGCAGTCCATGCTGCATGAGATGGTGCTGGTACTCCGTATCAGAAAGCGGTTTGTAGTCCTTTTCAAACGTGTTCATGCTTTCATAACCAAATGTCAATACCGTATCAGAACTTCCATCACCAACTTTCACTTCACAAAGCGGTGTCACCGGATAGTAAGAATATCCTGTAAGGTCAATATCACCGGTAATCGTGGTTGTATTTGTCGAACTTTTTCGGAAGTATGTTCCTATATTCTCTGCTGCATACTGAGAAACACTCCACAACACCAGATTTTCCGATGTTGATACATTGCCCAGACTCAAATTATCGGTATTATTTTTCCTGTAGCTGTCCAGATTGTAATAATATCTGGCATGCGTATTCTTGTAGTTCTTTATCTGTCCTTTATAGGTATTATTCTCAGTTTTATCAATGCGTTCCGCATTTCCTGAGCTGTCCCTGACTGCCAGAGATACCACCGCATTGGTGCTGCCTGTCTTATCATCCTCTGTGATTCCAACTAACTCATCAAAGTATTCAGAACTATCGATCTTAAGTATCACTGCATCTTTATTGATCTTATAAGATGAATCTGAACCAGTCCCCCAGGTACCCACTTCAAGATACATGGCATCTGTAATTTCCTTTTTGTTCTGGGTAAACTTAACAATACCTGTTCCTACCAACAGACCGCTTGTATTATCTTTATCCGATTTTCCGGTAAAAGTATTCCCCTTACTATCGCTGTCTTTTGTGAACACAATACTGTCTTTTGCCGTTGCATTCCAGTATCCGCTTGCCTGATATACAAGTCCACCGAACTGGGCACTTGAGGCAGTCAGGTTAGAGCCTGATATAGTCACACCACCAGTGCTTTCTGCAGTTTCATACACCACGTCCGTGTTCTGCCACTTGTATCCGAGTAACCCGCCACTAGTGCTTGTCGCTTCAGCATTTATTTTTTCGCCATCTACCTCCACATTTGATATCTTGATGGTGCTTGATTTATCATTTATCTTTCCCTCTGTCTCCCCGCGGCTGACCGCAATCATACCGCCGACAAAAGCATTTTGTGTGGATTTTGAGGTTATTGTTCCGCTTAATATGCTGTCCTTTACAGTAACTGTGCATCCGCCCATCACTTCTGCTGCCAAGCCACCGATCCTGTGCTCATCCTTATCTCTCTCGTCTGAAAGTGACGAGCTGCTTCCCCAGGTACAATTTGTAACATCCAGTTTAGTACCCTGACACCGTCCCACAAAGCCACTTTGCCATATATTGAATTTTGGGGCATTCGTATCTTCGGTTACAGATATTCCAGTGCGAACAGTTACATTTTCAAGTATAGTGGTTCCACTCGCCAGCCCAAGAACAGATGACACAAATGCAGGCCATCTTTCATCTGTGGTCTGGCTTACATTCTTTGATATACTGCAATTGATTTTTCCATCAATTATTACATCACTGACAGTCACATCTTTAGAAAATGGAATCATTGCCAAACTATAATGGGCATCTCTCTGATCACTTCGCTTAGCATACATCTGACCTGCTGCAGTTGCATTATCCGGTTCATCCTTACCATATGCAGTTCCTATGTCCAATGTAACTTTATGATTTCCACCATCAAATGTTCCTTTGAACTCCTGTGTCTCTGAATCTTTACCTATACCGACAATACCTGTGCCTTTAAGATCTACATCACCGGACAGAGTCACTGTCTGAGTTTGGTTTTTGTTTACTTCTCCATCAAACTTCAACACACCATTACTGTCTGAATATTCACTTGAAATATCGAATGCCAGTGCGTAAGCTGCAAATCCATTTGCATCCTTTATAGCCGCTCCTGTTCCGCTATGAATCGTGACAGTATGCGTATCCTGATCCAATGAGAGTACACCAGTTTCTCCCTCTGTAAGATTTCCACCAAGGCGCACAACTGCCCCCCAGTTACCGATATCAGAACCGCCACGATCTGCTCCGTTATAGCGAATAAGACTCCATCCGCTTCCATCAACAGCCAGTGCATTGCCATCGCCAACTGCGTATATCAGGCCATTCTCGTTTTTTCCAACAATCTGCCCAGTATGATTATACGCTGTTGTTATCTTCTGCCCGCTCAGATCAGTGGTGCCGTGCAGACGTAATACACCTTTCTCAATGCAACCGACAAGACCACCGCGTCCATTAACATTGTCTGCTGAAATGTCTGTTTCCGATGTCAAAGTTACATTTCCCGCATTAAGAAACCCATTTTTTATTATTCCTATCAAACCGCCAAAGGCTGATCCGGAATTTGATCCTATATTGGCAGTAGAAGCATATACATCATCTATCTCCACATAAGCATTTTTATCAATTTCCGCTATGATCCCGCCATAGTTACTATTTATCTTTCCTGCACCATCTGTTACAACCTTTGTCTGTTTGCTGGTGTCTGCACTACCTTTTATAGCTAAAGTACTTCCTTTACTAGCTGCCGTATATTGTCCGATCATACCGCCAAGATCATCTACTTTAGTCTTTAATGTTGTATTTATTGTATTTGCTGCTGCAGATGAGATTGAAATGTTCCTCCCCGCAGAACAATTGTTTATGAGCGAACCAAATAAACCACCGACAAATGCTGTTCCTTCCGTGGCATTATCACAGTTCACCTCAAATTTTTCGAATGTGTACCGGGAAAGATCGAATTCTATCGGCCCTCCATCTTCGCTTATCTCGTAATACCCGATCAAGCCACCTGCTGATTTCTGATTGGCAGAAGTGCTCTTATCTCCTGCATACAGGGTAAGCGTATCAGCAAATGTAAATCCCAGTGTACTTGTGTCCCCATCCGCTTGCTTGACAGTCAGGCTTCCATCTATCACTCCTCCAACGATACCACCGGCATTTCCTGCTTTTGAGCTGACCTTATCTACAGAAGTTCCTGCTATGATAAGGTTGGTTCCTGTATTCATATAGCCTACAAATCCGCCGGCATTCTTATCCGTTCCCGTTGTCTCGATGCTGACAGAACCTCCCGCGGCAGTCTTTTTATATTCCGCTGTCAGAGATGCTCCTGTATCCATGGTATTACAGAACAGACCAACATTGTCTGTGCCACTTATCTTCAGATCGCAAGCAAGCGTATTCTCAAAGGTTATATTGGCGCTTGTACCTGATTCCATAATTCCTATCATTCCGCCACCAACTATAGCTTCGGATATAGAATCTGTTCCACCTTCTCTGAGTACAATATCACTATTTAAGGTTGACTGACCATCCTCTGCTGCATCAGCTTTCTTCAACACAGCAGAAAGAAGTGCACCCTCTATCGTATGATATTCTTCCGAAATACTAATAGACAGTTTTCCGAGAACTGCCTTTGTAGAAAGTGCATTAAACAACGTCCTGTTAGTAGAAATCGAATATTTATCCGATGCTGTTTTTGTATCTATTTGAAATGTTCCCTCAAACGGATAATCGCTGCTTCCTAGTCCAAGGAAGCTATATTCATTTCCACCTACTGTCACAGGTTTTGTAACATCCCAGCCTGATGTAGTAACCAGATTGATCACTTTGTCTTTGTAATCTGCCGGGATAACATTTGACAGGAGGATCAGACCAGTACCATCCTTCACCTGTATCCCCTGCTCACTGACGCTAAGCATACTCGATGACATACTCACAGCTGCTTCCAGTGTTAAGCTTGGAGCATCCGCATCCGCCAGTTCAGCAGACTGCTGTGAATCAGGAGCATCCTGTTCGCTGTCAGGGAGCTCGGTGATATCTTCTGATGTAACTTCTTCTGTGGTATCTTCTGCAGTATCTTCTTCTGTGGTATTTTCTTCTGTGATATCTTCTGTGGTATCTTCTTCTGTAGTATCTTCCTCTGTAATACCTTCTTCAGTGGTATATTCCTCTGTGATCTCTGTTCCCGGCTCGTCAGTATCAGCCTCTGTCGTATCAGCCTCACTGCTGCCTGTATATTCCTCTGTTGTGTCAGCCGTGTTCTCTGCGGTTTCAACGTCAGAATTGGCAGTCTCCTGCGTCATATATTCTTCACTTGTCACATTTTCAGCACGTGCCAGACCTGGTGTGGTAAGCACCATGCATGCCGTCATCACAGCTGCTATTGTACGTTTTGCCCAATTAGTTCTGCGTTTTATCATTTTCATCAACCTTTTCTGTATCTGTAAATGTAACTTTGATCATTTTCTCAAGTTCTTCCCACTGTGCCTTTGAATCCTTGCTGGTAAGGTTAAGTGGACTATCCGGATTCCTGTAAAACTGGAACTGTATAGATGTCACGTCATCACTGACTCCAAAGCTGTATGTATCAGCCATCTGCGTTTCACCTGTCGCCCATTTGCTGAGCTGCAGGCTTTTCGGCCACGTCACTGTAACCGTCCCTGCACCATTTCCCGAGATCTCATAGTTGAAAGCATCATACTCGCCCGGGGCTTTATCCGTGGAATCAATAAAATGCCCTGTCCATGTTTTGGTTGTCACATAATCAGCAAATGACAATATGGCTGCAAGTTTCTTTGAGTTTACAGCATCAACCGAATCTCCAAGAGCCTCTGCTGTCATCTGTATTTTTATCTTGTTCTTGAGTGTACTTGGCAATACGAATTTGTATTCATTCCTACTCGCACTTCCCGTACGAAGAGTCTGCCCCTCAAGGACACATGTACCATTTTCATCAAATGCTTTATCATTTATCGTTATACCACTGATATCCTCAGGCAGTTTTCCTCCATCCACTGACAGCAGTTGTACCGTCACAGTGTATGAGATATCCTTCGGATTGTAGCGTTTCTCATCTCCCCATGCGTAATTGCTGACAACAACTGTAAATGACATCTCTTCTTTACTGTCATCAAGGGATATCCTCTTAATGGAATAGTCTGTATCAACTGAGCTGACCAATGACAGATAGTTGGATCCAAACATTGTATCGCTCTGCGTTCCGGTTGACACTACTCTTTTCACGCTGTTCAGGTTGGTATATGCTCCAAGGCTTCCATTCACAAACAACGCCAGAGTTCCGATGAGCAAAAGCAGGCCTGCAACGCCGGCATATCTGAGCCATTTTCTCGTCTTCTTATCCATTTCCCGGTATCCCTCCTTTCTGCCTCACACGGACAAATTACACAATATGGCACAAATCGCATGTGCCTATTAAAACACCTTTAGGGACATAGCAAATATTGTCTCATCACGATATGATGCGGCTTCTTGTACCTGTCCCTTTTTCAATCTTGTTTATTATTTATTTTCTCCTGTTGCTACTCCTGCGAGCTTGACGGTTACATCATAGGTCGTAGGATCGTCTTCTATGGATTTTCCATTTACACAGTCGGCATCTGTTCCCTCCATCCAGATGTAGACATGGACCACTATTCCATCATAGCCGACACCCTTGGCTATCGGCTCCGAGTTATCTGGGATAGTGAAATTATCTCCATTCTTAGTTGCCACCCAGTTCTTGCCGCTTGTAGTAAGCTGATCAATATAATGTCCACCATATATATACGGATATGTAACTTCGCCAAGTACCGGTGTACCGGCATTGTTCTTTATGCTTGTCCAGCCAGCCATAGCCGTGCTGTCATTGCCTTTTCCTGTCTCATCATTTACAGCATAGACAAGTCTTAATTCTTCTGTGCCAGTCGGGGTCTTTCCATCCTCACCTAATGGCTGTGTGGTAATTGCAACTCTCATAGATCCTGTGACTGTCTCTGACCCTGTTGAACCAGTATTCGTTGTTTTAGGCGTAACCGTGATCGGTACACCTTCGCTTGCATCCAGATATACATCTGCAGTTCCTGTGTCTGTAATGGTATATACGATATAATCACTTCGTATATATGCATAATAGTCGTCGCCACTCACTTTGTAATTGCCCGGCTTGACGTCAGCCCCCGTCTCAAACACCGGAGTACTATATCCTGTTACAAGGCCTTTATCGTCCCATCCTGCACACACATACCAATCCTTCAGATTATCTGTCGATGAAGGACTTAAGGTTGCACCGGTTGTAAGTGCCTCCAGTGATTTCTGTTCACCACCGTGCTGGACTCCTTCCTTCAGTGTTGCTATCTGAAGTATGAAGCCATTCGTTGTGGCACTTATAGTCGATGTTATGGCATCCACTTTATTGTTCGCAACATACCAAGCATATGTAGTGGACGCAAGTGCCAATACCGTGATTGCCAGTGAAATTATAGCACCCACAAGTTCTCTTTTTAATTGTCGAATATGCTTCACCATTATC
>OLGZ01001004.1_pt1 | contig 18269 bp, 21 predicted proteins | sample 1605981 | NCBI WGS metagenome assembly OLGZ01 (sample SAMN03283291) | human gut metagenome | biome: human-associated habitat; material: feces | host: Homo sapiens | place: Peru | collected 2012 | reverse complement strand
TTGAAGACATTTGTTTAGACAAACAAAAAATCATGATAAATATCTTATCATGACTAATCAAGTGTAAAAATTTTAATCAAATTATTAGTTTTGATGAATTTCAAATCTTTTAAGAGCTCTTTTGATACATCCATCCATAATTTCATTCATTTTATCAGACAATAACTCAGGATTTTCTTTCATATCATCTTTTATCCAGTCAATCAATAATCCAACAATACAATAAGAATAGAAGCGGGCAATAAATTCTTTATCTGACTCTTTAATAGATATTTCTTGGGCTTCTTCCTCTATCTTCATTTTAAGTAGTCCTTGAATCATTGGAGATAAATAGCTTTGAAACTCTTCTTGATGTAAGGAATGATATACATTCATAATATAGATCTGGTCTTCTTTCATCTTATAGAGAAGACGAATAAATCCTTCAGGGTAGATATTTGTATTTAAGAGTAATTGATGTATTTCATCCAAGATGATCCATGAAAGAAGATGATGCATATCGGTAAAATGATAATAGAAAGTCATACGGTTAATACCACATTCCTTTGTGAGATCACCAATCGTAATCTTATTGAAAGGTTTTTTTAAGAGTAATGTTTTTAAAGAATCTTCTAATGCATGTTTTGTGATTTCACTCATAACTTAAATGAATCTTTCTTTTTCTTCTTATATATAAGTAGAGAAACAACTGCAGTGAACACTTCTGTAATCCAGAAAGCATGCCATACGCCAGTTGGTCCAAGTAGTGAAGAAAGGATATAAGCGCATGGAAGAATAATGACTACATAACGACATAAAGAGATAATTAAAGATGGAATACCCATACCAAGTCCTTCGAGTACTCCTCCTGAAGTAAGCGAGAGTGAAGAGAAGACAAAGGAAATACTAATAATACGTAAGGCAGTCACACCTGCGTTAAGTGTTTCTTCATTTGTAGTAAAGAGTCCCATGATTTCTTTTGGGAATACAAAACAAAGAAGTGTTCCAGCAATCATAATAATTAAACTTAAACCAAGAGTGAGCTTATAGATCTTATTAATACGATCATATTCTTTAGCCCCATAGTTATATCCAACAAGAGGTCTAATACCCTGGATAATCCCATTGGATGGCATAAAGACAAATGTCTGAAGCTTATAATAGATACCAAGTACGACGACATAGATAGCTGAATAGCTTACTAGAATCGCATTTAAGACAGAAATAAGAACAGAAGGTAAGGCAATATTTAAAGTGGCAGGAATACCAATACCATATAACTTTTTATAATATTGAGTACTTTCTAAAGCTTCCTTATGAATACGTAGTGGTAAATCTACCTTATAATAATATAGATATAGAATAAAAGGAACTGTTTGACCAATACCAGTCGCAATCGCAGCTCCTGCAATACCCATTGCAGGAATAGGACCTAAACCAAATATTAAAATAGGATCAAGAATAATATTTGTGACACATCCTATAATCATAATCTTCATAGTGAGAGCCATACGTCCTAAAGACTGATAAATCTTTTCAAAGGCAATACCTACCTGAATCACAAAAGAGAATGAGAAGGCAATACGTCCATATAATACCCCATCCTTTAATACAATAGGATCATTTGTAAAGAATTTTAAGAAGTTAGGAATAAACACAACACAGACAACCATTAAGATTATTCCATGTATTGCAGAAAGTAATAATCCCTGTGCCATAGAATCTTCAGCTTTCTTATGATCCTCTGTACCTAGATAGAATGCAATCACAGCATTCATGCCCACACCAAACCCTACGGCAATCGCAGTAATAAGGTTCTGAATAGGGAATACTAGAGATAAAGCATTCATCGCATTCTCACTAATACGCGCTACGAAGAAACTGTCTACGATATTGTAGAGAGAATTAACAAGCATGGATAACACCATTGGTAAGCTCATCGATAATACTAAAGGGAGTATAGGTTTTGTTTTCATATAATCTTGATTCATAATTTTCCTCCTAAACATACAAAAAGCCACACAACGTAAAAAAACGCTGTGTGGCGAAAATAAGATTTCTCTGACAAAAATCCACAACCAAAAGGTTTTGTACATAGACATTATCATATATAGGATATGATGTCAACTTTTTTGCATATATGGTATTTATCATATAAAAATATGGTATATATAATTCCTAAATCGGGATTATTGCGCTGAAATGAGATGGTGCTATAATATTACCTATAGTAAATAGGAGATATATGTTTGAGAAGAGCTGTATTTATCTATGAATATAAGTTGATAGGGATTAGATGAATATACAAATCATATGTATAGATGTCCATATACATATTAAGTATATCTTCACTACTTACTTACAATTATGAAAGGTAGGAGATAAAATGGTAGGAATTATCCTTGCGAGTCATGGACAGTTTGCAGAAGGCATTTTCCAGTCAGGATCTATGATCTTTGGTGATCAGGCTAACGTTAAAGCCTGCACATTAATGCCTAGCGAAGGCCCAGATGATATTCGCAGAAAAATGGAAGAAGCGATTGCTGGTTTTGAAAATCAGGATGAAGTATTATTCCTTGTAGACCTTTGGGGTGGAACACCATTCAATCAGGCAAGTGCTTTACTTAATGGACATGAAGATAAGTGGGCAATTGTCACTGGTTTAAATTTACCAATGTTGATTGAAACTTATGCATCTCGTATGTCTATGGAAACAGCTCATGAAATCGCAACACATGTCACTGAAGTGGCAAGAGATGGTGTTAAACCAAAACCTGAAACACTAGAACCTAAGAAGGAAGAAAAGGCAGCAGCAGCTGCACCAGCACCTCAGGGCGCTATTCCTGAAGGAACAGTTATTGGTGATGGTCACATCAAGTATGTATTAGCAAGAATTGACTCACGTTTATTACATGGTCAGGTTGCTACTGCATGGACTAAGACAACTCAGCCAAACCGTATCATCGTAGTATCTGATGGTGTGGCTCATGATGATCTTAGAAAAGAAATGATTATTCAGGCAGCACCTCCAGGTGTTAAAGCGCATGTTGTACCAATCGATAAGATGATCCAGGTTGCTAAGGATCCACGTTTTGGTAACACAAAAGCATTAGTATTATTCGAAAACCCACAGGATGCACTTCGTGCAATCGAAGGTGGCGTTGACATTAAAACATTGAACTTAGGTTCTATGGCTCATTCACAGGGTAAAGTCGTTTGTACTAAAGCCGTATCAATGAGTCAGGATGATGTTGATACTATTGAAAAGATTATGGCTAAGGGTGTTAAGTTTGATGTGCGTAAAGTACCAAATGATTCACCTGATAACATCAATGCAATCCTTAATAAAGCTAAAGATGGATTGTCTAAATAAGGGAGGAAATAATTTATGTCAGCAATTTCAATTGTGCTGATTGCGATTGTTGCTTTACTTGCAGGTATGGAAGGTATTCTTGATGAATTCCAGTTCCATCAGCCTCTAGTAGCATGTACGTTAATCGGCTTAGTTACTGGCCACTTAAAGGAAGGTATCATCCTTGGTGGTTCATTACAGATGATTGCCCTTGGTTGGGCAAACGTTGGTGCTGCTGTTGCACCAGATGCCGCTCTTGCATCAGTTGCTTCAGCAATCATCATGGTATTAGGTTTACAGGGTGGTAGTACAAACGTTACTAACGCTATCAATACTTCTATCGCTGTTGCCGTTCCATTATCAGTTGCAGGTTTATTCTTAACAATGATCTGTCGTACTCTTGCAATCCCTATGGTTCACTTCATGGATGGAGCTGCAGAAAAAGGTGACTATAAGGCTATTGAAAGATGGCAGATTGCTGCAATCTTAATGCAGGGTCTTCGTATTATGATCCCAGCAGTTATCCTTTGCTTCGTTCCAGCTAAGGTTGTAACAGGTGCATTAAATTCTATGCCAGCTTGGTTATCTGGTGGTATGGCTGTTGGCGGTGGTATGGTTGCCGCTGTAGGTTATGCAATGGTTATCAACATGATGGCTACAAAAGAAACTTGGCCATTCTTTGCTCTTGGTTTCGTTTTAGCAGCTATCTCAGAACTTACATTAATCGCATTAGGTGTTATTGGTGTTGTTCTTGCTTTAATCTATCTTGGATTAAAAGACAATGCTGGTAAAGGTAATGGTGGCGCTGGAGGATCTGGAGATCCACTTGGTGACATCTTAAATGACTATTAATCTGAAGGAGGACGAACATTATGGCAGATAAGATTACACTATCTAAAAAAGATAGAATGGACGTATGCTGGCGTCATCAGTTCCTTCAGGGTTCTTGGAACTATGAACGTATGCAGAATGGTGGTTGGTGTTATTCAATTATCCCAGCTATCAAGAAATTATATACAAAAGAAGAAGATAGAGCCGCTGCATTAAAGCGTCATCTAGAATTCTATAATACACATCCTTATGTATCAGCTCCAGTTATGGGTGTTACATTAGCACTTGAAGAAGAACGTGCAAATGGTATGCCTGTAGATGACCAGACTGTACAGGGTGTTAAAGTTGGTATGATGGGACCTCTTGCTGGTGTTGGTGACCCAGTATTCTGGTTTACAGTAAGACCAATCTTAGGTGCATTAGGTGCTTCACTTGCATTATCAGGAAGCATTGTTGGACCATTATTATTCTTCGTAGTATGGAACTTAGTACGTATCGCATTCTTATGGTATACACAGGAATTCGGTTATAAAGTAGGTACTTCTATTGCTAAGGATATGTCAGGAGGACTTCTTGGTAAGGTTACTGAAGGTGCTTCTATCCTTGGTATGTTCATCATCGGTGCATTAGTACAGAGATGGGTATCTATCAGCTTTACTCCAGTAGTATCTCAGGTTACTCAGTCTAAAGGTGCTTATATCGAATGGGATAAGTTACCAAAGGGTGCTGCAGGTATCAAAGAAGCATTAACTCAGTATGCATCACTTGGTGCTAATGGATTAAACCAGACTAAAGTTACTACTTTACAGCAGAACTTAGATCAGTTAATCCCTGGTTTAGCAGCATTATTACTTACATTATTATGCTGTTACTTATTAAAGAAAAAGGTATCTCCAATCGTTATCATCATCGCATTATTCATTGTTGGTATCGTTGCAAGAGTTATCGGTATTATGTAATCAATAGAGGCAGTTTTACTGCCTCTTATCTTTAAGGAGGAAATAAAATGGCACAATCACAAAATACAAAAGTTGATTTTTCAATTAAAGCGACTTCACTAAATGGTTTAACTAACTATGGGGATGTCATGGTAGGGGACAAGGCCTTTGAGTTCTATAACGAAAAGAATAAAGAAGACTTTATTCAGATTCCATGGGAAGAAATTGATTATATCAGTGCTTCTGTATATTTTAATAAGAAAATTGCACGTTTCGCAATATTCACTAAAAACAATGGACATTTTACTTTCTCTACACGTAATAATGTGAAAACATTACAGGTGGTTGGAAATCATTTTCCTAAAGAAAAAATGTATCGTTCTCCTACATTCCTTACCATTATTAAAAGGGGTATACGATACATCTTTGACTCTAAATATCGACACAAAGTCAATGATCAGGCTTAATTGCCTGATCATTTTTTTTCTGTTCCATGAAGAATAAGATCTGTGAGAATATGAGATAATTCTTCGATAGGGATATTATGATTATTTATAAACCAATTCATATAGACAGATAAAATACCAGGAATATAGAAATCAGCCACAATATTAAATTTCTGTATATCTAATTCCTGTTCCTTTTCAATACGTTTACGAATATATTCTTTAATTGCTTCTACAATCTTTACTATTAAAATAGAGCGATTATTTATCTTAAAGAGATGACTAAAGAAGTCTAGATCACTATTAATGATTTCAGTAAACTGACTAAAGATTTCTGTGAGGAAATCAGTCATATTCGTAAATTCTATTGCATCAAGTCTTTTAATGAATGTATCAACCGTCAGATTTTCTATTTCTTCCATAACTTCATAGGTATTTGAATAGTAGTTATAGAATGTTTTACGGTTGATATCTGCTTTTTTAGAGATATCAGTGATTGTAATATGATTGATTTCTTTTTCGGATAAAAGTTCTACAAAAGCATTATATATTGCACGTTTTGTTTTAAGAACACGTCTGTCCATCTTTTTATCCATAGTTATATCTCACTTTCTAGTAAATATGTATATTTAGTATCACATGTATATTATTCTGACCATTTTTTTATTTACATGTCTATATTATAATACATGCGGATTAAGGGTTTCAATAATGGAGGATAAATGAATGACATACATTATTCAAAAGAAATTACGTTATCTAGAGAATTGTGGTCGAATCAATGAAACAAAGAATTATATACAGCATGGTTCTATTTCTGTTTATACACATTGTGTAAATGTCGCTCGTATGAGTGTTAAGATTGCGAAATGGCTCCCAATACAAGTCAATATGGACGCTTTAGTCATTGGCGCATTATTACATGATTATTTCTTATATGACTGGCATGATGGAGAAGGAAGACATCTCCACGGGTTCACTCATCCAGAATGTGCTTATAAAAATGCGAAAATGGATTATACATTATCACCACGAGTTAAAAATATTATAGTCAGACATATGTTTCCTTTAACTCCTATTCCTCCAGCATGCAAAGAAGCATGGATAGTATGTATTGCGGATAAAATCTGTGCAATAGAAGAGACGTTGTTTAATAGATAAGCTAGAATTTCTAGCTTTTTTTAAAATTATTTGTTGATAGGAATAGAAAAATGACTACTTTTGGGAAAGTGAGGTAGTCATTTTCTTGAATCAAAGTGAAGAGCCGTTTACTGGTTGTATGTATCATATAGGATTATAGTGGGTGTCAGTGCAGCTTGATTTTAGCTATTTATTTTGATTTGAACACTAAAATAGCGATATGAGTAATCATAGGTGATCTCTCCATGATACTTATTGACTATATTCATAATAGAACGCATTCCAAACCCATGACCATAATCCTCTTTAGTTGTATTGAAGTTTGGATTATCAACAAGAGGATTGTTGATGCTTGTATTCTTAATATCAATAACAAAATCATTACTCTCTTTATAAATGTCAAGAATAATCTTTTTAATAGACTTTGATGTACAATTCTCAATCGCATTATCTAATAAATTACCTAGTAATACATAGAAATCTACTTTATCCATAGGGATATCATCATCAAATTGACTGGCGATAAATTCAATATTCTTATCTTTAATCTTAGATAATTGAGAAGATAGTATAAGATTCAAAGAGGCATTACCCGTATCCACTGTTTGTGTTTCATTTATTGTATGTAATTGGTTATGAATATGATTATGGAGTGATTCATAATCTTTTTTTCAGAATCATCCAGTAATGACAACAACATATGATTCATATCATGTTTAATCTTTCTGATTTCGTTCATATGAGAAATGATATTTTCATAATTCTTCTTATTGAATTTCAATTCCTCATTGTTTAATTTTACTAGATAATTCTCTTTCTCTATACTTAGTATTCTATTAACCATCTGATAGATCAACATCACAAGAATAGTAATCAATACAATTTCTATAGAACTTTCAATGGGAAGAGAACCTTTCTTGAAAATAGTTATAAGATAGGACAAATAGATGAGTATTAAAACAGAATGGATACCAAGATAGAAGGCGGTATATTCTTTAATACGCAGTAAATAATTTTTAAATAAATGCCCTGTTAGAAGTAAAAATACACATAAAAGGATATCTGAACCATAGATTGTATCATGAATAGGTAAAACTAGATCATATATAAAAATATTGATACCCCATGTCATAATCACATAGGTAAGAACCTTAAGAAAGATAAAGTAGAGTGATATAAATAGACATTCTAGAAGACTGTCCTGTTTAAACAGAATTAAGCATAAACCTAATAGACATATACTAAGAAGTCCATTATGTATCAACATAGAAGAAATAATAGAAACAGATGCTAATAAGACTATGGAACCAATAAACTGCATCAGGTTCTTTTTTATGTTGATAGAATACACATAGTAGAAAAATGACAACAACATCAAGGATAATGCAATGAAACTTATATTATTTGTTTCTAACATCAAAGATGCACCTCCTTCATATACTCTAATACAAGCTTTTTCTTTCTTCTGCTTATTGGTATCTGGTAATGCTCACTTATATATAATGTTGTACCTTCTAGCTTAGTAACCTTTTTCATATTTACTAGATAAGAACGTCCAACTCTTTTGAAATGATTTGAATCAATCGTCTTTTCTACATCACCTAGCTGCATATTGACAGTAATAGAAGATGTATCAAAATGTATCTCTGTTTGATGATTAAAGCTTTCACAATAAAGAATAGATTCTTTTCTTAATATATAGGCATTTCCATTGATATAAAATGTCACACTTGGATGTAAATGAGACAATTGATAATTGATTTCTTTTAATACATCAGGCATTTCAATATCAAGATTCTCTTTTCTAATAAAGTCAAAAGGATGAATATTACAAGCTTTATAAACAAGTTCATTATGACTAGTAATAAAGATAATTAAGGCATTTTGATGTCTTTTTTTATACTCTTTCGCAAGTTCTAATCCTGAAACATGAGGCATATCGATATCAAGAAATAAGACATCAAAATATATATTTATAGGAAACTGTAAGGCATCCATATATGTATTAAGTTGTATATCTGTAGATGAGAAGAAATCACTTATATGATGACAAACATGTTTTAAGTCATTTTCTTCATCATCTACAACTGCAATTCTGTATGCCATAGATTTCATCTCCTTATCATTGACGCTTTTAAATAGACCATTCACGACCACTCAATTGAATATATAGTATGTATTATCTAAAATGAAATAAACAAAAGAACTATTAATTATATTCTAACATATAAAGGAGACTCTTTATGAAACAATTCTTCTACTTATTTAAATCCAAAAAGAAACTTCTCTTATTTTCTATTTATTTCATTGTCGTTATTGTAGGAATATTCATCAGTTATAAAGGGGCTTATGGTTCTATTCCTAAAAAAGAAATGATACTCATGAAATCAAAGGATCCTGAAATGGGTTTAGATTTCTTCTATTACTTACAGGATTCAGGACTAACACTTATATTATATGTCCTTACTACTCTCATTGTACCTAATATCATAAGTGCTGATTTCTTACTATATGAGCATAATAAATTCAATCATTTTCTGATAACACGTATGTCTTCTTCTCTTTATCATAAAAAAGAAAGACAATTCAATTTCCTTGCGACATTTATTCTTATTCTTATGACTCATTTACTTACAATACTAATCATTCATCTTTTCTTTTTTAAGATATCCTTTTCTATTAATCCAATCTATATGAATGCGACAAGACAGACTCATCTATTATCGAGTTCATTACTTCTTAATCTTATTATCTATATGGTTCTTTCATCATTAGGCTATGCACTCTTTTCTCATTTCTTATTCTCATTACAGTATTTTATTAAGAATGTTTATCTCTATAGAACGCTTGGATTGCTTGTATCTCTGATTCTTTATATTGGCGCATCAGTTTTATCCCATACATTTTATAATACATCAGGAAGCTTGACTGCCACATTGGCTTATTTCCTTAATATCATAAATATTCTCACTCCAAGCATTATTAAAAGTCCTGTTTTAAATAACAATCCTCATCTTTTCTATATCGGTACGGCATTACTTTATTATCTCTTGTCATCTATTCTTTTTGGAATGAGGGATTATCATGACTCCACTACTTAAACTTATTAAGAAACAGGACACCATTTTACTTATTGTATTGATTCTTCTTATTCCTGTAGTCACAAGATTAGATAGGAGAGTTAATTTCATTTATATTCTTCTTACAAGTAATTATATTACCTTGATTCTAAATATTGCATGTCTTGTATTGATGTATAAGAAGATCATGATCATCAATGGGATTAACCATACTTTGATTACACGTAAAGGCTATAAGAATACAAAACATAATATCTATGCCTTTATGATCATGACGACACTTCTTTTCTTAGCTATTCTCTATGGCTTCTTATTTCTTGTATATGGTATCTCTCAAATGGATATTAACCTTCTATTGATGTTAGTTATTTATACATTTCTATTTCTATTTGAGATATCCATTATTTACTTACAGTTCAATAGAAAATCAAATATTCTCTATATCGCTTTACCTATCATTATCAATCTTGTTTATCATTACATGTTCTTCTAGGAGGAAATAAAGATGTTGAAAGTCAATCATATTAAAAAGAACTTTAAACAAAACACTGTATTAGAAGATATCAATCTAGAAATAAATAAAGGAGAATGTCTCTATATACATGGAAAGAACGGATGTGGTAAATCCACACTCTTTAAGATCATCTGCGATATTATTCAAACTGATTCAGGCACTATTGAAAAGAAGCCTGATACATATATAGGTGCACTTATAGAAAATCCAGGATTTCTTGAAAATGAATCTTTAAGATTCAATCTTGAATTTCTAGCTTCTATTAATCATCACTATAATGAAGAAAGAATAAGAGAATTATGTCATATGTACTCATTAGATTATGATTGTTCTTCTACACTTAAGAATTATTCTGTTGGTATGAGACAAAAAGCGGGTATTATTCAAGCAGTGATGGAAGATCAGAACCTTATTTTCTTTGATGAACCAACAAGAGGCTTGGATGAGGAGAGTATTGTCGTATTTGAGAATATGGTAAATACATTAGTAGAAAGTGGTAAAAGCATAGTGATTGCATCACATGATCGCTTAGCACGTGTAAATTACACACATACCTATTTACTAGAGGAGGGGAAACTTAAGAGTGAAGATTATTAAGAACTATGTTTCTCTCTTCATTCTATTTCTTATATGTAAAGAAGTATTTCATATCTCCTTTACTGACTATATTGATATCAAATACTTCTTTCCTCAAAGATCTATTTATATTGTTTTCTTACTTCTAGTTAATTACTTGTATTTAAAAATAGTGTTTGATTGTATCGTCCAGTATATTGAAATAGATATATTTTCAATTATCAGAATGGGAAGAAAGAAATATCATACAATGATGTTCAAAAGAATAGTGTTTACACTTGTTGAATTTGTTTTCTTTTCTATTCTCACTGATTTCTTCTTTTATGATATTTGTATCTTAGGACTTATAGGAACAATCTGTATTGAAATAGGGGTAGGATTATGCATGTCTTTCTTCTATAAAAAACTAGGTTCTCATACGTTCATGATTGCATTCATACTTATTATGTTTACTAAATATCTTATTACTTTGACTTCAGGATTTTAGTCCTGAAGCCTTTTGTGTTATGATTGTTCCATGGAGGTGTTTTATGAAGTTAATATTTTGTGATATGGATGGTTCATTACTAAACCGTCGTTCTAAAATCTCATCACGAACACTAGAGGCACTTATTAAACTAGAAGAGAAGGGAATAGGCGTTATTCTCTCGAGTGGTCGTCATATTAATAGTTTAAAGAAATATGGTGATATGCTTCATTTTGAAAAATATCCAATGAGTGGCTATTCATGCAATAATGGACAAGCTTATCATAATCATCTAGGAGAGAATGTATTTGAACATGAACGCCTAAATTATGATGATTACTTAAAAGTAAGAAGATATGCGAAAGCACACCACTATGGCTTTATTGTCTATATCAATAATAAAAGAGTGATGTTCCACTATAATGAATCTTTGCTTGTTCGATTACTACATTTGCATAAACCGATACATGGAGATGCAATATTTGATAAATTTGTCTTTTATGGACGTCCTTCCTTTGACGTTAAGGGACTTGATTATACATGTTCTTTAGTTGATCCTTATTGGCTTGAAATAGGACCAAAAGGTGTAGATAAAGGAACAATGTTGGAGAGAATTGCACGTTTTCACCATATTGATTTAAAGGATACCATCGCTTTTGGAAATGGTGAAAATGATCTTCCTATGCTTATTAAGGCAGGAACAGGTGTCGCAATGGGGAATGCACTTGAACATGTGAAAGAATATTCTAATGCAGTATGTGATGATTGTGATCATGATGGAATAGGTAAATATCTGGAGGACTTACTATTATGATGAATATGTCGGACTATTATGATTTTTCAGGGCAGAAGTTTGGATATCCTCTCTCTTTAAGTATCAACAGCTTTGAACGTCATATCTTCTCTAGACAAAAGAGTCTAGAACTCTCTTATGTCTTGCAGGGAGAATACCAGATAGTGACAGAGAAGTTTACTTCTAAACTATCAAAAGGTGAACTTTTGATGATTGCACCCGGAGATATTCATTTGATTACGCATAAAAAAGATGGAGTAATTCTTACAATACATATAGATTTTGATCGTATGACTTCCGCAATGAGTGGGAATAGCACTGAAGCTTTTTCTACGATGATTGTTACAAATCAGGCTTATGATCAATTAAAAAATAAGATATCAGGGATTCTTAAACTTATTCGACAGGAAAACTATAACCTCTATACTCTTAATGCTTATATGATGGACATCCTCTCTATTGCTTCTCAGGTTTCTTTCTCTATGTCTTCTCTCCCTTTACAGGATGAAGCCCATAAGAACTATATGCAGGCTATTTTATATATCGATTCTCACTACAATGAGAACTTAACTTTAGGTGATGTGGCAGATACACTTTCATTCAGTTTAAGTTATACATCTAAATTATTTAAGAAGTTTACTGGTATTACTTTTGTCAAGTATTTAAATAGTGTACGTATTCGTGCTTCTTTAGAAGATTTACTAGAAGGAATAAAGAATATATCAGAGATATCAGATGAATGTGGTATGCCTAATTCTAAAGCCTATACAGAAGCGTTTAAAGAAATCTATGGTATATCACCGAGTAATTATAGAAAACGTTTTAAGAAGAATTTTGCACCTACAGAAGAAAGAGAAATGAATCTCGATAACTTTGATGAAATATTAGAAGATTTCATTAATGAAGAAGAAACTATCTACGAAGATGAGAAATGCAAGATCACTTTAAACGCAGAACATATTAAGCTAGAAACAGAAGAAGAAATAAAAATATCTCAAAAAGGTAAGCGTATACAAATCGTTTTATAACGGTCATATATTGTCTTCTTTCTATATTAAGAAGGCAAAATATGACTGTTTTTATATATGAGCATGATTTTTTATTCACAAGAGGAGTGATATAATGTGGACGAAAGAGAGGAAAATACAAATGAAGGAATTTTCACATTTATTTTCACCTATTAAAGTTGGTGAAACAGTTGTAAAAAACAGAGTTTTTATGCCTCCTATCAGTACAAACTTAGCTGATAAGGGTTATGTTACGGATGCATTAGTGGCTCATTATGCAGCTCGTGCAAAGGGTGGTGTTGGATTAATCGTTACTGAAGTTACTACAGTAGAACCAACATATGTCTATTTACCTGGAGATATGTCTATTCATGATGATAGCTTTATTCCTGGATGGAAAAAATTAACTGAAGCAGTACATCAGTATGATTGTAAGATTCTACCACAGTTATTCCACCCAGCTTATATGGCTTTCCCAATTCCTGGTACACCAAGATTAATCGCACCAAGTAATGTAGGACCATATTATGCAAAAGAAGCACCACGTTCAGTCACTAAAGAAGAATTAAAGGTTATTATTAAGCAGTTTGGTGAAGCAGCTTTAAGAGTTAAAACTGCAGGTGCTGACGGTGTTGAAATCCATGCAGCCCATGCTCATGGTTTATTAGGTGGTTTCTTATCTCCTTTATATAATAAGAGAACAGATGAATACGGAGGAGATATCTCTTGTAGATTAAGACTTACTTTAGAAGTTATTGAAGAAGTACGTAAAATGTGTGGTAAGGACTTTATTATTGATGTACGTATTTCTGGTGATGAATATACTGATGGTGGTTTAAACATCAATGATATGATTTATGTATCTAAAAAATTAGAAGCAGCAGGTGTAGATATGCTTCATGTTTCTGGTGGTACAACTATCGCAAGAGGAAGTTCTATTCCAGCACCAGGAACTAAGATGGGTTCACATGCATTATTAAGTGAAGAGATTAAGAAGCATGTATCTATTCCAGTTGCAACAGTTGGACGTATTACTGAACCTTGGATTGCAGATGAACTCATTGCGAATGATAAAGCAGATATCTGTATGATGGGACGTGCTAACTTATGTGATGCAGAATTCGTTAATAAAGCAATGAATGGTCATGTAGAAGATATTAGACCATGTATTGGATGCTTACGCTGCTTAACAGGTATTATGTTTGGTAAACGTGTATCTTGTACAATCAATCCTTCATTAGAAATTGAAAACGAAGATACGATTGCAGAAGCAGAAAACAAGAAGAATATTCTTGTAATTGGTAGTGGCCCAGCAGGTATGGAAGCTGCATTTGTAGCACATAAACGTGGTCATCATGTTGTATTATGCGAAAAGGATGATAAGTTAGGTGGAGAAATGAACTTAGCTGCAGTACCTATCGCAAAACAGGATCTAACATTAGTTATCAAGTATATGGCTCATAAACTTGAAGGTGTTGATGTAAGATTAAATACAGAAGTGACTTTAGATATGTTACAGAATGAATTCAAGGATTATGAAGTCATTGCAGGTACTGGTGCTTCTCCAATCGTTATTAATCCATTTACTCAGTTCAAATCATGGATGACTGCAGATGATGTATTAGCTGGTAAACAGTTCCCAGGTCGTAAGATCGTTATTATTGGTGGTGGATCAGTAGGTTGTGAAACAGCTGATTACTTAGCACCATTAATCAATGACTTATTCCCTAGAAATAGAGATGTCACAGTACTTGAAATGGCCAATGGTGTCATGATGAATGAATCTGGACCAGGCAGAAGCTTACTTGTAAGAAGAATGATGGAAAAAGGTATCAAGATTATTACTAGTGCTAAGGTAGAATCAGTGACTGAAACTGAAATCAACTATACACTTGATGGTGTCACTCATACTATTAAGGATGCGGATACACTTATCTTTGCAGCAGGTTATAAGAAGAACCCAGCTGTAGAAGAAATGCTTCAGGCAAGTGGTCTTAACTACCATATGATTGGTGATGCCCATGAAATTGGTAATATCAAGACAGCTATTACAGAAGCATATAATCTAACAAAAGACTTATAAAATAAAGGGCCCTCTCAAAAATGAGAGGGTTTTATTATTTGTGATATACAAATGTTTTAATGATTGATTGTAGTTCTTGTTTTGATTCTTTCTTATCCCCATTGAGCCATCCCATCATGATATAGTGGAGGGGTGTTAAGAAAGAAATCATGAAATACTTAAAGTATTTCTCAATAAATGGATTATTAAATTCACGAAGAGAGACTTCTTCTAGAAAACGCTGCTTCTCCTGTGATAAAAAATCCTGGTAGTACCACTTCTCTAATGTAATGAAGATAGTTGCATGCGCTTCATAGACATCAATTACTTTCATAATAAAATCATCAGACTCTATATACTGCTTGTCTTCTATTTTATCTAGATAAGTATACTTAAATAGATTAAAATAGATTTCTTTTAATATCTCATCTTTGGAATGATAATAAAGATAAAATGATTGTCTAGAAAGACAGGCATTTTGACATATCTTTCCTACTGTGAGATCTTCATAATCACTCTCTTTCAATAATTCCACAGTGCTTTCATAAAGTTTCTTCTTCGCTTCTTTTTTCATATTGTGATCCGCCTTTATTTCAATTTTACCTTATTTAGAAGCAATAAAAAAGCATCAACTCTTTTGAAGTTGAAACTTTTCACTCTATATGTCATATTTTACATTTATTTGTTTTGAAAAGCTCTGTTATCTATCTCTATCACATTCCAAAACAAAGCATATCCATCTTTACCGCCACTATTAGCCCAGGCACTTTCCTTATGGATTTCACCACGAGGACTCCAGTCATACTCATCCTCAACACATGATTCTATATCAATATTCATAGAGTCAAATGTCTTAGAAGCACTCTCATACAATGCCTTCACTGCTTCAACGTGTGTTTGAAATAGTCCTTCTACTTCAATGTTTTCTCCATTTTCCATGTCACCATAAATGACAGCATACATAGTAACACCTTCTTTCTTTGCTTATTATAATCTTATTTCTATGAAGTGTTAAATGATAAGAAAAATAATTTCTTATAAACATAATATTATCGTACTTATTTACACAAAATTATGATAGAATGCATGTATATTATAACTAGGAGAACAATATGAAAATAACAGATTTGATGAGTAAAGAAGCCATCAAGATTCATGGTCATGCCTCTAGCAAGATGGATGCAATTGATCAAATGGTGTCTTTAATGAATAAACAGGGCAATGTCTCTGATAAAGAAGCATATAAAGAAGCAGTTATAGAAAGAGAAAATCTTTCTACTACAGGTATGGTGGATGGTATTGCGATTCCTCATGCAAGAACAACTGCGATTACTCAAGCAGGCATTGCCGCTATGACTTTGCCTGAGGGTGTAGATTATCAATCTATGGATGGTCAGCCTACAACTCTTATTTTCTTGATTGGGGCGCCAGATAATGGCGATAATGTACATTTACAGGTATTAAGTGAACTCTCTACATTACTCATGGATCATGATTTCTGTGAAGATTTAAAGAATGCGGGAACGCCTGAAGAATTCTTATCTATTATTGATTTAGCACAAAATGCTAAACATGAAACAGAAGCAGTCAAACACCCTGAAGTCTTAGCAGTCACTGCTTGTCCAACAGGAATTGCGCATACATATATGGCTGCAGAAGCATTAGAAAAAAAGGCTAAGGAAATGGGTGTATCTATTAAGGTAGAAACACAAGGTTCAGTAGGGGTTAAAAATGAACTCACTCAAGAAGATATAGAACACGCAAAGGGTGTTATTATTGCGGCTGATAAGAATATCTCTTTAAATCGTTTTAATGGTTTACCACTCTATAGCTGTCCTGTGGCAAGAGGAATTGATGAACCCGAAAAACTTATTCAGATTATTCTAGATGAACAAGCACCTATCTATAAAGGTGAAGAAGTAAAGGTAGAGAATAACCAGGAAAAGGGATGGCATATTCCTTATAAACATTTAATGAATGGTTTCTCACATGCTTTACCACTATTAGTAGCTGCAGGATTTATGAGTGTACTTGCAACTAAACTTACATTTAATACACAATTTGCGAATATGCTGAATGTCTTTGGAAACATTCTTTACTTGCTTGTATTACCTGTATTATCAGGCTATATTGCGATGAGTATTGCGGATCGTCCAGCTTTAGGACCTGGACTTGCATGTGGTTATATTGCCTATAGTGGTTTTACTTTAGCCTGGTTGAATAACCCTTATACTACTTTAAGTACATCAGGTTTCTTAGGGGCTATAGTAGGGGGCTTTATTGCAGGATACCTTGTACTTGCGATTGAGAAACTTTGTACTAAGATTCCAGATATGTTTGATGGTATTAAACCAGTCTTACTATATCCGGTATTAGGCGTATTATCAGCAGGTATTGTGATGACAGTACTTAATACATATCTAGTAATTGGTCATTCATTTATTATGGAACGTGTGAATAACCTACCACTTATTTCATTAGTTATTATTGGGGCATCACTTGGTGCGATGATGTCTATTGATATGGGTGGACCTGTTAATAAGTTTGCTTATTTATTTGCGAATGCTTTAGTTTTTACTAGAGCAAATAATGCGGCTATTATCATGGCTTCTGTTATGGGTGCTGGTATGATTCCACCTCTTGCGATTGGCTTCTCTACACTTGTATTTAAAGAAAAGTGGACTAAAGAAGAAAGAGGTACTACTTTAAAGAACATTATCATGGGCTTATCATTTGTATCAGAAGGGGCTATACCTTTTATGCAGAAAGATCAAAAACATGTCTTACCTGCATGTATCCTAGGTTCACTTATTACCGGTGGATTATCTGCTTACTTTAAGTGTGGAGTGATGGCACCTCATGGTGGTATCTGGATCATCTATTTGATGTCTAATCCACTCAAGTATGTCTTAGCACTCCTTGCTGGTACAATTGTAGCAGGTATTATTATTACATTTACACACAAGTCTGAGTCATAACTCAGGCTTTTTTGAGTGTGCCGGGCATGGCACTAATTCAGTCGGAGATAGTCCGACCACAGGTAGTTACCGCCAAGTGTAGTGAACCACAAGCCGATACCATAAAG
>OLGZ01001001.1_pt1 | contig 18299 bp, 15 predicted proteins | sample 1605981 | NCBI WGS metagenome assembly OLGZ01 (sample SAMN03283291) | human gut metagenome | biome: human-associated habitat; material: feces | host: Homo sapiens | place: Peru | collected 2012 | reverse complement strand
GCCCAAAGACCTTGAAGTAATTTCATGGGGTGCATTCTCTGATTGCACAAGTCTTAAGAATATTGATATTCCGCGGACTGTAACAAAAATCGACAAAGACGCATTTGAAAGCTGCACAGCCCTTGCTTCCGTAAACATTACAGACTTCAACGCATGGAGTCATATCACATTTGGAGAAACGAATAAAGAATACTATGCTCCACAAAATTCCAATCCTGTATACTATGCAAAGCATTTGTATGTAAACGGAGCGGAAATTGACAACGTAAACATTCCTTCGGATATAATTGGTATCGGTGCAAATGCCTATTGCGGCATGGAATCATTGAAGAAAGCCAACATACACAGCAATGTTATATCCGTAGGCAACAATGCCTTTTACGGATGCAAAAACATGTCTGAAATCTATGTATATGCCATCAAACCGCCAAAGGCTACGAAATCATGTTTTGACGGTATCGACAAGCAAAGCTGCACCTTGTACGTTCCACGCGGCACTTATATGGATTATTTTCTTGCCGAAGGATGGGGTGACTTTCTTAATATAGTAGAATTTGATGCGACAGGCATTGACAATCCGGACTTGTCTTGCAAGCCAAAGCCTGTAGACTATTACAATATTAATGGTATGAAGACAACAAGACTGACCAAAGGCCTGAATATATTGAGAATGTCGGACGGAACATACATGAAGACTTCATTCTGACATTATTATCTGACTCTACAATTCATCTGAGACCTTATATATTTATACATTCTTTACCCTGACCTCCACTCGGGGGAGGTAAAGATGAAAACAATATAAAAACGGAACGGCAGTGACTTTTACACAAGCTGTTCCGTTTTTTTCTGAACTTTATATACCATGCAACGTTCGAACGGGTAGCGTACAGTTTCAGTACTCCTATCTCATTACTCTACAAGCCTGCCAATGTCTCAATACTATTTTGCCCATCGCAATATTTATACATTGCAACAAGAATGAAACACATTAGTAAGACTTTCATAACAGGGGTGAAAACACAGTGTAACACAAGCCCCGTACCTTTGCACCGGATTCAGAATTAATGATGAATAAATGATTCTAAAGAGAAAGTACATGATTGTAAAGAAGGTAAACAAGATTGTGGCAACTGCCATGTTGCTGGCAGTTCCGGCGGCAAACGGTTTCGCCGCCGACATCATCGGTAGGGTGACCGACGGGAAATCGAAGGATGCTCTTATCGGTGCCACCGTGCAGGTGGAAGGAACGAACATCATCGCCGCCACCGACATCGACGGCAACTTCCGACTCTCCGGACTGAAGGAAGGCGAGAAGTACAGACTGACCATTACTTACGTAGCATACAAGAATAAAGAAATTGACGGGGTTCAAGCGAGCGATCAGCCTCAGATGATTAGCGTAGCGCTGACACCCGACGAACAGACACTGGGCGAAGTCACCGTAACCGGCATAGCAAGAAAGAATACGGAAGCGGCTATGGTGCAGATTGCCAAGAACAGTCCCGTCATAGTGAACAACGTTTCGGCACAGGAAATAGGAAAGACACAGGACTCCAACGCAGGAGAGGTGATCCGACGTGTGCCGGGCGTAAGCCTCATCGACGACAAGTTTGTGATGGTGCGCGGCTTGTCGCAACGATATAATAATGTATGGATCAACGGCGGAGCGGCTCCAAGCTCCGAAGCCGATTCAAGGGCTTTCTCCTTTGACCTCATACCAAGCGCACAGATCGACAATATGCAGATCGTGAAGACCCCATCGCCGGAATATCCTGCCGACTACACGGGCGGCTTCGTGCTCGTCAACACGAAGGATATCCCTGTGGGGAACATGTTCCAGGTGTCGGTGGGAGGAAACTGGAACACGGCTTCTGTGTTCAAGGACTTCCAGTATGCCAAAGGCTCCTCTACCGACTTTCTCGGCTTTGACGGCGGTCTGCGAAACCTCGACGGCGGCTTTCGCACCTCGCTCCGACCTATAGGCAACGGCGGTATCGACCTACAGGGCAACGGTCTGAACAACGACTGGCTCATCAAAAGCATGAAGCCATGGGGCGACCTGAAGCTCTCCGCCAACTTAGGCAGGAGATGGAAGTTGGGCGAAAACCAGATGGGAATGATTGCCGCACTGAACTACACCAACGAATACCGCACGTTCAGCGATATGCAGAACAACCAGTTCGGAGTGTACGACGAGCGCAACGACCGCTCCATCTATCTGAGCAACTCGCTCGACAACCAGTATAACCACAACGCCCGTCTCGGCGCAATGCTCAACCTGACGCTGCTCACCGCCGACGGCAACAACAAGTTCCAGTTCAAGAACATCTTCAACCAGATTGGCAACGACCGCTATACCAGCAGACAGGGCGTGGACGAACAGAACAACCAGACGCGCTCGGCTGAATACTACTACCGCAGCCGCACGACATACAACGGACAGTTCACCGGAAAGCACACGCTGAAGAGCGACGAACTGGACTGGAGTCTGAGCTACTCTTATGCAAACCGCAACGTGCCTGACCGCCGACGCTATCTACAGAACGATGCCCTGGAGACAGGAACGATACAGCTCACCACGGGCAACGACATATCAAGGGAGTGGGCCCGTCTCGACGAACATATCCTCTCGGCTGCCGTGAACGACAAGCACGACTTTGACTTCAATGGATGTAAACCGACAATGAAGCTCGGAGCCTACGGCGAATACCGCACCCGTGAATACAAAACCCGCGAGTTCATCTACAACTGGGAGCCGGAGAACAATTCCCTGCCTGCCGACTTCCGCAAGAGCGACCTCCCCACCCTGCTCAGCAACAGCGGGAACTTCGGCGCCGACAAGCTATATCTGCTTGAGGAACCGAACCGCCGCGACGACTATAAGGGGCACAACACCCTCGGTGCCGGATACCTGGCTGCCACTCTGCCGTTCGGCAGTCTGAGCGTCTTTGCCGGCTTGCGCTATGAATACAGCAAGATGGAACTTATCACGAACACTCGTGATGACCGTCCGAGTCCGCTGAGCCACTTCTACAAATACAACGACCTCTTCCCCTCGCTCAACGCCACGTATAAGTTCTCCGACAAGCACCAGCTGCGCCTATCCTACGGCAAGACCGTGAACCGTCCGGAGTTCCGAGAGGTGTCGCCGTCGGTGTTCTACGACTTCGACCTTGCTGCCGACGTGAAGGGAAACACGGAGCTTACCTCCTGCTATGTGCAGAACCTCGACCTGCGCTATGAGTTCTACCCATCCCGAGGCGAGATGGTTTCCGTGGCACTCTTCTATAAATATTTCGATGCGCCCATCGAGTGGACCTACACCCTCTCAGGCGGCAACCGCATGATCTATTCATATATGAATGCCGACCATGCCAACAGCTACGGAGTGGAGCTGGACATAAAGAAAGGCCTCTCGTTCATCGGACTGCCCGATTTCAGCTGGTCGTTCAACGGTGCCATAATCAAGAGCCGCGTGAACTTCAACGGCAGTGCCAACATGGAGAACCGCCCTATGCAGGGACAGTCGCCATACCTCGTAAACACCGGCATCTTCTATAAGAACGACAAGCAGCAGCTCGACATCGCCCTGCTCTACAACCGCATAGGAAAGCGCATCATCGGCGTGGGACGAAGCGAAGGAACAACGAGCGGCAACGAGACGCTCCGTGTGCCTGACAGCTACGAGATGCCACGCGACGTGCTCGACCTATCTATATCGAAGAAGTTCGGCACCCACTGGGAGATAAAGGCAAACATCCGCGACCTGCTTGCACAGAAAGTGTACTACAAGGAGTTCGTGACCGCCAACCTCAACAGCGGCGGCACTAAAGAAGTGGAGCAGATAACCCGCTGCTTCAAGCCGGGAAGGAATATCGGACTGACCGTGACCTATAATCTATAGCTCTCCCCACAATCCCCCTATTATCCCTAATAACAACAAGAAACCCTATTATTACAAAATAATACATTATGAACAAAACAAAATTCTATGGATGCCTCGGCGTCCTCGCACTTGCAGGAACGATGTTTACTGCGTGCAGTGATGATGACAACAATGGTGGAAACGAAAACTCAAGCGCTGCCGTATGGACAGTGAACGGCGGCATCAACGCCTGCGACCACGTACTCTTCACGGAGAGCGACAAGGCAGGCAGCAAAGACGTTAACGACAAAGGAACTCAGATCGGAAACGGCGACCAAGAGTTCGTCTTTACAGGAAAGCAGACTCTGAAGAAAGGTACATATATTCTAAAAGGTTGGGTATACATCGCCGACGGCGCTGAACTGACCATCGAACCGGGAACCGTAATCAAGGGCGACAAGGACACCAAGGCTGCCCTCATAGCTGAGCGTGGCGGAAAGCTCATAGCCCAGGGTTCTGAGACACAGCCTATCGTATTCACATCCGAGCAGGCTGCCGGCAGCCGCAGGCCTGGCGACTGGGGCGGCATCATCCTCTGCGGCAAGGCTCGCACCAACGCTACGGAGCAGCAGATTGAAGGTGGTCCGCGCACCAAGCACGGCGGCAACGACGACAACGACAACTCCGGAGTATTGAGCTACGTACGTATTGAGTTCGCCGGCTATCCTTTCGCAACAGACCAGGAGATCAACGGTCTGACACTCGGTTCTGTGGGCAAGCAGACGAAGATTGACCACGTGCAGGTATCTTACTCAAACGATGACTCCTTTGAGTGGTTCGGCGGCACGGTAGACTGCAAATATCTTATCGCATACAAAGGTTGGGACGATGACTTCGACACCGACAACGGATTCAGCGGCCACGTGCAATATGGTCTTGCTATCCGCGACCCGAAGATTGCCGACAAGTCCATGAGCAACAGTTTCGAGAGCGACAACAACGCCAAGGGAACAAACGCTGACCCTCATACCTCTGCCGTATTCTCAAACATCACCTTTGTTGGTCCTAAGATGGGCGACAAGAACTTCGTGAACGATGCCTCATACATCACCGCCGGAGCATACAACCCGAACAACGGTTCCGGTCTCGGTCGCTTCCAGAGCGGTATGCAGATCCGTCGCGACTCTCATCTGAGCTGCTTCAACTCCGTTGTTGTTGGCTGGCCTGTTGGTCTGATTATTGACAAGCAGCTCGGCGACTGCCAGGGTGCTGCCACAAACGGACTGCTGAAGCTCCAGAACCTCTGGTTCGCCAACCTCGACGCCATCGGCACAGACGAGAACAAGGTGCTGACCGACCCGAACAACGAGTCGTTCTCCGCAAAGTTCTTCCTCGCACAGCCGGGCAACAAATACTCTGCCTCTGCTGACGGATGGTTCGACGTTACCGGCTACCGTCCTACAGCAGCCAGTCCATTGCTCTCTGCGGCATCCTTCACCGATGCCCTGCTCGCAGGCTTCGAGAAGGTGGCATACGTAGGAGCCTTCGGCAACAGTGCCGACTGGACTGCCAACTGGACGAACTTCGACCCGCAGAACACAAAATATTAAGATCAGACAAATCTTTCCATAAACAATATGATCCTGCCGCCGAAAGGCGGTAGGATTATTTGGTTTTAAAGAAAAGTTTTTTTCGCGAAGAAAATCTGTCATTCTGTCAGACCCATTAAATAAAGCACTATGAATTAAGAATATACGGTACTTGACAAAAGTTTTAATTCAAGAAAAATCTATCATTATCTGTCACACCAAAATATGCATCTCAAAACACCTTAACTATCAGATGTCCAATACAATAGATAGAGCAGCAGCACGCTATCGTAGCGTTCTTCACTTGCATGATATAAGTCATAGAGTTAGGTTCAAAAGCATGAGAATTGGCATCTGAAACACGTTAAATGAAGTCATAATTACGTTAATTGGAAACACGTGAGATAGAAATCAAAAAACAAGGAGATAGAAACCAAAAATCAGGGAGATAGAAACCAAAAACCAGGGAGATAGAAGCCAAAAACCAGGGAGATAGAAACCAAAAACCATGGAGATAGAAACCAAAAACCTATGACTTTGGTCATAAAAGTCGTATTCTTAGTAAGCGTATCAAAATACAAGCCTGCCAAAGTACTGCGCGGAAAAACATTCAAATTGCTTTTTTACCAGATTTTTTTGAAATTTCCCCATAATATTACCATATTTGCATTAAGGTATAACAAAAAAGCAAATATAAGATGACGAATAAAATGTCTGTATGCAGCATCAAATACACATACACCCGATATGCTGGAGTGGATATTGAGAAATACACTCGGGGAATCTTCGAATATGCGAAGGAAGCGTTCAGGGAGTTGCAGCCACAAATGTCGGAACCGGGCTACGGAACAGATATGCCGGATTATCTGGATATCCTGCTCTTTAAAAAAGACGGTAGCAACTTCTGCAAAACGGATATCGAAAGACGTGCCGTCAATATCCCGCGTGACTATCAACTGGAAGGATTGGTTGTAGAAATCCATATAACCAACTGTGACGGCACCAGTCACAAGAAGATACACAAGATGGACGGTCCCGACAGCGACAGGATATTACGCCAAGCCCACGCTCGCAGCATCAGGAACAAGGAGCAACTGGAGCAATCAAAGATTTGCGGTTGCTTCAGCTGCTGCAGGATTTTTCCGCCGTCAGAAATAACTGACTACATCCCCGACGAACCGCCTACTGCCGAATGTCCTTATTGCCATATCGACTCAGTAATAGGCGATGCCTCCGGCTTCCCCATCACCAAGGAATTCCTAAAGAAAATGAAGAAGAGGTGGTTCTAAAGAGGTAAGCGGCACCACGTTTATACATAGCCAGTAAAACAGAAAAATCCGGAGCATTTCTGATGTAGGAAACGCTCCGGATTTTTCCGTTATCTGTTTATGTCTGTCAGCTTAGAAATAGTAAGCCAAAGAAATCTGCCAAGCATTTGAACGGCCTTTTGAAACCTGTTCCCAAGTGTTGTCCAAAACATTCTTTACAGAAGCCTCACCGGTCTTTCCGCAAGCGATATTATAGTTGAAGCCTACTTCAAGATGGTTGATGACTGTCACACCGGCACCAAGGTTCACGCTGAAGTTAGTAGACTTCAGTCTATAGCTTGCCTCCTTTGTCCAGTCGAAATTCTTGTCGCCCACATTGAATCCGAACTGAGGACCGGCAGCGAAATAGATACCAGCAAGGTCACCCAATCCTATAGAATAGCGAAGATTGATTGGAATATTGATAGCCTGCTGCTTAACGGTGTTAGATGTGATCTGTGTGCCTGTAGTGTTCTCCACGTCTGCCTTCAGCTTTGCCTCACGCTGGTCGTAGAGTGCGGCAGCATCGATGCCAAGACCGACAACAGGAAGTGTGAACTTCACAGACGGACCGATAAAGAAACCTGTACGGTTGGAAGCGTCGAGCACATCCTTGCTCATCGACATGTCGGTGATGTTGAGACCACCCTTCAAACCGAACTTGAACTGTGCCTGCGACGGCATAGCCATCATCAGACCAAAAGCCACGAGGGCAAGAGTAAATACTTTTTTCATACCTTAAAAAATTAAATAGTGTTTCTAAAAATAAATAGTGTTCGCTATTAATATGTTTTTCTATATAAATTATTCTGTTACAGGAATAAAAAGAATGAGGATATGCAGAAGCTTGTTCCGGCTCCATACACATCCTCTTGGTTTTATCTAAAGAGTTAATGACGCTGTCTGCGTACAGATACCCTTGCGGAGCCGCCACCGCCCGAAGACGATGATGAACTACGTTTCGGCTTCTTGCTTACACTCGTTGCAGAATCTTTTGCACCTCCCGCACGGCGGTTGCGGCGCACTTTCTTCTTACCCTTCACCTGCTGCTGTGCCTTGGCAACACTGTCGAGCGAGTCCTTCAGCTGCTGGTTTCCCCACAGGTTTTTCTCGAACGCCAGAAGTTCACCCTCGATGCGCTTCTGCTCTTTCGACATAGCCGAATCCGTCTTGCAATACTGCGAGAGCGTCTTGCCAAGCATATTCGTTGTCTTGTATATCTTTCCGCGATACATTGTCTTGGCGAAATAATCGTCGAGAGTCATTGTAGCGGCATTATTCAGGTCGCTGGTCATTATTATCTGCTTGCTCAGATAAGGTGCCACATCATCGTATTTCACCCAAAAGAGAGGGTATGTCTGCGGAGCGTCGCCGAAATCGTCCTCTCTCGACATTATAGGGCACAAAGCTATAACCTTCGTATGGAAAGTAGCTGTACGCTGGTCGTAATAGGCACATTCCTTAATGTAGTACGACTTCACTTCCTTCGAAGGTATGTCGCTGTTGTCGATGTTTATTCCGTTTCCCTTCTTCTCGTAGTAGATGTGGTAATTATCGAGGAATGCAAGAGGCTTAATCTTGGAAGCATCGTTGAAGACCTCATTGCCATCGAGACGGTATTCGTAGGCATTTATCTTTCCACGCATCATCAGCTTGAAGAGATAGGTAAAGAGGTTCATCTGCGTCCCCACCGCCTCCACCGGATAATAGAGTCCGGCATTGGCATCGTCGGTAAGGTTAATGGTGCGGTAGATGTCACGCCTCCACACCACATCCTCCTGCATCGGTGCCGTTGTAGGATATGATATCAACGCCCTCGTCGTGATGTTCTGTGCATTCGAAGCATTCTGCTTTGCCTGCTGCTGTTGTCTGCGTGCCGCAGGCTGTGCGCTTACCGTTCCGGCAAAGCATGCTGTCAATATTATTAGAAATATCTTCTTCATATATATAAATATGTATATTTTTCTACTTTACTATTACCTCCATCGAAGAAGGCAACGTTCTTGTTATTCCATCCGGACCTACTGCCGTCACACGACTGATGTAGAATCGTCTGTTGCGCGAGAGTCCTCTGAAAGCGTCTTTCTGTCGCTGCGAGAATGAGGCACCAGCCGAAGCCATCGGCACGGCATTACCCATATTGTCAAAAAACACGGTCTCGAAGCTGAGCACCCTAAACTGTATGTCGAGCAAGCCATCGTCAATGGCAGCCTTCAGTCCGTCCACTCCCATAAGCGATGCTTTGGCAAGTCCGCCTCCGCGGTAGCGGTTTGTTCCAATGGCTATGTATGCCGTCGGGTCTGGCAGCTTGCGAACGTGGAAAGTGAACTGTCCCACCTGTCGTGCCTGTCCTGTGGAGAGCGACATCACATTTATCGTAACGTCCTTGCCCACTGATGCCGGACGAGCTATGTATTTGCCCGGTCCGACAGGCTGCAGCGTGCCTCCGCTCATGGTTGCAGAAACCTTGTTGAGCGGCACACCCGGAATACTGATGCTTATCGGGTTGGTGTAGCCGGCATAGAGCACGTTCATGAGATCTGCGGAAACGGTTGCACTCGGATCTACAACAGTATATTTCTGTGAGAAGTCACGACGGATGACGTCGCCTTTACCATTCTGCATCGTTATATATCCGGTGAGATTGAATTCTCCTGTACTTCCTGTTGTAATCTCGTATGTATTGTTGCGCAAGTTCATGTGTCTTCCGCCGATATATATCTGCGGCTGCTGTGTGGTGTCTACAGCTGCCATCACGATCTGTGCGGAGAACTTGTCACCTCTTACTATAGTCTGTGCATTAGGTATAACAAAGGCGCTGAGCTTGTTCACACGGATATCCTTCATGTCTATGTTGGCTACCAATGTGTGCAGCACCTCACCCTCGGCATAGCGCACATCGCTCTGCAGTTTTGTGAGCAGGGTTACGGCAGCCGCAGCAGGCATGTCTTCAAACATATACTCCTGCCAGTTCTTCCCCATCGACTTGGCGTTTTTAGGAAGTTTGGTGGTGAGGTTGCTTTCTATGATCTTACGCTGAGCCTCATCTGCTACCATCGTGAGAATCCTCTCACGGAAAGAGTTGATGGCATCAAAGAGCTTCTTGCCCTTTCCTGTTCCGGGAGCGAGCATCACGTGGCTTGCCGCCTCAAGGTCTTCCTTGCGGTCGATGTTCTTCACGTCTCCCTTAGCTCCGTCAGCTTCGCGCACGATTTCCACCTTCAGCTCCTGTGCGAAGTTGTACAGGGAGTCGCTCATGCGCTTTACCATAGTGGCTTTTTCAAACCACTGACGCACCTTCTCGGGGTTGCTCTTCATCTGAGCCTCGAAGTCGTCATACATATTCTGATTCTCCTGCACGGCATTTGCCGTTGTGCGCTGAAGACTCTCGTCGACTATCGAGAAGCCGTCGAGCACCTGCGTAGATACGTTCATCGCAAGCATTGCCATCAGAACGACGTACATCAGGTTGATCATCTTCTGGCGAGGAGAAATCTGTCTTTTTCTTATTGCCATTGTTCTTTGTTTCTTTTTGGGGAGGACTTGGAGGGTTGTAGTTCAAGGAGAACTACCTGCCAGTGGAAACCGCCGTCCTACTCCTCCTTATTTCTTTAGACCTGCGGTGCTGCTCCTGGTGCAGCAGCACGCATGTTCACGGTCATTGCCTCTATCATGCGAGTGTAGATAGCATTGAGCTGCTCTATCTGTGCTGCCATTCTTCGCGACTGTTCGTTTATCTGATCGATGGTTCCAATCTGTGCGCTGGCACCCTTAAGCTGCATCTCGTAAACCTTGCAGATGCCGGTGAGCGTGCGGTTCAGGTTTTCCATCTCCTCTGAGTCGCGTGTCAGGCGTTCGCTCTGCTCCGCAACTCTTGCAAGCACCTCGGTGAGTTTGTCGAGTTCCTCCACATAGCGGTTTGTCGCCTCTGCCATCTCTGGCGACACCTGCTGCTCTGCCACCCACTGTGGCACGGCGAATGCTGCACCGGCTGCCGCTGCGGCAGCATTTCCTGCCATGGCTGCTGCGTTTCCGGCAGTAGTCGCTTCGTCAGAGGCTGCACCTTCGGTCGCTGCAGCAAATGTTCCTGCGGCATCTGTGGCATTGCCAGTCGGCACTCCAGCACCTATTCCGCCACCTATTATTATAGTGCCACCACCCTGCACACCGGCAACACCCGGCTGAGCAGCTGTATGTCCACTTTCTTCCGCCTCACGCTCTGCCATGTCTTCCTCATACTCTTCTTCCACTTCTTCGGCATTGACGTGGGTAGGAAGTTCCTTACCGTCGGCGGTCTTGTCGAACGGACGGTCGAAGGCTGATATTAAGAACACGAACACCTCGGTTCCCATACCCAGGAACAATGCGATATTAGCTCCCGGCAGGTGGGTGAGTTTGAACAGTGTACCGAGGATTACGACAGCTGCACCCCAACTGTAGGCATAGTTCATGAACGTCTGTCCGGGAACGCTGTCCAACCACTTCTGCAAGCGGTATATTACGTTATATTTGCTATACTCTGTCATTTTCTTTTCTTACTTGCTTTTTGTTTAGTACTTGATGTGCTTGCCAGACTTCTAACGCAGCGGAATCCGATGTAGCTGCGTGGCTGGTTCTGGTATTCCCATGTACGCCATGCCGAACGGATATACGACTCCGGGTCTTTCCATGATCCGCCTCTGACGCTCTTTTTCTTCATCTTGTAAGGGTCTTCGATGGCTGCGTTGTATGAGAGCTCGGGGTTGAAATCATTCATTGCCGTCACTCCGGCTTCGGTGTAGATGGTGCTTGTCCATTCCGCCACGTTGCCAGCCATATCGTAGAGTCCATTTGAGTTTGCGGAGTATATTCCCACACGACTCGTTATGAGGTTTCCGTCACGTGTATAGTTTCCGCGGTCGGGCTTGAAGTTTGCATAGAAGCATCCTCGGTCGTTTTTCACATCCTGGTTCTCCCACGGGAACTCTGTTCCGTCCTTTCCTCGTGCGGCATATTCCCACTCTGCCTCTGTCGGCAGACGATAGCGCTGGATGTAACGTGCCGCGCCGCCGAGGCCCTTCAGCAGATAGTCGGTACGCCATGCGCAGAAGGCGTTTGCCTGCTCCCATGTCACTCCTACCACAGGATAGTCATTATATGTAGGGCTACTGAAATAGAGCCTCATGTATGTTTCATTGTCAGCATTCTGGAAGTCGTTAACCCAGCATGTGGTGTCGGGATAGACATTTACGATATACGTATTGAGGAAGTCCCACGGTCCGCTAAGCTGACGGTTGATGGTCTGTCTCACGATGCGTCCCTCATCGTCGATATATGCAGTATCTTTCGAAATCATAACCACTTCGTCGGGGTTCACCTGCACGTCGGTATCGAGGTTTCTCTCCGCCGGATTGAGACGGTTGCGACGCTTGGCTGCCGTTACATAGTCGTAGATCTCGTAACGGTAGTTCATCTGGCTTGCGTCGAGCGTCTTCTCTCCCGTCACGGGATTCGTCACATAGAGACTCTCGATGGCTCTCTGCTCGTCTTCGTTGGGCTTGCGTGGCAGAGCCTTCTTCCAGTTAAGGTGTGGTTTCACCGGGTCTCCGTTCTTGTCTTCGGTTATCATATATGACTCGTCGCCGCCGTATGCCGGATCGGCAAGACGTGTACGGAGTATGGAGTCGCGGACCCAGAATACGAACTGTCTGTATTCGGAGTTCGTCACCTCGGTATCATCCATCCAGAATCCGTCTACGGAGACCTCCTTAACGGGAGTCTTCATTCCCCACAGACTATCCTGCTTTTCCATTCCCATCTTCAGGAAGCCTCGTTTCACGAGAGTCATTCCGTATGGCGTAGGCTCTGTGAAGCCTCTTCCGGCTCCTGTTCCTGTCAGTTCGCCGCCGCGTCCCGACGACGAACTGATTTTTCCGCCGAAGCATCCTGTCAGCGTCGTCACCATCACGCAAAGGGCTATAATGCTGTTTCTCATCTTCATTATTATAATATTCTTACGCTTTTATGTTTATTCTTTCCTTTCTTGAACAGATTCAGATTTGTCTGATATCCTACTGTCAGCTCGTGGCTGCCGTTTCCTATGCTCAGTGCTGAGGTATACATCTCATAACTGTAGCTCAGGTTTATGCCGTGGAACATGCCTCCTATCACTGCCGTCACAGAGTTTGTGGGACTATAGGATACTCCAGCATACATCATCTTCTTGTCGTTGGTGTAGACGACCCTGGCGGTAACATCGGCACGGTATGCCTTTCCGTCGGTGCGCACCAACACTGATGTAGGTATTGTTACAAACGGACTTCTTAGCTTAATATTGTATCCTCCGGTCAAATAAAATGTAGGATCAATCTGCAATTCGTTGGTTTCGCCCAGTTCCACAAGTGGCGAAGTAAGGTGCTGGGCACTTATTCCAGCATACCATCTGCCGTGGGTGTAATAGAGTCCGGCAGCCAGGTCCATGCTGTTGCCGTTCACGTCGCTGGTGGCAAATGCCGGGTCGCCAGCCTCTCCGAGGTCTACCTTAGAGCCGTCGAACTGTTCGTTTACGAATCCGAACTGCGCTCCCACGCTGATTGTTCCTCCGAGGAGCTTGTGTTTGTAGGCATACTGCAGGGCTATGCGCTGGTGTGTGAAGAGTCCTATCTGGTCGTTGAGTAAAGACACACCAGCTCCATGATATGCTCCGATAAAATAGAAGGGCATATCTGCACCGACATACATAGTGCGCGGATTGTTCTCGAAGCCAGCCATACTGATGGCATAGGCACCCACGACATTGAGTTTTGGCTGCTTTCCCACTGCTGCGGGGTTGAAATACGGCTCCAGATCCCAATAGTGGCTGAACGAGGCATCATACTGTGCTCTTGCTCCTGCAGCGAAGAGCACGGTCAGTGATAGAATTATGTATAAACGTTTAAACACGATGTTATAACGCAGTATTTCACGGTTTATTGTATACAAACGCATTTTATAATGTTTTTTTTAACATCAGCCTTCCTTTTACCGCATACTGCTTTTGAGAAACCTGTCAACTTCCTTCAAGCAATCAGGCTACTTCCATGAAGTAACCTGTCAACTTTCTTCTATCTTTAAGCCGTTTCATATTTAAAGGACACATCCGCCATAATGCAATCAAGCCGCAGCCTACTTAACTGTGAAAGACAACAAAAGCGGTATGGAAACATTATTATAGATTCTCATACCGCTTATATTCAATGTTTCAATCTGCATCAACAGGTATCGGTTCCAACACTTTAAGACCGTTCAGAAGACGGATATACGCATTTTTCTTTTTGGCGACAGCTTTTTCTGCCGCAGTCTGCATATCCATCAAAGCTTTTTCATCTTCATCCTTACCACCATAGCGGCAGTCAACAGGACGCCATGAGAGCTTTGTTATGCGATAGGCACACTCCGAACAGTTGTCTTTGGCTGGCGCCGGCAGACCATCTATTACCGTCAACAGAGAGTCTTGCTGTGCCGTTATCGCCTGTTTTATGTTGTCTTCCGATTTTGACAGGCTGTATATTCCGTATACCTGCCAACCGACAAATCCTATTAAGAACAAGAGAAAGAAAAACAGCGTAACCATACCTCCCACATTTTTCTTCTTCGCATTCTTCTTGTAGAATTCGAGCAAGGGGGCAAAGCGAGGGTCGTTTTGCATTCCGGAGTTCTTCACTTTGTCTACACACCTACAAAACATTGTCCAATAAGCCCGTTGCTCAGGCAGTCCGTCTTTGTCGGTATTGGATTTTGCAAGCAACATTAGTTCCAGAACGTCATCAAGTGAATCCGGTATCGAATAGTCTTCGATAAAAGCAACTCTCCGTTTGTCACCCACGGCATCCAGGACAAAACCCATGGCGCCTCCAGCCCGTCTGAGGCTGTTCAGCTCTTCGGTAAACTTAGTTACCGTCGCATTGGCTTTAACGTTTCGGAACTCATGGCCACACTCCGGACAAACAAGGCTGCCGACCTTTACCGGTGCGCCGCAGCTTGGACACTTCACAACATTGCCGTTCTTTGAAGACTGACCATAATTATAATCTGTTGTATCCATTATTACTTATCTTTATATCTTATTTATCTGTAGCATCTTATACAGCACACCGTAATAAACGAGAAGCAGAATGCCGTTCAATATAATGTAGTACGGCATCTTTATTCCGATGGCAGCGAAACAGAAATGACTGACAAGAAAGAGGACAAAGAAAAGGAAGGACATTGCTCTTACATTAACGTCCAATCTTGTCTGCCCATACTGCAGTCCTACCATCGGTACTGTTGTTGCCATGAAACACACCGTGCTGAATACTCCGCAGAGCACATCATTTTCCTTTCCCTCGCTGATGCTGAAGGCAAGATAGCCTATCAAGCACGACAAGACTACAGAAATGGCAACGAGCACAGCGTTCACCTTTATATTATACGGATTCATAATCTTTCATTTAGGGTAATGGCGGTGGCGTGAGAGCCACGATTTTCAACAAGTCCGGAATTCTTTCCACCGGCTGCCAAGTCTGCATCCCAGGCATCCATGCCAATGTATCCTTGGTAACAGCCTTGTTCATAACCATCTGGAAGAACTCGCTTTCACTCAAGGGACCGACGGACTTACCGTCAATCGCCACATAACATGTAGCAACAGGTCTGGAAGAGGGCATCGTCTGGATAGAGCCAGGCACATACATATTCTTCATGCTCTCGTTCATGACGTTCATCATCTGCTGCGCCATAGACATGCCAAGACCGAATTCCACGAGTCGGTCTATGGAAAAGAAGCTGTCATTGTTCATAATCTATTCTTTAAAATAATAACTATTTTACAGGAGGGGGAGGCGGTGTAGGCATTCCTCCTGGTGGAGGAGGCGGACAGGCTGGGGCGAACAACGCACTCAACTCCTGGACATTACCTGCCAGCTCCCATTGCGACATTCCCTGTTTCCAGACGTATGTCTCCTTGGCGAGCCGTCCGCTCTGTGCGAGCTGTTGCAGCTGCGCCATGCCGAAAGGTCCCGTCTGCTGCCCGTTGACAGCCAGCATATACTGGACACCAGGCACCGGAGGAGGCGTATTCATTGCATTCTGCATATGCTGCCCCATATTATTCATCATGCCAGCCATCTGGGAACCCATGGCTCCTCCCATCATCATGCCAGTCATCATTCCGGCAGGGTTAACGGTTCCGTCGCCAGCGTTACCCATATTCATAGTCCCCATCGTTCCAAGATTCTGGGCGGCGGTCTTCAGCACATCAGCCTGAAGCCCTGTAGAATATGCGCCAAGATTGCCTTGCTGGGTCTGCAGATGCTGGGCATACTGTCCTTCCTCACGCTGTATCCTCATAGTCTCCCTCATGTTCTCCATATTGAGAGCCTGGGTGTCTTTGAGGTTCTGTATGTTGAGGTCGGCCTGGGCACGCATGGTTCTTGCCGTAATGTCGCCGGTAAGGTCCTTCACCTGCAAGTAGGCGGGCGACTCCTTGTCTATCTCTATCGCCCCTACATCGAGGTGCTTGAACTTGACACCGAACTCACTTATCCTCTCTTTCAGATTCTCCTCAAGATATTCACTTATCTCGTCTATCTGGCGTTCTATCTGTACTACCGGCATACCAAATTTTAAAGGAATGTTGGAAACCAGACCCTTTATCTTGCGCACCAGAACATCCTTGATTTGCCTTTTAAACTCATCAAGACTGAAATCTGCAAGACGATTGAGCTTTATAAAACCTCTGTAGTCCTCAAGTGCAAACGTCATGGTGCCACGCACAGCCACAGGTACAGGGTAATCAGGAAGCCGGGGATCGGCAACATCAAAATACGGCACGGCAAATCTTACCTGATTGGCACCCTGCAGATTGATGAAATACACCTCTGCCTGAAAAGGAGACTCACCACCGAAAGCCATACCCACGATACTCGAAAGGACTGGGAAGTTGGCTGTCTTTATGGTGTCATCGTAAGGTCCTACGATGAAATCCTGCATGACACCGTCTTTCTGCCTGTACACAAAGACTGCCACTTCACCGTCTTTCACACGGAGACTGCTTCCATAACGAATGGCATTCTCACGAGAGGTGGCATTCACGCCCTGACCCAGTGGGCGCCATTTCCACACGAGGTATTCTTTCTCGTCACAACGGATGACGTTCATCAGCCCACCGCCTTTTCCTTTGCCGAACAGTCCCATAGCTTACTACATATTATATGTGGTTTCGTCAAAGGTGAAACCTTCAGCCTCGGTTTCTCCGGCAAGACCCGTTATGGTCTTTATACGAACCACATGCTTGACATCGTCAAACTCCATCTCGTTTCCTTCTGCCATTATTTCTGCATAATCACGTTCCGGGATAAGCTCTACCAAAACAAGACTCATAACTCTTGTCGACTCCAAATCTGTATTCAGGATGGCATAGACAAAACCATTATAGCATCTGATGTCCAGGACTTCATTGTCGGTATTGATCCAATCCCAACGTTTGGTCTTGACAATATTGTTGTTCGCATCAAGGTAATTATAGTAGACGCCGTTCTTCTTGAAAGTGAAATACACTTTCTTTCCGTTCACCATCATGACATTCTTTGGATTGATTGTCACCTTCTTCTTCACCGCAGCACGCTGTGGCTGTTTCTTCTTGGCTACGGGTTTCTTGGACTGTTGCGACACTACACTACCTGCACTCTCTGACGTACATGAATAAACGGGCATCAGCGACATTGAAAATGTTCCCAACAGGACAATAGCATTACGGAAAAAGCGACTGCCGTTTGTCACTTTCGTTTTTTTGTTTCTCTCTGAAATCATAGTATTTGTTTCTTTTAATATGTCTTATGGCTTCAGTTCAGACTGTTTTGTTTGTAGATTGATATTGAACATGTGTACTTCAGAAAACGTGAAGCCCATTGTTGCAAGGTACCTCGACATGGAGTCTGCATTTCTTAATTACCAGATGCAAAAGACCAAGCGCCAACAACGTTTTTCTTATGTCCTGCCTCAGCCAGCTGCCATTATCACGGACAGACTTCAGCACTAAGATTATACTGTAATCGTGGATGTAAAGTACAAATCGAATACAAAATTATAAAAAATTAAAAAGAAAAACAGAAAAATATGAATTATTTTTAAACATATATCCAAAAGCTTCGCTTGTTTTATGCTTTACAACATAAAAACAGGATGAAAACAATAACATGAAAAGCAAAAACGGGAGAGATACCACATAATTGAACTTCGGCTTCATCATTTTCTTTTTCACCAAGACAAAAGAGTTGACATAGGGGAGTTTTTCCTCTAACACTTCTTTCATTGCCAAGTATATACGGGGCTAATAGATAGCGGCACATACACAATAAGAAATATGCGGACTACAACATAAAGTATAAGGATTGACCCTGCAAAACAGGTTTTTTTGTATAACATGCATCCACTTTTGCATAAAAATGCATATAAGAAAAACAAGCCTCAGGAGACTTCTCATAGAAAGTTACCGAATTTCTATGAGAAAGTTACGGACTTTCTATTGGAAAGTTA
>OLGZ01000998.1_pt1 | contig 18384 bp, 19 predicted proteins | sample 1605981 | NCBI WGS metagenome assembly OLGZ01 (sample SAMN03283291) | human gut metagenome | biome: human-associated habitat; material: feces | host: Homo sapiens | place: Peru | collected 2012 | reverse complement strand
TTGCATATTCAATATCCTTTATGTCATATTCTGTTTCGACAGCAAAATGCTCCCTCATCAGCTTTTTATTTCTACTCATAAGATAAAAATTAGTTCCCATAAGATATCCTCCAAGCTTTTTATTTGATAATACCTTATGCGAACTATTATTTCATTGGACTGTTAGTCCAAAATCATATTGCTGTCTCAAAAAATATTTAATCTCCCAGTGACCACTATATCCATTTGCAACATATACCCTATTCGTCATTTGTTTTATTCTTCTCTTCACAGTCCTTACACCAACACCTAACTTTGTTGCAATTTCTGATGTGGAAATTTGACGATTTTCTTCTATCATATCAAAGATTTGTTTCTGCAATTTGTCTTGAGCGCCACCTTGAGTGCCATTCCTCGTATCACCTTGAGTATCGTTAACATTTATCACATAATCATGTCCATAATTCAGATTATACAAAGTCAATGTAAAATCATCATTATCCGCCTCAAAGACTGGTATCTTGGTCTCATCAAATTCAACTTGTCCCTTGTAGTCTGCCAATATTTTCTTAAATCCGTTCCTGTATGTAATAGTTTGACAAGCCTTATATCTTCTAACATTCAATAAAGAAATGACTTACCTGTACCACAGTCTCCCTCAATAAGTGTAATTATATCATCAAATTAAAGATCGTATAAAAATATATCTGCCTTAAATCTAATTGTGGCATCACTTGTTACATTAAAAATGTTGGTATGCATAGACATACAAATAATATTGTGAGTAAAATCTAAACTTATATTATTATCATAACATATTCTTTTAATAATTTCTCAAACTATTATATCTGTGGTACTATCAAAACAGGTATCATATAGGTATCACAACAAAGAAAAAGCCCCATAAATGGCTTGTTTACGCCATTTATGAAGCTCTGTTTATTATTCAAACTCTTCCCGAGTTTTTTATCGATAACTAATAAACGCTGATATTTCCTGCATTTTTTGCACTTCTATTTCGCAAAATATTGCTCATTTCGCATCGTTTTTAGAACTTTTAGTAGCAAAGTAGTTGCATTATCTGCAACGAAACTTTTCCATCGGCTTGATATAATCTACTTTTTTATTACTCACAATGAATAAATTTCTGTGGCTGTCAGGTTATATATTACGCCCGCTGCCACAACCAAAACGAAAGGAGTATAACCATGAGCAATCAACATAAAAACCCAACCATCAGCTTCAGAATTACTGACGCTGAACGAAAACAAATCGAAGCCCGTATTCTTGCCAGTGGAATGATGAAGAAAGATTACTTTGTTCGTTCCTGCATCTACAACCGCATCTGCGTTGTTGGCAAGAAAGAAACGATATATCCTTTGATACAAACTGTAAATGCGTTGTATCTGCAATTACTTGAAATGCAAAAGGCATTTACCGCACCAGACTGCACTCCCGATACTCTTCCTTCTTCGGAAACAATTAAGGAATTACAAACCGAATACACCAATATACTTACGGCTATTATTGACCTGTTGGATAGTGCGAAATATCTTTGGGAAGGAGAGCATCATGAGAAACAATCTTAATTTCCAATTTGGTATGTATGATCCTACTACGGACTCCATCATTGTTAATACTGGCAAGAATTCCATTCTTGTTATCCGCTGTAAGGAATGTAATTCCTCTGTTATCTTTGATGACCCGAATGATATTGTGTATCTGTATCAGTTAGCGGAAGAATCGCCTCTGCTATATGCCAAACTGGCATTGAAAGAAAACGGATTACAGGATTATGCGGATGCTACGAGTGGATTTAATTAAATTTCCCCTTGAGAATATTAATTTCACCCGTTCCAACATGCTTTGAAACGGGTGAAATAATATATATGCTAATATTGTCCGTATCTATTTTCCAAATAACTTAAGTAATCTTGCAACTCATAATCATATGGATTTATGAACAATCCGTACTGAATCTTACCTATAAGATGCTGTAAATATTTCTCTTTACTTATATCGCAATATTCCATATGAGATTCCAATCCGTATTTTCTTATATAGTAAAGCTCTTGACGAATTTTCTTTCTTACATTTTTAGGTAATTGCAGTTTTTCATTTACAACTATTCCTGTAACCTCTTGGCGTTGCCCCTTTCTCCTTACTCTTGTCTTGTTCTCATTCAACTGTAATCCCAGTCTAAATAATTCTTTTCTTACCACTGATATAATTTGACCCGGATTAAAGGTTCCCGAAAAAGTCATATCATCCGCATATCTTGTATACCTTATTTTTTTCTCGTTGGTGTATTTACCTATCACATTGTCAAACTGTCTTAGTATTATGTTTGATAGCATGGGGCTTGTTGGTGCACCTTGAGGCAAACATCCATTCAAACAACATAAATTTGTAAGCATCACCACTACATCCTCTTTATATCCCAAATCTAAAAACATATTATATATTTTTTCCGACGAAATACTATCAAAAAAATCACTTACATCCAATGTTAGTAGCACTTCTTGCCTTTTATGAAATCTCGCATTTTCTTTAATAGATTTCTTTTTAACATAAGCTTTCGCATACACACTAATACTTATTGAAGACAAAACATTATCCAAAATCCATCTTTGGATCTCTTTTAAACTTGGCAATGGTTCTGATATTTCTCTGACCCCACCGTTCTTTTTAGGTATTTCATAATTCCGATAAAAATTTGAAGCAGAATTACTCACAGCAAAAACATACTCCTCTTTATACCCCAACAACAAACATAAATGCTCTTGGTTATAAATTATTGGTAATCCTTTATCAAATAGAGCTTTAGCGTATTGTAACCATGTATTACAATATTCTTCATTTTTCCCTTTTAATGCTGCCTCTTTTCGAAATTCAACACAATAATTCTCCCAATTCACGTCTTCCTCCATATATAATCTTGGAACTACTACATAAAAGTATCTGTCATATAACTGCGGCAAATGAGCTTACTCATTTGACACAGTTATATGATGAGAGAATTCGTAGAATTCTCGATTAAGTAAGAACAAGATTGATTTTGCTCCCGCAAAATCCAGCTTGTTCTTACACAGGCTTGAAAATAAGTTCTTCTTAGGTTGACCGACTCGCCAACCCCGCACCAAGTGCATAAGTCTAGTAGTTCCAAGATATATTCATTATATCAAGGTAAATATATTTCTTCAAGCTCCATCTTTTTTACCTTGTATTGTTCTAATATACAAATCGTCTTGTTTTTGTATTTCCTTTCTAAATCATGTAACTTATTCTTCCCTTTTTGTGTAATAAATTTACTCACATCTCCTTCTGTGTATATATATTCCAAATCCTCTAAGTATGAAAACCATTTTGCTATACTGGAGTATGAATATCCCAATTTAAACATAGCGCTTATTGTTTCTTTTTTATTAATCAAATCCAATAATCTATACATTACAAATTCATCCATATCTATTCATCAACTCCTACATTATTCCTTCTTGCAAATGGTGCTACACATAACTTTCCATCTCGTTTACCTTCATGCCAATAAAATGGAAAAGTATTATTCGGTGTTTTTATCATCGATACTAATCCTTCCGACTCTTTATACCCTAAATATAATTCTTTTTTAGCTTTTATTCGTTTACCAACATTCTTCATCTGTGCAATTTTTTTCTCAGCCTCTTCTATGCTATAATTATCTGTTATTGCCTTGTTTCTTAAAACAGCACTATAAATTTCTACTCCATATTCTTCTACTGCATTCCTACCTTGTTCCTGCATTACCAATGTTAAGGCTTTAATTCTTTCCTTTTTTATACCTTTTTCCTCAATTAAATTTATACATCCTAATATTGTATCACCAGTTCCAACAAAATCATCCACAAGAAGTAAGCACTCAATATCTTCTTTATATTTTTCCAGTCCATCAAAAGTTTCTATTATCCTAATTCTCTTGTTACGAAATTCATCGAATCTTCGCATAAGATTCCCTTGAAACAAATAACACATAACATTACCACTTTTTGTTTTTGCTGGATAATCTTTATCTTGTACCGGGAACATATGTATAACTTCCGTTTTGCCTATTTTATCTTTATTTCTGTCTATAAACTTTCTAAACACATCTACCATGTACTTTCCATATTCTTCTAAATTAACCACCAAGTATTTACGTGTCAATTCAAGCATTAATTCTCTATCTGCATCAGATTCCAACTCTTCTAATCTTTTGCAGAACATATCGAATACCGAATTTTCTCCAGCTGTACTTTCTTCAATATCCCAGTTTTGTTCCTTAAAAACGGATATTAATTCAATAAAATATTTTTCCGCTAATGCATTTCTCTTAACAAGCACATTTTCACCTTCGTTACATAATCTTCATTTTCATATATTATCTTATCATATCTAGTTTCTAATCTCCACCTATTATCCAGATTTGTTTCCTCATATTCTGACTATAATTAATACTCTTACTTCTTCTATTCAATCATAATTCGCTCATATTTATGAGCGAATTATTTAAAGCTTAACATACACATTGCCTTTGGTAATACGCATACTTTCAATAATACCCAAATCACATAAAACTTTTAAATATCTTCTAACTTGAGCCTCCGATTTTCCAGTAATCTCCACACCTTTTGCCGTTGTAATCTCTTCGTTGTCTTTTAAATAATTTACAATTTTAGCAATTGGTTCTTTCCTTAATTCGCTCATCTGAAATGATTGAATCAACTTTTTTCTTGGCAGGAATCAGTTCCAAATACCTATTACAAGCCTTACACAGAACCATAATTCCAGCCTCATTAATCTCGTATTCCGGCAATGGTCCATCATACAACACACAGGCTTCCCTAATCTTCTCAAATCCTCTTCCCCACGCTTCAATCATACCGCTTTTGAAAAAGATATTAGCCAATTTCGGATTATAAGGCTTTGATGAATGCTTCATAAACAACTTGTCAGTTGAATCCAGATTTGGAGGCATCTCACCATCATTCCAAATATATATCTTGTCCTCGTAAACGCTAATCTGGATTGGATTGCAGCTACTGTAATCCTTATGAACAATGGCATTCAACAAAATCTCACGGAATGCGTCCTTGTGAAACATAAATTGTTCAATTCTCTGTACACCCTCATAATCAATCAATGCCTTCATATATTTCGTGTATGCCAAATCTACTGTCTTATCTACCTGCTCTATCAAAGGTCCGTGCACCTCATCCTGATACACCAAATCCGAATCTGATTTTCCAAAATAGCCGATTTTGATATAAGAGCCTGTTACCCACTTCTCTGGATCTTTATAAAACGCAAGCATTGCTGCTCTTATCAAATATCCATCTTCATCAATTAGGTGCAGGTTATCCATCAGGATAGCATCTTCCACACTGACTTCTTCCTTTGTAAGCCTTCCTCTTTTCACTGCCTTATCTTTAAATAACTGTATTGCATCCTGCTTTAAATCAGATACTGACAGTTTTGGCAGAGGCACACCTTCTTCCCTGCGTTTTCAACAAAGCTCTTTCTAATTCCTTTCCAGTAATTTCACGCATGGTACTTCCGGAACGATAATAATATTTCCCACGAAAACTTATTAAAGATGGGTATTTATCAACAATTATCTGCTGATACTCAAGTTCGCCTTTATAATCTGCAATGATTCCCATTGTATCTGTAATCTTATTAGGAATTCGCTCTAATAAATCTCTTGCATTATCAATACCTACAACATTACCATCGTCATCCGTACCTATGTATATTGTTCCACCGTAGGCATTGGCATATCCACAAATCCATTTCAAATATTCATCCTGCCATGACTCCTTCCACTCTATGGATTGATGTTCTTTTTCTTTCATATATGCACCAACTTTCTTTATTTCTAAAGCATTTTACCGGTTATCATTATTTTCAACTTTTACTGACACCTTGACCAATTTATTTCGTTCTTTAATCCAAATAAATATTTTTACAGCTATGGCAACCGCCACAATACTACATATGCCAATAGCGACTTGTATTTTATGTGCCATAACAAATTTGCCAATCCAAATCACTCCATATGCAATAGCCCACATAACGATAAAATAAAGAGTTCGAATTATCCAGTGACAAAATGAACCCGCCGCTCTCCCCGAGATGAGATCTCCATGATACAAGCTTCCTACTTTTTCATACGCAATCAAATATGCAATATATCCAATTACTGCCAAAATAATCCATTCGTAATACCATTCAATCGGTAATCCCAATGGTTCTGTTGCTAAATCAAAAATAAATTTAAACATTTATCTCCTTTCTTTATCCACTTCCGTAAAGAAGTATTCTAATGTGCCCACAAACACTTCTTGCTCGAACAATTCTTTTATTTGTTCCCGATTCATCCAGGCAACCTGTGCCACTTCATCCGTTGTGGCATTGCCTAAATCAACCTCTCCGTCATATTCAAACAGCCAAACGTCCATAATATCATTAAAGATTTTCCCCTCAATGATTTTTCGTGTCTTTGTAAAAAGAACTTGTCCATTTTCCGGCATCAAATCAACGCCAACTTCTTCCTTTGCCTCCCGGATTGCTCCTAATAAACTATCCTCTCCTTTTACAACCGAACCCCCTACACATTCCCACATCAAAGGGTATGTCGGTCTGTTTGCTGAACGCTGCGAGATAAGATACTCTCCTTTAGAATTACGAATCCAGACATGCACCACCAGATGGTATCTGTCTATCGGTAGCTGCTCTCCTCTTACATGGTCTTTTCCCAGAAGTTCTCGGTTTTCATTATACAAATCCCATATTTCTGCATCCGGCACATACTCCACAATATCCCCAAAATCTGCATGTAAGGTTTTACAGATTTTGCTAAGAATTGTAAGGCTCACCTCTTCATCACGGCGAAGCTTTGTCATTGTGTTAGGAGCGATTTCTGCCTTTTTACGCAAATCTGATTTACTCATTTTTTTATCAACTAATAGTTTCCATAATTTATTGTATGATACTGCCATAACAATGTCTCCATTCACCTTCAATAATTATCAATTTCCTACCTGCAATCCATTATCTGTTTCATTAACTCTGAATAGTCCATTAAATTCATTCTACTTTTTATCGTCTGTTGAAATCTACGAGCATCCTTTGAGAAATATGAGTTAGTTACCATTATTCCTGCTGTAACCCTGTCCGCTTCAACAGTTCCATAACAAAAAAGTTTTACCACTTCCTGCCGCACCTGTTATCAAGATTTTGCCATATGGTTTCATCCTGACAACATCTAAAAGTTCTTGTAACTCGTCCATTCTTATAATCTCCATACGCAGCTTTCCTTTCGTTACCCAACCGACTTATCTAGCATCTCTACAATCTTTTCTCTTTCACCGCTACCATTAGTCTTAAATCTCAGTAATGGAATTTCATACAGCTCCATAATATGATTTTTCAATAAATCTCTTGAAGCCTGAACGGTATCCTCTTTATGATATTCATATCCGTCAACCTCAATCGCCAACACAGGCTTTTTACCAATTCTGTTATAAATCAGAAAATCTAAATGTGTTGCTGGATTCATTGCATACTGACATTCCTGCTCATTTAATAGTTCTGGATTCTTAATCAACATATTCAACGGAAAATGACAAACAACATCCAAGCTTGAATACTTGTTAACGGAGATAATGTCCTCTATCAATGAATACATCAGATTTTCCGAATCATATTCTGATACTTTTTTGTGCTTCTGCAAGTATACCCTTCTTTCCTCAGTATACTGCTTGTAAAGGTAATCAAAAATCGAATAAATCTTGCTTTCAGTAACCTCAAAATTATTATACTGAATGTAATCAATCAAATCTGTTATATTGCGCTCTTTTGATTGCTCATTTCCAGTTACAACCAACATCAATTTCTTTTTGGCTCTTGATACAGCAACATTGATTAAATATGGATCATCTGCGAAATCAGATATTTCATCATCCACGGTAGATATAATAATATTCTCTTTCTCCTTGCCCTGGAACTTATGCACTGTAGCAGCATCAATATCTGTTATCTCCTTGCTTAATGCTTCTACCTGATTTTTGTACGGTGCAATAATTCCGGTTTCTCCCGGATTTGAAACATATTTTGGTATAATCTCATTTTTAATAACATCTATCTGGCGCTGGCTATAATGATTACGCTCATGATTTCCTGCGACTGTTTTTACCACCGATAAGACATCTTCTTCACCCTTATCCGTTGTCATTATAATCAATTCACCACGATAAAATTTCTGGTTGCAGAAATTAATTATCTTAGGATGGCATCTATAATGCTCTCTCAATAATGTTTGTGTTACATTTGGCATAACATCCAAAATTGATTGCAGAAAGCTCTTTGTATACCGATATCCTTCACTCACGTTAAAACTGTCGAATATAGCTTTTGCACTGGCTTTTATATCATCTGTAACAACATTAGGAAGTTGCTTGGTATCCCCTACAATAACAACATTCCTTGCACAGGAAAGTGCCAATGCACCGGTTGCAATATCTACCTGTGATGCCTCATCCATGATAAGGTAATCATACACCACATCTGAATTCAGGCTGTTTCTTGATGAAAATGTTGTACTTAATATAACCGGATACTCAGCCAGTACATCGTATGGCTCCTTCCACAAATTATCCTCACTAAAAGTTTTTCTACTGCTGTTACCTTCATACTTTCTTGCCAGTTTGTCTTTTAGAACAACCATTGACTGATTGCATAAATCCTCAAGCAAATTCTTATTAACACTATTTAAATACTTTTCAATATCTGCAATTTCCGCAGACAACTCCGCCTGCTTCGCACGATAATACATTGCCTGAAAGGTTGTAATTATCTTTGAAATATCCTGCTTATAAATACTCCAATCGGTTACTCCATATTTAAATAAGGCTTTTATCTTAAACCAAAATCCTATTGCCGTTTTCTCTTCTGAAATCAACCGGCACTCCTGCCACAATACCATCCATTGCTTTGAAGATAGTTTTTTCTTGAACTTAATACTATCTGTATGAACATCTGATTCTTTAACATATTGATTGAAATATTCCTGTTCAGTAACCAACTGTGAAAGTTCCTGCCTTAAACACGCCAGTTTTTCCTGCTTATCAAAAACGCTTTTTAACTGACTGGATTGCTCTGCTATTTCCTTCTGCAAAACACTTGGATCTTCTCCCGTTTTCCACGACGAAAAATTGGGATAAGCGGCGTCCTGATGCTCAACAAATGATTTCTTATTTTTAGAACTTCCTAATGTCGCAGCAACAAAACCCAAATTGTACTTTGGCGATGATAATTTTTCATACACATTTTCTGTTGCCGAATTATTATTGGATACTATCTGCACCGTTTTCCCTTGCATTAATATATTGGCAATAATATTCAATATCGTTTGTGTCTTTCCCGTTCCTGGAGGTCCCTGTATAACACTAATCTGATTCTCCATGGCATTTTTTACAGCCTTATACTGACTGTTATTGCATCCAAATGGGAAAATCGGAATGTATTCGCGTTCTGTTCTTTTCCCTTGCAATGATGATGGATTCAAATACTTTGCTAAAGCTACATCACTACCCACAAAAGAAATCTTGTCAAACTTCTTAGACAATAATTTTTCACCAGTCTCTTCATTCTTAAGATTACTCAAACCTGCAATTTGCTTTATATATTCAAATACATTTGATGACTGACTCTGGGCAAGACATGACTCTATAATATGCAAGTCGTTCCAACGATAATCTCTTTCACTACCATCGCAAAAACAAATGTGCCAATAAGACTCACTTCCGCTTCTAAATACATATATTGCATTAACATCAAAGAACTCTCGTCCTTCTCTGCTAATCCGATACATGTTAGGATTCAAAACCTCCGGATCAGTCAACTTTTCCACATTCAAATATGCATACGAGTATGTTTTTCCATTATTGAATTTTACATCCCATTTTTGGGTATTTCTATTGTAACCACATGACATTATTTCGGATGTTTTTATTTCACCCTTGATAATGACCATATAATATCGTGTATTCATCTATTCCTCACTACTTCTTATCCGCACGCTGCTTGCCCTTAAATTCCTTCTGCACATGGCAATGTTCCTGTTTGCCAACCCACTTATCGCCTTCAAAATCCAATTCGATAATATATGGCATCCAATCTATAATTCGCAGAAACTCTTCGCACCCGAAACTATTGTCATAAAAATTCAATATCGTACTAAGGGCAGTACCATGGGTTCCTATAACAATATCTTTATCCGTATTATCTGATAAAATCTCATTCAGTGCCTCTATGTTACGTTTTTGCACCATAGCAATGGACTCTCCACCTTCTTCATGATAATTATGATCAGCCCATCGTTTTCGGAACATTCCGTGGTTGTTTCCATCAGGTCCCTTTTCACGCTCCCTCAATCTCTCATCTGTAATAATCTCTTTTGTGAAAAAATCTGCTGCCTCTGCAATGGTATCCATGCTACGTTTATACGGACTACAATAAAACGCATCTATTTTCTTATCCTTCAAAAATTCCAGCACAATTGCAGAATCTTTCTTACCCTCTTCCGTCAAAGGTCTTGTCCTGTCTTCTTCCCAATCGTGTTCCGGCTGTGCGTGACGTACGAAATAAACTCTTATTATTTGGTCAGCTCCATTTCATCTTCCATTTTTACAAATCCATATTTTTCATACAATGGCCGTCCCATCTCTGTCGCCTCTAAAGCAATCCGTGATATGCCTTGTTTCCTTACATCCTTTACGAGTAAATCCAATGTATGAATTGCAATTCCCTGCCTTCGATATTCCGGTGCCGCATACATATTCATAATATACGCCTTTTTACCTGTCGGATTATGATATGTAGGCATAACCTGATAAAAACTGACACCACCAGCGCCAATAAAGTTTTCGTTATCATACACCAGATTCTTTATAAATTCTATTATATAATTTTCCATTCTCCACCATTATCTGGACCTTTTCGTTCTATGATACCTTTATCCTTTAATTCTGATATATATCTTGCAATTGTTCTATCCGTAACGTCTAAGGCTATTCTTAATTCATCAATAGAAATATTCGGATTTTTCGAAATCATTTTCAAAATCTCACACGCTTTAGAAAGCTTCTTCTTAGAATATTCAGGCATTAACTGTTTGATTTTTTCTGCTGAAATTTCTATGACATTTTCTATGACATTTTCATCAGATTCCTTTTCCATCTTCATCACAAGCGTCACCTGATCAAGATTTGTATCTTCTATCAATTCTGGTTTTATCCATCCTTCTGACTTCCACACATCAAGAATTGTCGGAAATCCTGAGCCAGCATTATCGCCAAACCCAACCAATCTAAGCATAGTCTGCATATGAGGATTTCTTGACTTTGAATTACCTCCACGATAAATATCCTCCAGCGGAAGTTTCAAAATTCCCGGATTTGTAAATTCAAATGAGTCTGACCTCTTAATTACCTTTAGCACACCTGCATCCATTAAGTAATCCGCGTGAATAATCATATTTACAAAACCTTCACGAACTGCTTTGTGAACCGGAGTATCATCTATACGCTGAACGCCACCTTCCAATTTAAATGGTTTTTTTAAGTCCTCAGTTAATTTAGGTGTTACTTTGGTAAAGAAATTAAACAAGTTATTTTCCCATGTTCCATCATAAGTAATTCTGTAATTCCAGCGGATATCTGCTGTCACTTGACTTTCACTACGATAATCCATAAAAACGTTATCAAATCGTTCTCTGATAGCCTGTCCTGTACCAAACATCAAAAGTCCTGCTAAGGTCAAACCTTCTACTCCAGTTTTCTATCTTTCCTATAACCACCCAACTTTTCAAGAAAAGACTTGTCATCTAAAGCATTCCATACATGACCATCATTTCTGATTTCAAAAATCTGACGATATTTTCTTAATGTTTCTTTATCAATATCATCCATTGTATAATACTCAATTATCTGATTATCATTGCCCTCGGGATTTTGATCTCTTATCATTCCTCTAATCTCATGCTCTGTCGCATGATAATCGCCTTCATGATTTCTTTTATATGTTCCCTTATAAGGATTTTCTCCAACATATACCGGACGCATATTAAAATCAGCTCTAGGAACATGAATCACAATTAGTCTTATACTGCCATCTTCAACAATCTCAACATCATCATCGGTTAATAGATTTATATTTACCTTATTTCCATTAATTGTATTCCAAAAATCTTCTTTCTGCTTAGGCGCATCCTCTATTCCTTGTATTATAAATCGTTCCTTCGGATCAGTCTTTGTTTTATCTTCTCTTACTCCAAGTATGATATATCCACCTTTTGTATTGGCAAATGCAGAATATGACTCATACGCAGATTTTGGTACGCTTTTTTCTGCTTTTTTGCACTCTATATCAACTTTTTCGCCTTGGTAAATGAGCTTCTTTAACTCCTGCATATTCATGTGTTGCACCTGCTTTCTTTACTATATATTATGACAATAAGTGCGTTTTTTATCAATCCACTCATAGATTTATACTACTATATCTTCAAATTTGGCTATTGCATTTCATTGGCACACATAAGCTTAAAAATATATTATCCAATAGAAAAAATATTCAACTTATTCATCATCTTCTCCTTCAATTTCTCTTTCAAGTGCATTTTCAAGATTGCATCTAAATTTTTCTTGTCCCTCAAAAAGTGAGCCTTCTTGCATATGCGAAAAAAAGGCTGGATAGCCATCTGGTGATAAAAAATGAAATATATACTCTTGATCTCTGACTTTTTTATTTAAAGCCGCAAAATGTCGCAATGCATACTTATATTTTGCAACATTTTCCTCGCTTACATCATTGTCCTCTTTTATTTCTACTACAAGATTATATGTTTTGCCATTTTGGTTTACTCTGATAAAAAAGTCCGGATTAAACTTTCCAATTTTATATTTACGAGTCTTCGCCCCTGGCATTCCATATCTATAACTATAATCTATTTCATAAAATCCCTGATCCCTTGATTTCACCCAAGAATCTATATAACCTGCATTTTCTTTACGGCAAAGCTGCTCCACGAATTTTCTTTCTGGTTCTGACGATGTAATCACAACATCAAGTGGTGTTTTAAAAAGATAAGGGTTAACTTCTTTAACTGCCGATCTTGGTAATGATTCATCATCTATTATCTCTTTTAATACATCCTTTTCATCACCAACCTTTTCTTTATCCCAATCTTGGGAATAGAAAATGGACGAACTATGTCTAAGTGCACCTATACCAATTGATACGATTCCCATCTTATCTGTATCAACAATAAAAGTATCTACATATTCTCCATCAGTTACAACGGTCTTATTCTTTTTCCTTAATATAGGTGTAAAGGCTGTAAGAATTCGTCTGACATTATCTTCTGTTATATCATCCGTCTTATTTCCTCTTTGGTTCATTGATTTTCTTATCAACTTCTTTATTTCCTCTCTTGGAGGAAGTTTTTTCTTTGTATACTCTTCTTCTCCTAATTTCAGCACCCTTCCTTCCCAATCGCGTTGTTCAAATTCATCAAATAGTTTATCTAAAACCTCGTCTATAGTTTTTGTTCTCATACGCAATGAATATTCTTTCAAACGAGATGATACATCTCCACTAACTGACTCATATGTTGTTGACTTAATAACCTCAATTGTTTGAGATTCTAAGGCAATCCCTTCGCGCTTCATTCGGCTAAAATCAAAAGTCTTTCCATCTGCTGATGTCTCAACCTCAGTTGTAGAAACTTTATAAATTATATTTTCAAGTTGAAAATTATATTTTTCTCTTTCACCGCTTTCAAGTACCCTACTAACTATACGTGTCTCTATCTCCAACACTTCTTCTATAAGTTTTTTTATCTTAGAACTCCATGATTTATGATTGAAAACAGTAACCTTCGGTTGCGGAGTATTATATGCATTAGGAATTCGTAAACCTCGCCCAAGTACTTGAGCCACAAGCAATTTTGAATTAAAAGCCCTTTCTTCCATTGGGACAATCTGAAAAACATTTTTTACATCCCAGCCCTCTGTAAGCATAGATACCGAAACAACCCATTCATAACTATTACTTTTTTCATCAATAGTTCGCAATAATGGCAAGTATTTTTTATGTTTCAATGCCGAGGTAACTATAAGCACTTTGTTTTCAGCATCCTCTAACTTAATTTTCTCTTTTCTAGTTAAAAAATCCATGAATTGATTTCTAAGTTTTTCTGCTTCATTTATATCCCTTGTAACTAGTATTGTGATAGGCTTTATAAGAGCATATATTTTCTTATTTTCTACATGATTACTGTATATTTTTTCAAACTTTTCATCCTGATCTATGCTATCATCCTCTCTAACATAATCTATATTTTTCACCACTTTCTCATCGATAGCATGTCTTAATGAATATCTATATATTACGTCTGCAAAATAATCATCTTCTATGTATGCAGTTCCAGTAAACCCCAATATATATTTAAAATTATACTCAGAACTACATAAAAAATCTTTCCATTTCTTAACATCATCATCTGCTCTATTAGTTATTTTATTGAAAATGTGATGAGCCTCATCATTTAATACAAGAACCCTTTCTCCCGTTCCTATAAAACTATCCTTAATAGATGATCCTGTATTCTCATACACAGCATGTATATTTTCAATACAGATATCTCCATTCATAACACTTGAATCTGCATTGATGACCCTTGGATTTTTTATAACTGCTTTATCAGGAATTAATTTTCTAAGATTTGCATCTGCACATAACTGTTTAAATTTATCTGTTAGCTCTGTCTCTATTGTAATGGATGGACATAAAACCAAAACCCTATCAACGATTCCTAAACCAAGCATCATCTGTGCTATACCATAAATCACATATGATTTTCCAGTACCCGTTGCTAAATCAATCGTTCCATATAATTTATTCGGGATTTGGAGAACAGCTTTAAATTCATCAAATGATCTATATTTATCCTGTAAATATGGATTTTTCCCAAAATTTTCTTCAGCCAATGCTTGTAATGAATCATATTTACCAGAGCCAAGATATACTACTGCTTTTGTGATTGCCTCTTTTTGATATTTTCTATTATTGCAAAGTGCATCAAGAAATTCTTCCCAATCAACTACAGGAAGTTTAAATGGATCATACGAGTCTGTAACTTTTAAAACTAAATCCTCTTGTTTAAATATTTTTGTTTCTAATACTGCCATCTCTACACCTCAAACTCTTCTGAAAAATCATTGCCAAATATGTCTGTGAAAACCGCCATAATCTTCTTGCCCACCATATCAGTCTCTAATTCAATAATTATTTTCCCTTTTTCGATCTTGAGTTCTTCAGAGAAAAAAACATCCGTCATTTTAAATGCATTCCCATCATACTGAGCATCAATAAATACAGCTGACAATGTTTCAAATGAACTTAAATCCTTTTCACTTTTTCTTCTTCCACTTATTGGTTCTTTACAATCAAAGTTTTCAATTATAATACTTACATTTTTACTTGTTTTAATCATCCTTGCATCAACTACAGGTGGATGATTAAAAGAAAAACCAATAGATTCATCCACTTCATTTATTTCATTTTTGGACTTTGGTTGTCTAACTTTTGCAAAAGGCTTTTGATGAAGTTCCTCTATGTACTGATACGGAATTTTCAAAAAATAAAACTTAGTTCCATCAATCTCCTCATAATCAGTCAAAAAGTCCACTCTACGCTGAGGACTTATAATATATATTCTACTTCCCTTATAACGAGATCCTACAGATATATTAACTGATTCTAAATAATTTTCATCCACATTTGAGTCTTTAAATTTATTATATGGGAAAATTACAGTTGGATATCCATCTTTCATTCCATCAATAGTAAAGCCTCCAATATTTTGTTCTTCAAGATCTACATCAAACAATTCCGAAACAAACTTCTTATATTTATCCCATTCTAAATCTAATGTTGTTCCAAGTTCATACACTCCTAAACTACATGTTATAAAAGGTTTCGCATCTTTTCCATATATCTTTTTTGTCTTAGAAGTAAGATTCTTTGACTCTCTTATTTTTAGCATTCTTTTTTGTATTGTATAGAATGAAAGTTTTCCAATATCACACGTAACCCATCTCCTACCCAATTTTTCTGCTGTAGCTGCTGTAGTTCCAGATCCTCCAAAAAAATCCAAGACAATGTCTCCCGGATCTGTACTAGCTAGAATTATTCGTTTTAACAATAGCTCTGGCTTCTGTGTAGGATATCCTGTGCTATCAGCCTTTGTATACGCATATGTGCCTACAGGCTCATCATTAAAATGGTTTGCAAGTTCTTTGTTTCCAATCCATACACTCCATACTGGCTGTGGGCGTGATTTATTAGCAAAAGAAATTGCCTCTGCCTTTGTCATTGAAGGATCTCGAGAAACATATGTTTTTAAAGCCTTCATCCCTCCGCTTGATTCTCGACCACGCGTATAATACCACCCCTCATCATCTTTAACCAAAGCTCCGGTAATTCTTTTTGAAAGTCCCAATTTATTTTGTGGATTAAAAGTTGCTCCTTTTGTTCTATAACAATATATAGTTTCATGTGCTTTAGGGAAAAACTCTCCACTCCCCATAAGTCCACATACCCATACAATCTCTGCAAACTCAAATTCTGCAAACACTTCATCCATCATAACTTTAATATAGTGACCCATTTTTGCGTCTAGGTGTACATATATACTTCCATCGGATGCCAATATTTCCTTAGCTACTATCAGCCTTTTTCTTAGGTACTCAATAAACTCAGCACCTTTCTTTTTATCACTATATGCCTTTGCTCCATCTTTGCTCTGAAAATCTTCAGATGTAGCAAACGGCGGATCTATATAAATAAGCTTTATCTTATTCTTTAATTTTCCCTTAATTATTGGATCGTCATCTTGATAAATGGTTTTCAGAAATTGAAGATTATCTCCAAACACAAGAAGATTTCTCCAATCGGAATCGCTGACTTCTCCATATGACCTTTCTACCTGCAAAGGGACAGGAAAAGATCCATCTTCATTTGCAATTATATCCTCTCTTCGCATTTTCCCTGCATATGTTAATTCATATTCGTGATTAATCAATGGAAATAATTTATTTTTAAAATCATATGGTATATCGTTTCCGTTCTTTAAAAGATCAATCAAATACGCTCTTTCATTTTCATTAAGCATATTCATTACCTCCGTTGTAAATAATATCATTTTTACCCTTATATATTTTTAGACCTAATTCTAGCATCTCCGCATCTTTCGATATCGTCCAATTAGATTCAATCTTTGCTGCCAAGAATCTGTATCCTTACATAATGGTATTAGTCAACATCATAATTATACTGTAGGCCTCAAATGATATCAATAAAAGATTAGCACTTCATATTCATCTTGATTTCAATCATAATTGCCTTTCATAATCATTCAACTATTGTTGTAACATATTTCAATTTTCTGTTTTTTATAGGTTAATCGTCTTTTTTGCATATAACTGTCTTATTCTATGCAGAAGATAATTGATAATTTACTGAATATATATTCTTGTCAACTAGAACCAAAGCTTTACTTTTCTATCCCACATCTTATCTTCCACCCTTTCTTTATCAACATTTCTGCCAGCACTCTCATCATAAATTTTCTGAAACTCTTCATAAAGCTCATCTCCATCCAGCTTTATCCCCAGCCTTTTAATCACATCCGAGAACAACCTTATGCTTCCACTAACATCAGCAATATCAAATCCGAACATATCAGCCTTAACATAATCACTAATATTCTCATAACCGCCAAGCTCTGATATTCTCCTGACGACCCAGCCAGCTTTGTCCACAGGCTCTTTTTCTTCAGGTTCCACAAATTCACTTTTACCTGTTATATCCGTTTGCTCCTCTTGTCCATTTCCATCATTATGGCTATAGGCAGAATTCATTACCTCAACATTCGTCTCCGGCTCAACAGCCACATCTTTCTCTGACACAGTCTCCTCTTCCATCTCCGGTATCTCAATCTCCCTGTCTGCAACGATTTCTTCATTCTCCGACACCGCATAATAAGCCGTATACAAATCTTCTTTCACAATGTCATCAGCAAGCTGTATCTGCCTCTTAACATTCCTTTTCTCTTGCTTCAATTCGTCCAGTTCTTTCTGCACTCCCACATGCCATATCTGGTACTCACGATACTGCTCCTCGTTCTTAATATTCCGTTTCCGACTAGAACTTTCTCTGTATATCTCCTTCTGTCTGTCCTCAATCTGCTGGATCTTTTCTTTCTGCTCACTTATGAAATCCACAAGCTCCACAACACTTTTGATGTCATTATTTACAAGCAGCAGA
>OLGZ01000997.1_pt1 | contig 18441 bp, 20 predicted proteins | sample 1605981 | NCBI WGS metagenome assembly OLGZ01 (sample SAMN03283291) | human gut metagenome | biome: human-associated habitat; material: feces | host: Homo sapiens | place: Peru | collected 2012 | reverse complement strand
TCATTTGTTGTAATATCGCCCGCCGTGATCGAGCCGATGTTCGCCGCCATGATCTTTGAGAACGCCGCCGTCAATTCGTCCGCGGTGATTGTTTTGGCTTCGAGTTTACGTATCGTCGCATCGAGGATTTCCGCCGCCGCTGCCGTCAGCTTATCGGTCGTTACATCGTCTGCGCTGATGCTTCCGGCACGCAATGTCGCGGCTTCGATCAATGCCGCCACAAGCTTATCCGTCTTGATCGTGTCAGATGTCAGGGCTCCGATGTAGCCGACGGTTGCGTCGATGACGCGCTGATCAAAGCCCGCGATACGCGTGACATTGATATTGCCGTTCGGGTCAAAAACGCTCTTGCCCGTCGAATACGCTGAAGAAGTCAATGTGTTCTTTGCCGGGAGCGAGCATGTATGTGTCGCGGTTAACCCGCCCGAAAACTCGAAGCTCTCTGAATTGGCTAACAGGCGGTACGTTTTGTTTTTCAGCGTCGTAACCGTGATTATATCACCGACGCGCACGGACGGGTCTCCGAGCCACGTAATCGACCCTGCGTCCATCTTCATAGAGGACAGCGACGTAACAAGCGAGTTCGCAATCGCTTTCGTGAACAGCGGATTGCCCTCAACCTGTATCGTATTCGTCGGACTGTCTGCTATCGTTTCGTCTTTCGCGAAACGCGTATAGTCTTTATCGTCAGCCGTAAACTTGACTTCCAGGCAATTAAAATCGAACGCCGCGCCGCCGGTCGCTTCAAAGGTTAGGTAATCGCTGGGCGTAAGCGCCTTTGTCGCTCCGTCAAAGTATGAGATAATCTCCAACTTGCCGTCGCGCGTCATACGCGCAAAGCCGCCCGCACAAGCCGCGCAGTAGGCGATAACATTGCGCAGGGTAACGTCGTCCGGCCATTTCGGCATTTTGGCAATCGACACTGCCGCATTCGCAAAGGCGATGCTGGACAGCGTGATCTTCGCCGCCGTACAGCATGTACGCGCCAACGCGCCGATTGTGGTAGGGTATCCGGACGCGGTATCCGTAAATTTCGCTTCAAACCGGCTTGCCAGTGCGTCATAGCCGGACAGAGTGATCAACACCGACTGTTCCGACGCAGAGGACGAATGCACATACCACACGCCGAACGGAGACCACGTTGTGCTGTCGCCGTTCCGCAAGCCGCAATACATCGTAACTTCCGCGTCGTCAAACATGGACGGCGTATATTGCTTGTTCGCGTTCAGGATGTCGAGCGTGTAATCGTTCGCTTCTGCTGCACCAAGAGGGATCCCAACATCGCCCGCACTTCCGGAGAACGAATACGACGCGATATTCGCGCTTGTCAATGCAACCTGCGTACCGTCGGACAACTTGATCGTGCCTTTAATATCCAGACCCCGCGTATTGTCAAGATATGTTGCCGTATTCGTTCACCTCATTTCTCAATCAGATTAAAACCGTTTTCTCGCCAAATCATGCCGTCCGAACGCAACTCGAACGTGTATATACCGGCGGTTCTGTCACCGGAGTAGAACTCCGCTGTCCGCATAGTCCCTGTATACGGGTCTGGGTACTTGACCCAGAAAAACTCGCCCTTTATAGCTTGAAATAAGGCGGATATTTCTGCCCACGGCAGGGGCGGAAACTTCAGATTGAGTTTCCGCTTCGCATCGGCTCCACCAACAATCCGATCTCTGTGCATGCTACCGTCTGCGGTACGCGTCGTGGTAGACGCGTCGATGTCCTGCAAGCCTACAGACATTTCGCTCGGAGACGGCATCTCCGCAAGCGTGTCCGCCGTATCTCCGATCATCAGATAGGAGGTGTATTTCGCAGTCACTCATTAACCCCTCCCCTTAAAACGTAATTGCCGGTCGTCCGATACGCTGGGATTCGCGATTGACGGAGCCTGCTATCATCCTGCCGTCCAGATACACCGCGCCGATTCCGGCCTGTTTCAGGCCGCGTACAATCGCTGCCGCGAGCTGTTCCGTGTTATCGCCGCCGCTCTGTCGATCGTGCGCATCCATATACTGGAAGATTGCGTCTCCGATCTGGTCTTGGTTCGCAACCGCCGAGCGATTGCCGATGCGTCCGACCATTTCTTGCCTGCCGTTTTCGTTGGCAATAAACAGGTCGCCGCTGTTAGGGAAACCGCCTTTCGCAAACTTCGGAATAACGCTGCCGGTTGAAATGACCGCCTGAATCTGTCCAGCCGTGACCTTCGCGGACTTCATGAGAGTCTTCAAGGCTTCGAGGAACTTCTTTGCGTCGCTCGTGAGCGAAGCATGCACCTTGAGCGTGACAGACCGAGGAATCGAATTGATTATACCACGAATGCTCGTGAGTTGAGCCGTGACAACAGCGCTGCTTCGAAGCGTGAACGTGATTTCCTTTTCACCGGCAATGCTTGAGACCTTCTCCATGATCGTATCGATCTGCGCTGTGAAATCCTCCGTGTTCGCAGTGAACTTGATCTGCTTTTCGGTCGGCACCTCGATGATGACCGTTTTCAGCTCTTCGACTTCTTTAGCCGATTCGCCCGCGCTTACCGCAAGAGGAGCAAAGGTGTCGTCAAGGTCAACCGCATCGATCGCTTCCGAAATCTGTTCGATTGTATCGGCAGCCTCTTTCATGCTTTTCAAGCTTCCAGCTGATTCAATATGGAAATCAGAAAGACTGCCCGAAACTGCGCCAATGGCCGCCCCGTAAGTAAGTAAACTATCTGACGCGCCCGCGATGGATTCAGCAACAGAATCATTGGCTTCCGTTTGTTGTTGCGCTGTCTTATAAAAATCTTCAACCGCAACGACTACATTGTCATATGCGGTTTGAAGGGTATCAACAGCTTGAACCCGTTCCGCTTCTCCCATTTCAGGCCATCCCTGTTTCATATCGTCATAGACGGTATTAAACACGTCGCTCAAACCACGAATTTTATCAACACCCTCAGAACTGAGTTCATTCTCGTTGAGCGTATTGTAAAATTCATTGATGTCCTCTTGAAGCAGTGTCAAGTCGGGGAAATCTTCAACGGCTGCTTTTAGATTTTCTCTGTTGGCAGAAATTTCACCCGTGATGTTTTCGGTAAAGGTGATCCATTCCCGCATTTTCTTGATTTTCCCGTCGAAGCCAGATAGATCATCCTTGGCCCCGGAGAGTATTGTTTGATCTTGTTTAAAGAACGACAATACTCTTTTTCTATCTGAACTTAATTCTGCCTCATCGCGTTTTGTCGTAGCCCCGCTTATGTTTTTTTCGGTAGGCACAGGTTTTTTTTCGCCAGTCTTCGGATTGTATATATACGTGTAGGCATCCGTTTCGTACGAATTAGCTCTTAATGCAACTTCCGCCGCATACTGTGAACCCTTCTTCCCGAACATTCCTTCTGTTATGTTATCCGCGAAATTCGCGCCGTAATGATCTTTTATGGCTTCGTATATACTTGCTCTTTGATCAACAACTTCGCTCATTCCATCATTGAGAAGACTGAGGCTGTACGCCACACGCAGTCCGATCTTCAAGCCAAACACAATAGCCGCGCCTGTCGCTCCACCAATCAAAGTTGCGACGATACCCGCAGCACTTAATGCAGCCTGAATGGCATCGACAATCCCCTGCTTAGTATCTCCAGAATTTATCTCCTGTATCGCCTGAATGGTTTCCAGTGCCGCCGTCAGCGTAAAGCCGAGCGTCCCAAGGAACCTAAGCGACGAACCCACACCAATAACGCTGCCTGCCTTTAACCCCAAAGCTCCGGCAATGCTGTTGCCAAACGCCTTTAGTCCAAGGCCGCCCAGCTTCAATGCACCGAGCACAAGCGCAACTTTCGCAAGCGTAACCCTTAGCTCTGCGTCTAAATTCATTGCTTCGAAGAAGTCCTTGACGGCATCTTTAATATCCTCCAAGCCAAAATTCTTGTGCTCTTTCAGATACGCAATAACAGCATCAACAACACCTTCAGCGAACTTGAGTCCAATCCCGACAAGCTTTCCGGCCAGTTTCGGAACATACTCCACCACACCCGCAAGAGCCTCACCGACGTTTTTGCCAATGGCTGCAAAATCGGTCTCCGAGATCGTAACCTGAAGAGTACCGAGAGCGCTGCTCAGCAATTCACCAATGGTCGTAACAACATCCGAGAACTTTACGTTCTTGACGATTTTGTTCAGCGCATCGGCAATCTTCTTGCCGACGGTCGTTTGTTCATCCGGAGTCAACGTAATAGACTTGATGAATTTCATAGAGAACTCAATAACATTACCGACGGTTACGGCGAGATTATCCGCTTCAATGCCCTGTATCGCACGCACAATAATGTTCTTCACGCCATTTCCGATACGTTCGATTTCCGTGTTAGACGCAAAAACGCGCACACTATCAAATGCGCCGCTGATAAAGCCGCTGATCGTGTCTGCAATCGATGCTTGCTTTGTTTCATCTTCAGTAAAATCGAAGAACCCATTGACCGTATCTGCAAGAGACTTGCCAATGCCTTCCCACGGGTTACTTTCAATAAAGCCCTTGAGCATATTGAAAACGAGGGTAAACCTCGCACGCAGAAAACGACCAAGTTTAAACGCGTCAATGTTTTTCATAAACCCAGTGAGCGCTTCGCCGATGCGCTTGCCAAGGTCTTCAAAGTTTGTCCATGTGATAAAATCGTCCGCAAACTCCGTTACCGTGTTCAGAGCTTCGGCAATCGCGCGCCCGATGCCTTCGCCGTCGACGTCTTCCACGAAGCCGTTAATGCCCGTAGCAATGCCAGCGGCAAGCTTTTTCGCTTTCCACTGTATGCTCGTCCAGTCGATTCCCTCCAGCGCTTTATTCAATTTGTCGGCAATCGCACGGCCAATACCCGAAAAGTCGTTCAGTCTTACAGCATCGAGAATAGCCTTGTCAATTTCGGCGGTCTCGAACATGGACGAGAAATCATCCAGATTGCCGCCGCCACCGCCGCCGCTGTTGTCCGGCGAGAACTGATTGATTTCGTCGAACCCCATCAGTTCCGCTTTGAGCTTCTTTGCAGAACCGCCCGCATGGTCAAGCTCGTCCGCGTAATCCTTGGCATATAGCTTTGCCTTGATAAACGTGCTTTTGCCGCCCAGCGCAGACAGCAGCATATTGATTGCGTTCATCGCGCTGCTGATAGCACTGACAAGCGCACGCAAAGCATTGATGATCATCTGTATGGCCGGATACAGCGCCGCGCCGAAACTGTTCTTCATGTACAGAGACATAGAGGACAGTTCCGACATGGCCGCGTTCGCTTCCGTGCTGTACCGCGCAAGATTCTTCAAGCCTTCGGCCATGCCGCGCGTAATATATTGCAAGCCTTTCCAGATGATGGCTCTGGATATGATTTGCTTTAGTTTTGCGAGAAATGTACCGCTCTGCGCGCTGCTGCGCTTGAACCCTGTCTCGATGCTTTTCAAGCCTTTGGCAATACCCTTAAAGGCGTTCAGCCCAAGGGAACCGATCTTCTTGAGCGCGGCAAATAAGCCGCTGGCGGCTTTCCTGCATGCGTTGAATGCCCCGGAAGCGACAGAAGACATTTTTCGACTGACGGAAGCGAATCGTTCCATCGCGTTTGTCGCGGGATTGATTTGCCTGGACGTTACGGGTGCTCCACCCGACTCCTGCCGTGCTGGTTGTACATCTGGCACTGCGGGAGTCGCACGTCGACGCGCGGAACTCCCCTGCTGCTGTACAGCACGCGTTACGCGCTGTGCGGCGTTTGCAGCGCCCGCGAGCGCACTAAACGCCTGCTGAAGATTGCGAATGTTCTGCACATTTATGCCAGCAAAACTGTTGAAGATGGACTTTAAATTCAAATTCTGAAGCTGACGGACGGCAGACGAAAACCGGGTAACGCCGCTCATATCCATTGTAGACAGGCGTGTAAGCGCACGCGCGACGGAAGACAGATTCTTCACGCCGTCCGTCTTCAAGCCGGAAAAGGCTTCTGTGGCCTTCGAAAGCGCACGAAGCGAATCCGTCAGCTTCTTTACGCTCTTCAGGCTGTCGGATACGTCATACTCTATTTTAATTTGAAGGTTGTCGATTTCGGCCACAGTGAATCCCTCCCGCAAGGGTTATTGCTGTTTCTTCAGCATCACTTGTTGCACTCTCTGCAACATCTTGGCACCGCGTTCCATGGCCTCTTTCGCGCGAAGCTCTTCCTCCATCTCTGCTTCCTCTTGCGAAAGCGGGAACGGACGATCGAGGTATGGTACGGGCTTATGATCTTTCGCAAGCGCGTTCAGGGCGGGCGACATATGTCCGATAGCCGTATACACGTATTGCCCGTTCAGCCAGCAGAAAAAGTTCTTTTCCCGCCGCTTCAGGTCATATGCTTTACGGTACGCAGGCGCAAGCCATACGTCGCCGTCCCAAAATTCGCTTGCCGTCATGCCGATGGATAGATAATAGGGGAGCACTTCGTAGAACTGCTCCCCGGGAGTTACTTCTGGAGCGTCTCCGGTTCCTCGTCCTCCGAGGTCTCCATCTTCCAGTTGGCGCTCCACGCCGCGTTTCCCTCGGCGTTCTGATCAATGAGAGATTCCTTCGTGTCGGAGTACATCTCCATCAGGCGAGCCAGCAGTTCCTTCTTATTGCCGGACAGGTCGTCATAAATCTGGTCGGTCATGTTGCGGTCAATGTACGGGTGGTTCGCGCGGAACGCGTAATGCCACAGTCCGAGCACGTTGGGGATAACCTTGTCATACTCGCCCAGCGTCTGCGGATCGAAACCGGTCTGATCAAGCGCCATAGCGGTACGGCGCGTGTACTGAAGCCGGTACGTTTTGCCTTCGTGGTTCACTTCAATAACCTTCAGAGTTTTCGCCATCGCATTCTTCTCCTATTCCCGCGTTCCTTTAACGCGCACCAAAATCAATCGAGTTTGGTATCAGTCGATACCTTCATTAGGTAGTACCTTTGTCAAAAGCAAGGACAGTCGTCGGCATAATCGTGATCTTCATGTTGACGGCTTCGTTCGAGCCAGCGCCATCGGCATATACAGACAGTTCGCCTTTAAAAGTGAACTTGCCCCTATTGCCCTTCGGCTCAACCGCACCGGTACTCGTATTCTTTTCGCCGCCGAACCATACAGCATAGTCTTCAACTTTGCCTTCCAATTCCTTGAGCGAAGAGAGCGTCTCCGCATCATAGTTCGCGGTGAAAGTCATAGCTTCCATGGTCTGGATACCGGGGATGTACATATACTGGGGGTCGGACAGCGTGGTTACGTCGATACGCTCCGGTTCGCCGCCCAGCGCCGGGAAGTCCTTGATGTCGACGAGTTTCGACCACGTGGTAGAGCCAGAGGCGTTCGCCTTGTGCATCAGATAGGTCATATAGGACGAAATCGCCATAGTAATATCACTCCTTATAAATGATTCCGTTCGTGCTGATTGCTCCGCTGTACCGCGCTGTAATGCGATACAACGCGGAGTTTTGCAATTCGACCGGCTGTGCCATTACGCGCCGGAAACCCATGCCCTGAAACACGGCATCCACCGTACCCAGGATAGATTTGCAGCTCGATTTTCGGCTGCCGGATGTGTCGTAAATGTCGATCTGGTACATGACGATTGCGTGATGCTCTACCCCCGCGCTGTCAAATGTGCGCGAATAAGTCGTGTTGCTGAGTTCGCAAACCGTCATGTAGGGAAACGAGGTAGGGCTTCGCACGTTCTCGCTTGAAACGCTCAACTTCGGGAAGCGTGCTTTTGCCGCGTCGGATACACGCGTATAGATTTCGGATTCGAAGTCAATCACATAAACACGCTCCTTGCAATCGCCGTTATCTGTTCGCGCATCTGCTGAGAAGCGTCCCACATGGCCAATGCCGGAGGATTGCCATACGACTTTACAGCCGTGCCGTTGGCATCGTAAAAGTACCAAGCCTTTCTTTTGCCGCGGCCTTTGCCATATCCGCCGATGGTCATACCCATCTCTACGCCCTTCGGATGCGGAGATGAACCAACTGCGCCGTTGTAAAAAACACCTGATCCAAACTCAATGAACGTGATCATTGAACCGGTTGCGTTGATGACGATCGTATGGTCGTCTATCCATTCGCCCGTTTCGGCAACTTTAACGTCATTGCCGCCATCGTGCATTGCGCTTTCGAAACGCACTTTCGCGACCTCTGCGCCGACCTGCACCAGCATCTCAAGCAGTCGATGCATCTTTTCTTCCACGGAAGCGAACTCCGCTTCCATCTGCCGAACATGCGCATCAATCTGTGAAAGAGGAACGGTCATCCGCTTCATTACGGCAGCCTCGAAATCGCAATCGCAACCGTATTCAAGCTGCGTGCGACCTTGCGAACTTCATAATCAGGGGATTGGTCAGGCGTATTGTCAATGTACAAAACGGCGTGTTCGTCAATCGGTGTGTTTGGCGTGTCCATCACAATCGCAAGATCGTATTGAATGTCGTTGCCGAACGGCTGAACAGTCGCGTCACCCTTCGCCGCTGAAATGTTCCCACGCGCCTTTACAGGCGTTTTATAGAGCACCTCATATTCTCCCGTCTCATTGCCCGCATCGTCTTTCAAGGCCGTCTGACTGTCGTACAGCGCGTAATAAAACGGTCTGAGATTCCTTTGAAGGCAGCGCATTACACACCGCCTCCAAAGGTGCGTGCGCGGGGGATAATCCCACGTAGCATGCTCCGCGGCACGTCAGACGATTCATACGTTCGGCTCACGCCGTTTTCCGTATGTGTCGTTTCACCCTCTGCGCCGCGCTTGTTCAGGAGGTACACGGCAACGTCGATATGGGTACGATCGTATTGCATCGGCATGACGGCTGGGGCGTTGCCGAACGGATACGCTTTCTGCATGATTATCGCTTCGGCTGAATCCATATAGGCGACGATCATGTTCTCGTCATACAGCTTGTCCGTCATAGTGTTAATCACTTCGATTTTCTGTTCGCGCGTCATGATCGTCGCCTCCTGTCTGTCGATTAACCCGCAGATTCCGCCTTGGTAGTCACGGTGCCCTTAACGACAACTGGCTTGCCAGTCGGACGGGTGAAGGTCGTCGCAATACCCGTAAATTTTCCGTGATACCATTCCGGCCCGCCGTCAATTCCGATCTGGCCGAAAATCTGGTACTTGTCACCCGCGCCGACTTTCGACAGCGGTTCGAGAAAAAAGTTACCCTTATCCGGCACAGGCTGGTGCACAGGCGCGATAACGTCCAGATTCAGCAGCAAGGCAGTGCCGGACGGCAGGCATTCGCCGAGATACAGGTACACAACGCCAAGCGGCGTTACAACGCTGGCCAGCGAAATACCGTTGATTTCGCGCGAAGCGGGGACGACTGTAAGGCCGTTCTGAACCGCATCGGCGTTGATCTGGAACATGGTTGTGGCATCGCACCACAGCACCAGACCGTCGGTCGGGGCATTCGACTCGTGAATCTTCTTCATCATGTCGGCAATGTCCCACAGGCCGAGCGGCGCATTGGCCATAGCGGTTACGTTGGTGGTGATTGCCGTAGTAAGACCGCGCGTCTTATTGATCGTAGCGTCGGAGGTAGCTTTGTTGTAAACGCCCTGAATGAACGTGAACTCAATATCGCGCGCGATCTTCTGCATCTTCGCCGCGACCTGGAAATCCAGTTCGCTCATCGGGTTTGCAACCTGGTTCGCAATGTTTGCGCCGGACAGCGTGCCCATGTTGCTCCGCTTCGCGTAGCTGATGCCGACAGTCTCCTGAAAAATCTGGGTGACGTTGGTCATCTGGGTGCGCGTCTTAATTGTTGCGTCCGGGGCGGTAAGGGACGCGGTTTCGGAAATCGCGGGCTGCGAACCGTCGCCGCCGCCGGTATAGTACTGCCCGACCACAAATTCCGTATGGTCGGTCACTTTCGCACGTCCGGCAATCATCGTAGACAGCGGGGTGCGGGTGTTGCCCTTGTTAAAGAGCATGCCGGAGTAGTTCAGAACTCCGAACGAAGTAGCAAAAGCATCAGCCATTGTTCGTATTCACTCCTTGCTGCGCGAGGCGCATGTAATACGCCGCTCCGGTCATATCGCCAGTCTCAATCGATTTCTGAGCCATACTCTTGAAGTCGGCGCTTCCGTTGCCCGAACCGGCAGGCGGTACAGGCGTTTTCTTGAGTCGGTCGAGCTGAACAGCCGCGTCGTGCGCGTCCATATGCTCCTTAAAGGCCGTAAACAGTGCATCGGTATCGCCGTCAGCCAATGCGGAAGCGGCTTTGCCCGCCGTCTTTGCGTCGAACGAAATGCCGAGGAACCGGGCGTTGAGGTCGGAGATTGCTCGCTCTTTCGTGAGCTTCGCCAGTTCCTGTTCCATCTGTTCCATCTTGTTTTCCATCGCGGTTTTCTCTTTCGAGGTTTCCTCCGATACGCTGCGCGCCTTTTTCTTGGCTTCCGCAAGTTCAGAAGAAGTCTTGTCAAACAAGTCCTTGCGCACATAACCGCTGTAATCAGGGTCGGGAAGATTCATCGCTTCCAGCGCCGCCAATTTCTGCTCGACGGTCATGTTCTCGTATCCCGCAATCGTGCTCGTATCAATCTGTGCCATCTGTTTACCCCCTGCGCTTGTTAAGGCTGATCTCCCAGCCGTGTAATCTTGCGAAATTTGTAGGGCGGCTTCTCTGCCGCGCTGCTGCGTTATTAAGCCTTCTCTGGCTGTAAAGGCGGAAAATTTCCGCGGATTACCGAAAAAACCAGGGGCTACGCACGTTTCATGCATAGCCCCTGTCGGCTGTATCCGGCTAACCTTTTATAGCCGTCTTCGCGACTACCTGCCGCTTAATCTCGACAACGACAAGATTGCCTTGCTCGCGTTTGACCTCTGCCGCGTTCCCGCGCTGGAGGATGCGTTCAATCTCATGGCAAACCTTTTCGCTGTCGATCAACGTCTTACATACGTCCAAATAATCACCCCTATTGGATCCGCACAATGTAGCATCTACAGTGCGGGTGTGGTTTCGCCGGAACCTTGTTCAGTAGATATACATGCCCGTCTCGCGATTCGCATATAGGGCAAACCTTCCTGTCCTTCTGCGTAACCCATCGCGCTTTTTCGACGTGCATATCCGCAAACGCCTGTTTCCTCGCCGCATCCGTTACCTGTACGGCATACTCCGACACTTGCGCATAGAGCAGATTGCGCGCGCGCTCCGCTTGCGCGCGGCGATTGCCCGTTGCGGCGATCAACGATTCTGCGCATCGATACATCTTGCGCTCAAACTCATTGTCGAATACGTACTGCGTGACCGGGTTATACCCGACAAGCATTTCTTCAACCCACTTATCGCGCATTGCGCCCATGTTTTGACCGCGCTCTTTCGCGTATGCCTTTTCAGCGATCAGGATATACGCCGCAACAATCGTCTCGTACAGCTCTTCGTACAACGCGCGAACACTACGCATGACGTTCACTTCGTCGAACGACATTAGCCCCGGAATCTTGCCGAACGCACGTATGATCTTCCTGCGCAAATGTGCAAGCTGTTTATCCGCAAACTCATACATTGTCGTTCACGCCATTCGCGGACGTTTTCTCGAACGTCGCTTCTTCGTCAGCCTGTCCGGCTGCAAGCATTTCGCGCTCGGCTTTCTTCTGCTGCTCTTCGTAGTATTCCTGCGACATTTGATACGCGACCTCCGGGTCGGGGAACATACCGCAATGCTCGAATGCCAATCGCGGCGCGATCTGGTCGGAAGCAAGCATCGTAAGAAGCACCTGCGACTTTTCCTGAATGTTCTCGTAATTCCGGCGCGTGAACCGAATGTCGATCTGAGACAGCTTGAGGTTGATCTTCTTGCTCTTCGCAAGAATGCCTAGGGCAATGCGCAGGAATTGCTTTTCCGCCGCCTTGAACATGTGTTCCGTATCCTTCGCACGCGCTTCCGCATTCTGCCATCCATCGCGCATAATTACGGAACCAACGCTTCGCACATCGGACATGGAACCGCCGTTGCGATTCGGCATGCCGCAAATAACAAGCACTTCTTGATAAATGCTGTCCGCGAGCGTCTGCGTCTGCGTCTGGTTCAGCTCTTGCGTAAGGTACTTAACGTCGCCGTCCGCCGGGACGCAAATACCGCCTTGCTCTTTCAGCTCCTTGAACTGATCCCCGTTTATATCGACGTTCTTCAGCATGAGCAGCGATTGAATGAACTGCTCTACGCCGTCCATGCGGTTAGATTCGAGCGTGTTAAGCGCGTCGAGCTGCGTAATGACGATCTCGAATGCGCCCAGCCGAGACGAGTTTAACGGATACTCGACAATCGGAATGCGGCCTATGTCGTGCGGCTCTGCCTTGACAAGACCGTTGCCGCGCACTTCGAAATACATCTTGTCCGTATAGCAGCTGTACGTCGTATTGCCCAGCCTGTCCGTTACGTACTTGACACCCATGACCGGCTTATTCCCAAGCCCAGACCAATACACAACAAACGCGCTTCTGGGGTCTAACGTATAAATCTCGAACGGCGCTTCGTCTTCCTCGCCTTCGAGGTCGGGCATACACATGCGATACGACGTGCCGCAGATATGGAACCAGTCCGCAAGCTCTTTATCCTTACATGCCTTATCCTCCGAAAACATGTACGAGTTCAGCTTTCGAACCGCTTCCGCGCTTTCGGCGGTTGAATCATATGACACATACTGTACCGGCTCGCCCATAAGATAACCGCTCTTGAACGACACAATCTCGTTCGCGTGATTGACGACAATCCGGTTCGTAATCGAGCCGTTGATCTCTTTCTTGCGCTCCAAGATAGGCTGAACATTGCGCTCGTACCAGTACAGATAGTTAATCTCTTGCGCATTCTGCATGTGGATACTCATTGCGTAGGTAAGCACGTCGAGCACGTTACTCGCGTCTACGGTCGCATAATCCGTATATATGACTCGCCGCCCCGCCAGTCTCATCCCCCGCGCACCTTCCTTCTCAACACATATCCTAATCCGCATAATGATTATATCAGGATATAAAATCGGCATTCTGCCAATCTAAATCAGAAGAACCGCTTGAAGATTTCAACCTTCCGCTCGCGCACTTTTACCATGCTAATGGCAATCGTAAGCGAGTCCGGAGCGTCGTCGTGCTTATTCTTGCCGATGATCTTATATCCGAACACGTTCTGCATGAAAAGCGAGTACTCTTTGCTCCGCTTTCCGTTCTCGACGAAGATCATCATCTCCCGTACATCCGGCGCGTTATCGAAAATACGCTGCTCCTTGCTCTTGTCGTTCGGCGCGGGCTTACTGACAACTGTGCATTTATATCCGCGCTTTTCAATCTCCGCTCGCACGCCCTCAACATAACTCTCCGTGCTCTTGTTCGCCTCGATTTGGCATATGCTTACGCCGTGCTGTGCGCATTTCGCCGCAATGAGCGGCTGCGTTACGCGCTTGTCCCCGTTGTCAAACACGACATCGTGCACGTATATATCGTTCCCATACTGGAAGCACACGGGCGCAGCTACATAGTCTCCACCACCAAACGACGAGTCAACTGCCATAAAGACCCGATCCGGCTCGTCTGACGGCAATACGCCGTTGTAGTATCTGAATCCGTCCGGCGTGAACAGCGTGCCTTCTCGCTCTATCGGGTCGCCCATATACTGCGCATTCCACGAAGCCATATCGTTATTCCGCTCGAATGACGCACGGCGCATGACGTAATAGTTCGTGTCGAACCCGACGCCGTGCTCGTACACGAAGTTACTCTCGTCGCGTTCGTTCATCGCAGGCACGTTAATCTCCGCATACCGCCGCTTCGCAAACGCTTTATCATTCTGCAACAGCTCCAGTCTCACGCCTATCGGGTCTACAACGCTCCAGCGCGTGCCACACCACAACACCTTCGCTTTCTGCTTCGCACGCGGTAACAGGTTGTTATCTACCTTCGACCACGCAGACACCATTCTATCCTTCGACAACGCCTCTTCAATGCCGCCTATCAGGTCGTCCGACACAAGATACCCGTTACAGTCGCACGCGCCGTTCAGCGTCCCGTACAGCGATCTGGACGTGAACGACGGATACCGCTTCTTGCGATCTACGTTGATCGTCTCGTCCGCAGAGTTCGTTGCGACGATCTGCGAGCCCGGAAACACATCGCCCCACTTATATGTGCTCGCATCCTGCATGACCTCCAGAACGCCGTTATAAAACGCCCTCGTAATAACATCCGAAAACGCCGAATATAAATTGCTGCTCTCGCTGTTTCGCCCCATTATCCACGTCATAAGCATCATCAACAGCGTCGTCTTCCCCGTTCGCGGCGGCTGACTGATGAACAACTCGTCCAGCTTATCGTCCGCTAACAGCTGTATCTTGTCTACGATCTGCTTCAATACCCGCCGTCTCGGCTGATAAAACCGCTCCTTCGCCTCTCTATCCAACTCCAAATACAGCATATATTCGTCGAAATAATCCGGTGCGTCCATCAACAACGCCTGTCTATACAAGTCGTACATCAGGCTCGATTCTCGTCCCTTCGCAATCGCTTTCGAAATCTCGCCCCGCAACCATACGTTATTGTCGTGCGACGTTTTCTTGTCCCGCCCACGCAATACCTTATTACACGCCAGCATGTCCTTATATGCTTCCGCTCCGCCTCTACCTGTCAATATCGCTCGCCGTATATTAAACCCAACCTGATACATATCCGCCATTCCATCACGCGCCTCCCTATCGCTAAACATCGCATTTTGTTTATTATCATAGCATAGTTACTTATGCATAGAATCTTTTGCAATGTTCAGGCGCGTATGCGCCGCCAGGCAGGTCGCCTTTTATTTTCGCGCGTGGTGACGGGGTACCCCCGGGGGATATTTATGTTTACATAACTGCCACTCGGGGCGTGGCTTTTGAAGTCCTGGAATCTGCTCCAGGAAGCCTGTCGCGCGCGTCGGTGGAATAACATGATCCATCTTACGTGCTTAAAAAAGTCAATAAAATACTGCCTTTTTTGGCAATGCGCGGGCGCGTGGTACACGTTTTGGCACACGCTGGACGCTGCGCAGGCGCTCTTGTCTGTAATCCCTACTGTTCTACTATACTTTAGTATGCTAAAGTAATATAGTAATATGCAACAATACGCAATACTTATTTATAGTCTAATAATACTATTTAATTCCGACTAAAATAGTATACTTTAGCACGCTAAAGCGATAAAGTGGCTACCCAATGGGACGGAATCCGTCCCGCGTGGCGAAAATCGACCCGGCATATATTAAACGGAGAATAAAACGGAGAATAAAGGATAGGTATAATAATATATTTATGCATAGTATATATGCATTATATATACATATATTAGGTAGTAATATATGCATTAGATAGCAATATATACATATATTGTATAGTAATATATACAAATATTAGATAGTATAATCTTATGGGCAGCCATATAACATATATATAATAATAAAAACAGAATAAGGGCTGAGCTATGTATATATTATAATAATTAATATAATAAATGAATGAATGCAGGGAAGGGCTGAAGTAGAGCGAAAAGAAAGAAGCAAAGAAAAGAGTGTGCGAGTATAAGATAATATATAAGATAATAAATAAAGCAGTAGTATATATAATATATAATATATAATATATAATATATAATACCTGCGCGGGTGTGCGTGCGCGGGCGCGCGCGTAAGTTGTGTATATAATTGTAGCCCGGAGGTTATCCGGGCTTGCTGTTGCCGTGCCTGCTCGCGCTGTACGGGCTGCTGTGTTGGCTTGCACGGCCTGCTGTGTGTCCTGCGGCTTATGCGTCGGGCAGCTGTGCGTCCTGCGCCTGCTCGCGTTGCATGCGCTCCTCGATTGCTTGCAGGATGTAGGTGTTGACGGACTGCCCAGCCTCATCAGCTGCGGCCTTGATCGTCTCTTTGCGGCCATCGGCTGCCATGCGTATCCTTATATCGTCCTGGCTTGCAAGGTATCGACGGATTGCGCCCTTGCTCGCCTCGTACCGACTCTTAGGCATTAACTCACCTCCCCGATCATTATATCACCTTCCGCCGCCTTGCGGTATATATACACATATATTTAACATTCACATTTGCCCTGAACCTGTTGACATATAGGGCTATATGCTGTATAATGTATACAGTTGAGAGGGGGACAGAGAAGCCCCCGAAGAAAGAGGAGGAAAAAGTAATGAAAATATACGAAACCAAGTACCAGGCCCGGAAGACTGCCCGGTATGGGCAGGTCGTCGCCAAGGTCGACGCCGGAGACGGCAAGACCGGATACGTCGTCATGGACTGCGCCGATTATCGCATCTGGCGCAGCCAGAAGTGAAAGGAGGACGCCCCCATGAAAAAGAATCTCACCATCAAAAAGGCGCTGAAGCGCCTTGACAAGGCCACCGCCTGCACCTACAAGGAGTGGGACGGCGCGCAGGAGGTCGAGCACCTCATCCCCGCCCGCAAGACCCTGACGGGCAAGCAGGCACGGCGCATGGTCGGCATGTGCTATGCCCAGCTTGCCAACCAGGAGAACGGCTGGCTGTTCTTCGACCGTCCGCGGTTTGCGGCGGGTCGGAGGTACTACCTCATCTCCGACACGCGCGGCATGTTGACCGTCGCGCGTGTCTACGGGCAGCGCTGGGAGCGTGTCGGCTACTAACGCCCGTCTGACGAGAGCCGGACAGCGCCCGGCCGAAACCCCGCAAGGGGTCGCGGGAAGCCGTTCCCACAAAATCTTTGAAATCGAGGTGCCACCATGAATTACGACACGCTTCTCACTGCCGCCCACGATTACATCTCCGCCTATAACGACGTTCGCCGCGCCTTTCCGCACGGCTTCACCCTCTGGGTCAGCACGCTGCTCCACTCCGAGGCAGCTCAGAAATCCATCTGCCACGACCGCTACGAGGCCGTGTTCCGCGCCCTCTGTGAATGCGCCGGCATTCCGCAGGAGGTTCTGATTCAGGCCGCGCGCATCGAGGATCGCTACTACGAGCGCGGTGGCACCCAGTGCCTCGACCCCGAGTGGCTCATCCGGAGTCTGCTTTGAAATCCGAACCCGCCTGACGATGGCTCGGCGGCTCCGAGCCGAAACGCGCCCGGTGCGTCGCGGGAAGCCGCAAAAATCTTTGAAATCGAGGAGGACCCCAAAATGACGGTACGTGACCTGATGGAGATTCTGGAGATGTTTGACGAGGACGCGGAAGTGAAACTGGCCTACCAGCCCAGCTGGCCCCTTTGCACTGCGGTTGCCTCGGTCAAGAAAAAGGACGGCGTGGTTTACATCTGCGAAAGCGGATACGGCGGCAACGACTACGCGCCGCGCTGCCTCTTTGAAAGCGACGAGTGCGTCGACCTTGACGAAGGGACCGAGGGCGAAGTGTAATCTTCCGAATCGCCCGCCTGACGATGGCCCGGTGGCTCCGGGCCGAAACCCCGCAAGGGGTCACGGGAAGCCAATAAATGAAGGGAGACAGAAACTTATGAAAAATTGGTTCGCCAACGTCCACACATTGGACGAGCTGAAGGCGGAATATCGCCGCCTTGCTATCATCCACCACCCCGACAAGGGCGGAAAAACGGAGGACATGCAGGAGATCAACGCCGAATTTGACCGGCTTTTCCCGGTTTACAAAATTCGGCTCAACACTCAGGGCGCCGCCGACGCCCATACCCACGAGACAGCCGAAACCGTTCGCCGCGAATTTTACACAACGAACGGCTGGAAGGGCGCGAACTACGACGCTAACCGCGATCTAAAGACCATCGCGGCCAGCGTGCGGAAGTATGTCAGGGACACATACCCAACATACCGTTTCAGCGTCCGAACGAAATATGCGAGCATGTGCCAAGAATTGCACGTCGACATGAAAGAGGCGCCCGTGCCCGTGTATAAGACTATTGACCAGCTCACGCGCGACGACGTGAGCGCGGTAATCCGCAAAGCCAATCACAATAACGTCTGGCGGCTCACATGCTGGAGCGACTCGGACGCTCGCGCGGAAATCGCCCGGATCTGGGAGACTGAGGGCGATTGGTATAAAATCGTCTCCGACGAAATCCGCGCAGTTGCCGCCGACGTGGACGACTTCGTAAACTCGTTCAACCGTTCGGATTGTGACGGAATGATAGATTATTTCGATGTAAATTTCTATTATTTCGGCTGCCTGGACGAAAACGGGCGTTATATAAAGCACGTTCCGCGCGAGGATAAGCGTCGGAAGCTGCTCGCGGATGATGCCAGCGCCACCATCCAAAGCGCCCCGGCGAAAGCCTCGGACGTAGCACCGGCAACCGTGCAGCGCGTGGAGTTTTGCGCAGAGCATGACGGGCTTGAGGTGTATTTTACCGGCAAGCCGTCCGACGACCTCCGCGCCGCGTTGAAGGCTGACGGCTGGCGCTGGCACAGTGTCAAAAAATGCTGGTACAACCGCAACACGGAGCAGCATTTGCAGACCTTGCGCGAGCTAACCGCCTA
>OLGZ01000978.1_pt1 | contig 18813 bp, 15 predicted proteins | sample 1605981 | NCBI WGS metagenome assembly OLGZ01 (sample SAMN03283291) | human gut metagenome | biome: human-associated habitat; material: feces | host: Homo sapiens | place: Peru | collected 2012 | reverse complement strand
ATGTAAAAATTCCGTTCATCGACAAAATCTCAAAGAAAGTTTCATTAAAAGAGCAAGTAATCGACTTCCCTCCACAGCATGGAGTGAATAAAACGATACCTTCTTCTAAATCTTAAAAGCAAGAGTATATCAAGGAATTGAGAATAATCAATAACAGTTACTTATGTAATATTTTTAACATCTGAGCCATTGGGCTCTTTTTTTTGCCTAAAATTCCTGTGAGTTGTTTTTATCGTGTTACAAGAATAGTTGACGAAAACGGTGGAATAGAAGGAGGTATCACAATGATTTATAGACCTCTATATGTAGACACACCATTTGCCAAAAAAATATCATTCTTAGCAAAACTTAATCAATCAAAAATTTTGGACTGTTGCAAATTTTACTCATTTGCTACAGCCCCTTTTCGTTGTAACAGAAAATGAGAGCAATTTGCTCTGATTTACCTATCTAAGTATATTAGTATTACTTGCAAAAAATGTAGATTTGTGTTTTAATAGGTTAGCGTAGGCTAATCTGGGATAAAGGGTAGTAGTGTTTTGAACAAAGGTGGTTAGGATATGATGATAAACAAACGGCTGATTGGAACAGTCGTAGAGAGTAAAAAGTACATAGCAGGCAATGTGGCAAGTCAATGGGTGTCGCTTTGCTCAAATGTTGTGATTATGGGCAGTATTGCAAATTTTATTGGCAGGCTCGCTTTTGAAAAACCGCAGACAAATGATATTATTCTTCTTGTTCTTACAATTGCAATTTGTGTGGCAGTAAGATTTGTCTGCACCAAAATTTCTTCCAAAATGAGTTTTCTTTCTTCAAAATCAGTCAAGCAAAAACTCAGAAAAATGATTTTTGAAAAGGTTCTGCGACTCGGTGCGTCATATAACGAAAAGGTTATGACCTCTGAGATCGTGCAGATTTCGGTTGAAGGTGTTGAACAGCTTGAAACATATTTCGGTGCATATCTTCCGCAATTTTTCTATGCGATGATTGCACCTCTGACGTTGTTTGTTGTAATCTGTTTTGTTAATGTTCTGTCGGCGGTTGTACTTCTTGTGTGCGTACCGCTTATCCCGATTGCAATTGCACTTGTGCAGACTTGGGCAAAAAAGTTGCTTTCAAAATATTGGGGACAATACACTGCACTTGGTGATACATTTCTTGAAAATCTGCAGGGGCTTACAACTCTGAAAATTTATAAATCAGACAAATTCAAAAATGATGAAATGAATGTTGAAGCCGAAAAATTCAGAAAAATAACTATGAAAGTTCTTACGATGCAGCTCAACTCCATTACGATTATGGATTTGATTGCATACGGCGGAGCGGCTGTCGGAATGATTCTTGCCGTAACACAATTTGCATGCGGGAATATTGATGTGTCGGGTTGCCTTTTTATCATTCTTCTATCGGCAGATTTTTTCATTCCTATGCGTCAGCTCGGCAGTTTCTTTCACATTGCAATGAACGGAATGGCGGCAAGCGATAAGATTTTCAATCTGCTTGATATTGACGAGAGCAGTCCGGCAACAAAGGAAATCACCGATAATATCGATATTGAGTGTAAAAGCCTTTGCTTTTCATATGACGAAAACAGAGAGATTCTGCATAATGTTAATATGAATTTTAAACGGGGCAGTTTTACGGCAATTGTCGGTAAGAGCGGTTGCGGAAAATCAACCGTTGCTTCAATACTGACAGGTAAAAACAAGGACTTTAAGGGCAGCGTAACAATCGATAATGTTCCGATAAATGAAATCAGCGAATCAAGCCTTATGAAGTCAATCACATACATAGGTCACAACAGCTATATCTTTAAAGGTACTGTAAGAGAAAATCTTCTTATGGCAAATGATGTTGATGATAACAAATTGTGGCAGACGCTTGAAAAGGTTAATCTTGCCGATTTTCTAAAGAGCGAAAACGGTCTTGATACTGTTATTGATGAAAAGGCGAGCAATATTTCGGGTGGTCAGCGACAGCGACTTGCACTTGCAAGGGCATTACTGCACAACAGCAGAATATACATTTTTGACGAAGCAACTTCAAATATTGATGTTGAAAGCGAAAATGATATTATGGCACAGATTGCCGAGATTGCCAAAAGCAAGACGGTTATTTTGATTTCGCACAGGCTTGCAAATGTTGTTGATGCGGATAATATTTATGTAATGCAGGACGGCAATACAGTTGAAAGCGGTACACATACCGAACTTTTAAAAAACAACGGTGTTTATGCCGAGCTTTATAATTCACAGATTCAGCTTGAAAACTACACAAAGGAGGTGTGAGTAATGAAAAAAAGAAGTAATCTTAGCATTATGTTCAGACTTTCGGCACTTATAAAACCGCTTGCGGGATTTATGGTGCTTGCAATTATTATGGGTGTAATCGGAAATTTGTGTGCCGCATTCATAACTGTTCTCGGTGGCTACGCAATCCTTGACGCACTCAATATTTCAACGGGACTTTCAATGCTCACAGCCTTTATACTTGCCGGTGTATTTGCATTTTTGCGTGGCATTTTAAGATATGCCGAGCAATCAAGCAACCATTATATAGCATTCAAACTGCTTGCACTTATCCGTGACAGGGTGTTTGTTGCTTTACGCAGACTTTGCCCCGCAAAGCTTGAGGGCAAGGACAAGGGCAATCTCGTTTCGATTATCACCTCTGATATCGAACTGCTTGAGGTATTCTATGCACACACGATTTCTCCGATCGCAATTGCAATTATTTTCTGCGTTGTTATGGTTGTGTTCATAAGTATGTACAGTATAGTCCTCGGAATGATTGCACTTGCGGCTTATGTTACGGTAGGCGTGATTATCCCGATTGTTGTTTCAAAAATTAGTGGAAGTGACGGTGAGAATTTCCGCAAAAAATCAGGTGAGCTCAGTACATTTGTTCTTGACAGCCTGCACGGAATTTCTGAGCTTATTCAATTCGGAAGCGGCAAAAAGCGTTGTGATGAAATGTCGGAAAAAACCGAGGATTTGCTCAAAACAGAAAAAAATATGAAACAGAAAACGGGTATAAATATGGCTGTTACAAACACGGTTATTTTTGTGTTTGATGTTACTCTCCTGATTACAGCCGCATTTTTGTATCAGTCGGGTTTAGTAGGCTTTGACTGTGTAATCATTCCCGTGATTGCACTTATGAGTTCATTCGGTCCGGTTGTTGCGCTTGCAAATCTCGGTAGTACATTGCAGAACACCTTTGCCGCAGGAAACCGTGTGCTGAACATCCTTGATGAAAGTCCCGTTGTTGAAGAAATCACAGGTAAAAAAGATGTTGTGTTCAACGGTGCAATGGCTGAGAATGTCACATTTGCCTACGGTGACGAAATTATACTCAACGATGTTTCGGCAGATATAAAGGAAAATTCTGTTGTCGGAATTATCGGCAAGAGCGGCAGCGGAAAGTCAACTTTACTGAAGCTTTTAATGCGTTTTTGGCAGATTCAGAAAGGTGATATTAAAATTTCGGACACAAGCATAGAAGATATAAACACCTCAAATCTGCGTGATATTGAAAGCTATGTTACTCAGGACACACACCTTTTTCATGACAGCATAAAGAATAATCTGAAAATCGCAAAGCTTGACGCAACGGATGATGAGATAATTTCAGCGTGCAAAAAAGCATCTGTTCACGATTTTATAATGAGTCTGCCAAACGGCTATGACACAATGGTCGGTGAACTTGGTGACACACTTTCAGGCGGAGAAAAACAAAGACTCGGCCTCGCAAGAGCTTTTCTGCACAATGCACCGCTTATGCTCCTTGATGAGCCGACAAGTAACCTTGACAGTCTTAACGAAGCGGTCATTCTTAAATCACTCAATGAAGAAAGAGATAACAAAACAGTTGTGCTTGTATCCCACAGAGAATCAACAATGAAGATTGCCGACACGGTTTATTGCGTTGAAAACGGGAGGACAAGCTGATGAGCAAGAAACTCAGCGTTGATGAAAAGCGAGAAAAAGAACAACAGGTCGTCTCAAAAATGATTGACCTCTACTGCCGTAAAAAACATAAGACTAAAGGGAAGATGTGTCCCGATTGCCAAGCCTTAAAAGATTACGCAGAGCTGAGAATCAGTAAGTGTCCTTTTATGGAAACAAAAACCTTTTGTTCAAATTGCAAGGTGCATTGCTACAAACCGCAGATGCGCGAAAAGATACGGGAGGTTATGCGCTTTTCAGGTCCGAGAATGATTTTTTACCATCCGATTATGGCAATCGGACATCTCATAGAAAGCAATAAAGAGAAAAAGAAACTTCAAGAGGATAAGTAAAATTATTAAAATTTTACGGCAGAGCAATGGCCTTTAAACAGCTTGTTGCCCTGCCGTTTTTGTGATACTTGACAAATTTAATTGAAATGTGATAAGATACAAACAAGTTAGCTTAAACTAACTTGTTGCAATCATGGGGGAGTGGTTATGAACGAATCGCTTGAAATACTGAAAATGCGAGTGCTGTTGAGTTTTCTCAATGAGGACAGCCGATTTTGCACGGTAACAGGACTTTCGTCTGTACTGGGCGAGAGCAAACAGAAAATCAGCAGATTATTAATGTCGCTTGAAAAGGACGGATTGCTTGACCGCACAGACCTCAGACATCCAAAACTTACGGATGATGGTATAAAGTCGGCGGAATATTACGAGGATCGCACAAGCGTAATACTCAACCACCTGCTCTATGAAGGGCTCGACATAGAAAGTGCGGAACACGATTCCTACGCATGGGCGTTGTACAGTTCTGAAAATGTAATGGAAATCATCCGCAGTTCCGAACAGCGTTACCGAGCCAAATATGAACTGCGCCGACAAAATCAATTTGGCGGTGATGAACTCTGCAAACATCTAAGTGACGGCGAATACCTGTTTCCGTTTTTGATATACAAAGAAAACCTGTCAAACGGCACAAATCTGTCAATGGCAAATTCGGGATTTGAACATCCGTGCAAGCTTGTGGTGGCAGACGGAAAAGGTACAATTGTGCTGAAACCTCTCGACATAACCGCCAAATCGCAGATGAACGGCAAGGATATGTACGGCAGAGTACGCAAGCTGATGTACTTTGACGGCACCGATTTTGTTCAGGCCCCCGACAATGACGGCTGTATAACCTTTCCTGCCGACAGTCTGTTCTTTCTGAACATCGGTTCGGGAATGGGCCAAATACTGCATGGAAGTGTTTGCCTGAGAATGCAATGCTCGGTCGGCACAAACCATATGCCCGAGTCAACGGCAATTTTTACAATAATGATATGAATATGGTATTATTTCAAAAATTGTCACATCTGCGATACAAAATTGTAACGGTAGTGTGACATAAAATAATAAAATTTTGCCTGTAAAAGCGAGCTGACTGCAAAAATCAGCCTATTTTGTCACACAAGCGTTACAAAACCACGCTTGCACGCAAAAATGAAAAATGATATACTCTAAATCGCTAAAGAAAATGACTGAATATCACCGCATTAACGGCACAAAGTTTAATCGAATAAGTTTTAAAATTTTCAAAATTCCAACAGCTGACGGCTGTTGTTTTTAAAGGTTTTAGGTTAGTCGAAACTAACCTGCACGATTAAATCAAAGTGCCGAAAAGTGCGATTATTCCGTTATTTTTTTGAAACGCAGTTAGCATTAGCTAACATTAAATTAAACCCGATATAGGGGGATATTTAAGGAGGAATTGAGTTTCTATGACAGCTAAAAAAGTACACTTGTTGAAACATGGTGTGTCATTAGTGCTTGCAATTGTTATGTGTTTAAGTGCTTTTAACATATGTGTTTCAGCAGAAACTGTCAGCAACAAGTCGATTGAAGACGGTGTTACATATACTGCTCCAATTACTGTTGGCTATCAAATGGAAGGCTATGAGTCTTACCAGTGTGGTAAAGCAGGATTGCTTGGAAGTTCTGCAGAAATTAAAGCAGAAGGCGACAAGCTCACAGTAACAGTTACAGGTAGTCATGACGGTTCAGATTATTTAACAGGTTTGAACTATAAGGATTACACAACTGATGAAAGCTACAAGCCTGCTACAATTCTTGAAAAAGACAATAACGGAAATGTAGCAAAGGCTCAATTTACAGTACCCTATACTGAAAGTTATATTTACATCAGTTTAGAGTACACAAGTCAACAGGCTGAGTATGGTGCGGCTTTGGGTATTGATTTTTCAAATGCTGTTAAAAAAGACAACAGCGGAGAGGTTGAAAAACCTGATACTGATTCAGAGGCAACACATACAATTCGTTTAACAACCGGTTATAGTGGAAGAATTGACGGGAAATATTATAATGAAATGAGTGTTGTAAAAATCCCAGGAGTTGACAACGAGAATTACGATAATGTTACTTCCGGCTTTATTGAAACTGCTATTGGCGATTATGCCGAGGAAGCAGGATTAGTCGAAAAAGACGGTAAATATACATTAATTCTTCAAATGTCAAAACAGGGTGCTATGGGTGCAACTATCCGTGATATCCACCTTGTTCATGTTGACTTAAACAACATTGATGCACAGACACACGAACTTCTTACACCAGTTGAAAAGACTGTAAACGGTTCGGAAATTCTCGAATACAGAATTTCACTTGGTACAAAAGAACATTTGAATGACCCAATATTTATGTGGGGTATGGCTGACATTAATTTTGCTGGTCAGGATATGTCTTATTATAATATTTTTGCTTTAGTACCTGATACAAATTATCTTGTTGATTTATCACAGGAGAAAATGCCTGAGGACGGCTACTATACAGCTACTATTAATCATGTAAATTCAACTGGAGGTAAATTCGACAGCAATTTGTTAAGCAAAGAAGTTGAAATTAAAGTTAAAGACGGCAAAGCAACAATCCTTACAGAATTTTCTACTGATTACGGAAAAAAGGGATTTACTTATGCTATCTATGGCAGGGAAACGAACTATCAAGCTACTTCTGCACGAGTAGTACCAGTTAGCGGTAAATCAGCAAATTATGTTCTTGCTAATACAGATGATTTAAGAAAAGTGCTTTTTATTTCAGGTGGAGCAAGTGCAAGTCCTGATGCTAACGGATTTAATGTCCGAGTTGATATGGATACACTTAAAAAGGTCGATAGTGTAAAATTATTTAGTTTTCTTGATGACGGTAACTACACAGCAGATGTAGAAATTCTTAACGAGAACGGCACAGCTGACAATTCATTAGCAGGTTATTTTGAAACAACTAATGTTCCTGTTAAGGCTCAAAATGGTAAAATGACTTTATCATTAAGAATGACTAAAAACGGTTTAAATACATTTAAACAGAATGTTTACGAAGATTATAATGACTTAACCGTTACTCCTATCAGCGGCACAGACCTTAATATGGTAGATTTCAATTTGTATTATTTGGAAGATACCGCTACACTTAAAGCAAATAACGGTGATAAGGAAATTACATTTAAAGTTAGAATTAAGGATAATTCTGCTAAGAAAATTGCTGATGTTTCTTTATTGAAAGACGGCAACTACACAGTTGATATTTCTTGTTTGAAAGATACATCAAATGACATTTCTATGTCAGGTAACTATTTCGATAAGACTTCAGTTCCTGTTGAAGTTAAAGACGGTAAAATCTATATGACTTTATCTATTAAAACTTCTTCTGATGATGGTACAATGACAAACCTTATTAAAGGTTTAAAACATAAATATAACGGTAAATGGATTGACGATAATCCACAGGAAGTTGCAAGTCCTGCAGACGGTATTCCTCGTGTCAGTTCAAAAATTCAGATTGAGTCACTTGAAGACCCAACATATGTTCAGGTTTATGTAACTGCTATGGGTTGGTGGGCTACACTCCGAGTAATTCCTGATTTAAACAGCCTTAAAGGTGACAATTTAAGCAATATGCTTGCTGTACCTGAGGCTAAATCTGAACCCGATACATACACAGGTATGCACAAAAATGATGAAGTAGTTAATGTTACATTATCTACTACAGAGAACAATGCCGTTATCTATTATACAGTTGACGGCAGTGCGCCTGTTGTTGGTACTGCAAAAACATTTAAGTACAACGGTGCAATCAAAATTAAATCACAGTCAGAAGATATGAATACTGTTACCATTAAGGCTATTACTTATAAAGACGGTAGCAAGTCATTTGCAAAATCTTATGATGTAATATTCTTGGCTAAAGAGCAGGATGTAGTTATTTCTGCAAAAGAGCCTGGTGTATATTCAGTTCCTTATCGTATCAGAAAAGCCTTTGAAAATGATTACTCAATGGCTGACGATGCTGTTGACGGTAATATGATTGTTCAGGTTTATAAGGACTCTGACGGTAATTTAAAATCAAATTACTATATGACTGTTAAGGCAAGAACGCAGAACAATATAACAGGTCATTTGTTACAGTTATGGAACATTCCTGGTAACGATGCTCCTACAGGTTCACCTGCTGATTACGAACTCGACAGTCAGAAGTCAACTGTACTTACAACAGTTAATGAAGACGGTTTAGGCGGAAAAACAGACTATCCTCGTTTGTTGAAATTCAGCAGAGATTCTTCTGGCGAAGAGTCTTTCTATATCCGTGTTGATGTAGATGCTATGGGTGAAACTCATCAGAGTGCTAAGATTGTAATGGATTGGGATAAGGCAGAAAAATCATCATTACCTAATGGTGCTTATTCAGTACCGTACACAATTAACAAAGCTTTTGAACAGGATAAGTCAATGGCTAATGATGTTGTGAACGGACCCGCTACAGTTGAAATTAACAATGGTTCTTCTGTATATACATTGCCCGTAAAATCAAGAAATCAGAATGGCATTATCGGACATTTGCTTAACCTTTGGAATATTCCAGGTACAGATGCACCGACTGGTGCACCGTCTGATTATGAGGTTGACAGCCAATTAGCTAAAATCACAAAGACAGTTAAAGAAGAGGGTATAAACGGAACAGTCGATACATTCGGCAGTGAGTTCCAGCTTACAAGAAATTCTACTGGTGAAGATTATTTCTATATTCGTGTTGATGTAGATGCTATGGGTGAAGATCATCAGAGTGCAAAATTAGTTCCTGATTGGTCTAATGCAGTTTGGGTATCAGAAGCTAAAAACAAAGTTTCTATGTGTAAATTAACAGCTGACGGTGAGTTTAAGGATAGTAAAGATGTTACAATTACCTGCGATACAGAGGGTGCAACAATTTACTATACAACTGACGGTTCAGAACCAAGTGCAAACAACGGAAGAATTTATACTGGCACAATCACTATTAAAGAAACAACAACTATTAAGGCTATAGCAGTAAAAAAAGGATTGGAAAACAGTTCTGTTTCATCTGCTACATATACAAAGATTAAGGAAGATAACAATAATCCTACACCAACAGTAGTTGATGTTACAAAAGCAGGCCGCTATACAATTGACGCACAGCTTTGGCACGCATATTCAAATCAGCCGTCAATGGGTAATGTTGCTTTTAAAGATGAAATTGACTTATTGATTTCTGACGGTAAGGGTAATTATACACTTAATGTAGCTACAAGACCTGTTTTAGTATCAGGTTACACAACTGCTATTACTGATATGCAACTCGCAGACGGTACACCAGTAACTGTTGTTGAACAAGGTAAGTTTACTACAAACACTAAGTTTGACGGTTCGGAACATGAATTAACATATAACAGGGTATTTTCTATCAAGGTAGAAAAAGGTCAAGAATATGTTGATATGAGAATGAAAGTTCCTTATACACCTATGGATGCAGTTGGTGCGGCCACTGACGGTTGGCTTAATTGTCGCGTGAAGATTGATTGGGACAGCGTTGTAAAGGTTGCATATGATTATACACTTAATCCAAAAACAACAATTGATGAAACAGGTGTTGCATTAGACTACACAGACTCTAAGACAGGCGTTAAGGTTAGCGCTGACAAGGGTGTGTTTGACGAGGGTGTTCAGGTTGTTGTTACCGAGATTACCGAGGGTGCAAACTACACTAATGCCGCTAAGGCTCTTGAGGACACAGGCAAAAAGTTCAAGCTATACAATGTGAAGTTTCTTGACAAAGACGGCAACGAGGTAACTCCTAATGGAACTGTTTCAATCAGTATCCCTGCTCCTGCAGGTTATGACACATCAAAACTTTCCGTATTCAGAATCAATGACGGTTCTTCTAAGACGGTTGTTAAGGGTACATTCGCAAACGGTTTCTATACTGTTGTTACAAAAACAGGCGGTAACTATGCCCTTGCCGAATCGGGAAGCACAATCACAGACAAGCAGAATTCCGAAAATGTTGCAAAGTCATCAACTTCCGATACTGCAAACAACGCAAATTCGGGTAACAATCAGCTTGTAAACAATACTGTTAAAACAGGCGACAACAGACCTCTCACAATTTGCCTTGTTGCAATGATTGCCGCTTGTGCAGTTCTTGCCGTGATTGACTACAACAAAAAGCGTAAATCTCAGGGAGAATAATAAATGAAAAAATTATATTGTACAAACTTTTTCAAGACCTTGTGCAGTATGGTTGTAATGCTCGCTCTTGTGGCGGGCATTACTGCTATACCTGCCTATGCCGCATCTAACGGAATTTACACAGCCACCGCCACTCCGCACTACAGAAACCCTCTCACGGGCAAAATTGAGGACTCGGGCGGCGAAGATTCCGAGGTTCTCGGTCAGTCAATGACTGAATCGGCAACCGACACAAAAGCTCTTGTTGAGGTTGACTCAAACGGCAATACATACATCACCGTAAGACTTAAACTTATGGATAACATTCAGAACCCGACATTCAAGGTTGACGGAAGTTCCGTTTCGGCATCTCTTATGCAGGAGGACTACTCCGCCAATACTGCCGATTACAGAATGAAAGTTGCAAGCGAAAATTCCGTTATCCGTTGCAGTATGTATGTTGTTCCAATGGGCAGAGATGTTATTTTCTTCATCACGGTTTCAAACCTCAATTCGGGTTCGGGCGACTTTGTTACAAGCATTAACGTGAATAATAACAAATCAAACAACAGCTCAAACAACGCAAATTCTTCAAATAACAGCTACAGCAACAATAATTCTGGCAGTAACAATAACTCGTCATACGAGCCAGCCGAAAGCTCAAACAACAGCTCTTCTTCAAAGAATTCCGATAATAAGAGCAATAAAAAATCCGACAAGAAAAAGTCAAAGGAAACCACAGCTCCAACAACCGTAAAACCGAGTACAGCCGTTCCCACAACTGCAGCAACAGAGCCGACAACCGATTCTGCACAGGAAGTAAACGGTTTGCAGGAGTTTGACGAGCAGGGCAGTGAAGTAACTGCTCCCGCAACCGTTGATGAAGTTCAAAACGGTTCTTATGCCGTTTGGTATGTCATCGGCGGTGTTGCCGTTGTATTAGTTGCAGGTTTCTGCGTTTGGTACTTCGGTTTCTTCAGAAAAAAGAAAAAATAAGGAGATTTTACGAATGAAAGTAAAGCGTATTATTGCTCTGATTCTTTCTGCTGCGGCAGTCATTTCGCTTGTAGGTTGTGTAAATCAGCATCCCGAAAGTGCTGCCACCAAAACAGAGGTAAATAAAGAAGTTCGCCTTGTGGCAACTTCTCCCGCTGTTGCACAAATTTGCAGCAGGTTGAATCTTGACCTTGTCGGTGTGTGCGACACTTCGGGTACTCTTCCCGAAAAATATGACAAGGTGAAAAAAGTCGGTATGGCAATGAATCCCGACCTTGAAACAATCAAGTTGCTCAATCCCGACTATGTACTTTCTCCGTCATCTCTTGAATCGGATTTACAGCCAAAATATGCCTCAATCGGTGTCAAGTCGCTGTTTTTAAACCTCAAAAGCGTTGACGGTATGTATGCTTCAATCGAGGACCTCGGCGAAAAATTCAACCGTAAAGACGAAGCTGACGAAATGCTTAACGAGTTCAAAACCTTTTTGGATAAGTACAAGGATAAAAATAAGGACAAGAAAAGTCCGAAAGTCCTTGTCCTTATGGGTTTACCGGGTTCGTATATCGTTGCAACCGACAACAGCTATGTCGGCAGTCTTGTAAAACTTGCTGGCGGTACAAATGTTTACGGTGACGGTGGCGGTGAGGAATTTTTGACGGCTAACACAGAGGATATGCAGACAAAAGATCCTGATATTATCCTCAGAGCCGCTCACGCACTCCCTGATGAAGTTAAAGAAATGTTTGCAAAAGAGTTTGAAACAAACGATGTTTGGAAGCATTTCCGTGCAGTTCAAGAGGGGAAAGTCTATGACCTCGACTCATCACTTTTCAATATGAGTGCAAATTTCAGCTACAGCGATGCTCTTGAGGCACTCCAACCGTTGCTCTACGGTGATGAATAAGTTTGTGCGTGAAAGGCGGTTTTATAATTGATTAGCACACGCAAAAAAATCCTGTCCTTTGTTCTGACAGCTGTCGCACTGTTGGTTCTGTTTATTTTTGCAGTAAATACGGGCAGTCTGAAAGTCACTCCATCAGAACTTTTCAGCGGACTTTTTATTGAATACAATCCCGATGTCGCAACAATTTATGACCTGAGATTTCCGAGAATTTTCATTGCAATGCTCGGCGGTGCGGCAACAGCCGTGTCGGGTGTTTTGTTGCAGGCGGTAATGAAAAATCCCCTTGCCGACCCCGGTATTATCGGTGTAAGTTCAGGCGCAAGCCTTGTTGCCGTAATCGTAACGGCATTCTTTCCAAGCCTGTTTTTTCTCACGCCAATGCTTGCGTTCATAGGCGGCTTGGTTGCATTTCTGCTTGTTTACAGCCTTTCGTGGAAAGGCGGACTTTCACCGCTAAGAATTATCCTTGTCGGTGTCGCAGTAAATGCACTCTGCACAGGCCTTATGAGTGCGTTCAACTCCGCAACAGGCAGTTCATACACAGGTGTTGCAAGTATCGTAAACGCAAACATTACCCAGAAAACATGGGACGATTTTCAAACGCTTGCCGTTTATGTTGTAATCGGGCTTATCGCCTCATTCTTTGTGACAAATCAATGCAATCTGCTTTCGCTTGAAGACAAAACCGCCCGCAGTCTTGGTATGAATGTCACAAGGAGCAGAATTGTTATTTCCGTTACAGCTGTACTTCTTGCTTCAATCAGTACAGCCGTAGTCGGTGCAATCAGCTTTCTCGGACTCATTGTTCCGCACATTGCAAGATTGCTTGTCGGCAGTAACCACAAGGTTCTTGTGCCGTATTCAATTTTGCTCGGAGCGTTCACGCTTTTGCTTGCCGATACAATCGGCAGAACTGTCGCATCGCCCTACGAAATCAGCGCCGCAGTTGTAATGTCGGTAATCGGCGGTCCGTTCTTTATTTTCCTGTTAAGGAGGTCAAAGCAAAACTATGGCTAATAATATTTTTGAAATTAAAGACCTCTCGTTTTCATACGGAAACAATAAGGTTATTGACGGCTTGAATCTCAAAATTAAAGAGGGTAAAATTACAACCCTAATCGGTGCAAACGGTTGCGGCAAAAGTACGCTTTTCAACCTTATGACAAAAAATATAAAACCCGATAACGGTAAAATTTTTCTTGGCGGTCAGAATATTGAACAGATGAAGTTGAAAGATTTCGCCCGCAAGACTGCAATTGTTCATCAGTACAACACAGCCCCGCCGGACATTACGGTTAAAAAGCTCGTAGAATTCGGCAGAACTCCGTATCACACATTGGGTTTGTCGCCAAATCCGGAAGAAGATAGGGAAAAGGTGAGGTTTGCCCTTGAAATAACCAATACGAAAAAGTTTGAGGACAAGCCTGTTTCACAGCTTTCGGGCGGTCAGAAACAGCGTGTGTGGATTGCAATGGCGCTTGCTCAGGATACAAAAATTCTCTTTCTTGACGAACCCACAACATACCTTGATATACGCTATCAATTGCAGATTCTCCGTCTTGTAAAACGGCTGAACAGCGAATTCAACATAACCGTGATTATGGTTCTGCACGACATTAACCAATCGCTCTGTTACAGCGATGAAATCGTTGCAATGCAAAACGGAAAAGTGCTTTCACAGGGTGTGCCGAAAGAGATTATACAACCTAAACTTATTGAAGATGTTTACGGCGTCACGCTTGAAACAGGAGAGATTGGCGGCAAGCCGTTTGTAATACCCGTGTAAAAAAGAAAGGTGGGAATGAAACTGAAACGAGTAACCGAGGATTATCTCAAGACAATTTATATTCTTTCATTAAAGGGAGAAGTTCACGCAACAAGATTAGCAGAAGAACTCGGTGTGTCCAAACCGACAGTTTCGGTTTCATTGAAATCCCTTGAAAAAGACGGCTGTATAACCCGTGATGAAAACAGGGCAATTTCTCTCACAAGGTCAGGCAAAAAGATTGCAAAAAATGTTTATGAGCGTCATTGTGTGCTGCGTAAAATGCTCGAAAACCTCGGTGTTGATAAAACAACAGCCGCATCCGATGCCTGCAAAATGGAACATGCTGTAAGCCCCGAAAGTTTTAACGCTTTGCGAAAACTTACCAAATATACAGATGATAAAAAATAACAAAAGGAGAGCAAATTTGAAACTCAAAAGAATAATTTTTACAGTAATCGGTTGTGTGTCGCTCGGAATCGGTTGTGTCGGAGCAGTTCTCCCGATTATTCCGACCGTACCGTTCTTTTTGCTGACAGTATTCTGTTTTGCAAATTCTTCCGAAAAATTACATAATTGGTTTGTGAACACAAAGATGTACAAAAAACACCTTGATTCGTTTGTAAAGAAAAAGGGTATGACAGTAAAAACCAAGGTAACAATACTTTCATCTGTAACGGCAATTATGCTGTTAGGCTTTGTCCTTATGATGCTAAAGGGGATTATTATTCCAAGCATAATACTTGCCCTTGTGTGGCTTTTTCACCTTGTTTATTTCATTTTCTTTGTCAAAACGATTGCAGAATAAAATCATTTTCATAAATTTCTATAGTGCTTATGGTGGATATGATAATTTTAGATGAAGCAAATTATCTATACAAATAAGCAGGGATATAGTGAAACTCATATTTTTGATAATAGTGGTTCAATTGTTTCTGTTCTCAATTCAGACGGCTATCATCAGACATCACTTTCTGTAACTCCCGAAAAAACAAATGAAATTGTAATTATATTGCATTTGCGTTTGTTTACGGTTATAATGAGAATGAAATGACGGTTGATAATGCGGAAGTAAACATTTCACCGTTAATTCAAAGCTCCGAAGATTCTAAGAATGAAACTTCTGAAAAAGAGGCTGTTGACGAAGAAGTCTTATCTGAAAGTATTGATAAGTCAAAGCCGTATATGCAGACAAGCTCTGAATATGACAACACAGGCAACTATGTAACTTCTGAAACAAATGAGCAGGGAAGTACAACAAAGTATGCTTATGATGCAAACGGCAACAAAACTGCTGTTACAGACGGAAACGGCAATGTAACTAATTACACCTATGATACGAACGGAAATGTATTGTCAATAAAGAACGGTACTTCCGGAAATGATTATTCCTATACAGGCTCAGGCTCTGTATCGAAAATCACTCATAACGGTTTTAGCTATTCGTTTAATTATGATGTATTCTATAACCTCGTTTCAACAAAAATAGGCAATCTTGCAATTACAAGCAATACCTATGACAGTAATGGCAATCTCACAAAAACAACCTACGCAAACGGTGATTATTTTGAATACACCTACGATGATTACGGTAATATTTCTTTAATAACAGGCGAAACAGGCAAGATTGCCGAGATGATTTACAACAAGCAGGGGCTTGTTACAAAGGCGGTTGACTATTCAAGCGGCGAAACCTCATATTACTATTATACATTTGACGGTTCACTTGAAAGCGAATATCGTACATCATCAGACGGCAGTCTTACTCATTATATTGTTACCGATTCAAACGGCAATACAGTTGAAAAAACATCTGTAAACGGTCAGACAAAGACTATTACAACAGGCTCAGACGATGACGGAAAGTCATTTGTAAGCAATGACGGTGTAACTAACGAAACATCAACAGATGATTTCGGCAGAGTGTCAACTGTAACAACAAAACAGAATAAGAGTGATACCGTATTTACAAAGCAGTATTCTTATTATCACGGTAGTGAAAGCAATGCTACTACCAATATGGTTGGCGGTATTAGTTATAAGTTGAGTTCTGATAGGGTTCTGGATTACAGCTATAATTACAACGATACAGGTAATGTAGAGAATGTGTATGAAAACGGCAAAAAGGTAGCCGTATATACATACGATGAACTAAATCAGCTTGTATGGTATGCAGATACTCGAACAGGTCGCTATATCAGAATAGTTTATGATAACTACGGTAACATTCAAAAAATGGAATCGTATTCACTCGGAACTAACTGGGCACCTGTAAAATTACTTGAAACAAGAACTTATTCATATGGCGACACTAACTGGAAAGATAAACTCACCGAGTTTGACGGTGACAGTATCACATATGATAGGAACGGAAATCCGTTAACATACCGTGATGATATGACTTTTGAGTGGGAGAATGGAAGAATCCTCAAGAATATAACCACTTCCGATAAAGCCATTCAGATGAGCTATGACTCAAACGGTATGAGAACACAGAAGTCTGTTGACGGAGTGAAAACTAACTATTACTACGACAGCAGTAATAATCTTTTTGCACTCACTCAGGGCAACGATACGCTGTTCTTCTACTACGATAATTCGGGTGAAGTAATGTCTGTTTCCTGCAACGGAACTATGTATTACTACATCAAAGACCTGCAGGGCGATATTACCGAAATCGTTGACAAAGACGGCAAAGCAGTTGCAGAGTATGCCTACGATGCGTGGGGCAATATGCTTACCGAAGACAACGGCACACTGACAGTCGGCAAACTGAATCCGTTCCGCTATCGCAGTTATGTTTATGATGAAGAAACAGGCTTGTACTATCTCCAAAGCCGTTATTATGACCCGCTCACAGGCAGATTTGTAAATGCGGATGTTTATTGTGACACTTATACAGGTAACCCATTAAGTACAAATATGTTTGTTTATTGTGAGAATGATGCAATAAATTATGTAGATAACGATGGTAGAAGAACTTATTTTCTTAATGGTATAAATAACAATAGTAAAAATGGTATTACATGGTATGCCAGTGCATTAAAAAACAAGTTAAGTAAATATGTGAAAGATGTAAGAATTATTGCAATTTATAAAAGTAAAAAAATGGAGTACGTAGTACAATAAAAGGTGTCGCACAGGTGTTTTTAGAGATGATGAATGTAGATGTGTATACCAATAGTGTTGTTAATATTATAAAAAAAGACCTGAAAAAGAAACCGTTATCAAAAAATGAACAACTAAATATAATTGGATATAGTGGAGGTGGGCAAGTTGCGTTGAATGTTTCGGTCAAACTAAAAAATAAGATTACTAATGTTGTTCTCATTGGCGCTCCTGTTGCTAAAATTTGGCGTAGTAAGACAAAAGTTTCTATCTTATATGCGGCTTATGATCCGCTAGGGTGGACAATAGGTTTTGGTTTCAAATCATATTTTACAGGTTGGTATGGACATACAGATTATTTTAATAAAAAAAATATTGGCAATGTCGTTAATATTATTAGGAGAATAATAAAATGAAGCTGAATTTTAAAATTTACGCTTTTTGCCTTTTTGTTGTTATTTCTATTGTAAGTGCTTTATGTTCTTGCAGTAATCGTTCTGAGCAAAAAGGTTGTTATCCGGTTGAAGAACAGAGTTACTTTGACGGCTATGAAATAACAAATGACAAGGTAAAATTTCGGTACTCAATTCATTTTGTAAATGAACTTGATTCGTCATGCGATATAGCTATTTATGCAATTTTCGATAAATCTGAATTATCTGATTGGGTAAAAAATAATGATGTGGATAGCGAAGAAAATCAGTTTGAAGGATTAAAAAAAGATTGTTCTGATAGATTAACTGTGAATTTAAAAGCTCATGAATCAAAAGATATAATATTTACTTTTGAAGGCAAATACCTTGGTGGAAAAGTCAATGAGAATCTTTCATTTCCAACCGATATAATTTTATTATCTTAACTTATAGTAAAGGGGGAAGAAGGCTCTTTTGAGTCCATTTCCATTTACTATTCAAGCGGCGAAACTTCATATTACTACTACACATTTGACGGTTCACTTGAAAGCAAATATCGCACATCATCAGATGGCAGCCTCCTATGATAAGAAAGAAATTATCATAGGAGGTGATTTTTATTGTACATTTTTATCGATTTGCCAAATGAATTTATCTGACAGAGAATGCATAAAACAGCAACAAAATAGTTTGACTAATATATAATATTGTGTTAAAATTATGCGAAAAGGGGGGTGACAGCCCTATGGAGCAATATATGCCGATAGTGTGGATAGGCTTTGCAATACTTATGTTGCTTTGCGAAGGCTTTACAACACAGCTTGTATCAATATGGTTCGTTCTCGGCTCGGTTTGTGCCGCAATAACAACTATATTCACAAGCGACATAACAATCCAGTCGGCGGTGTTCCTTGTTGTGTCACTTGTTTCGCTGATTGTGACACGACCGCTTGTAAAACGCTTTAAAAAGCGTAACAAGACAACGGGAACAAACGCAGACCGCCACATTGGTCAAGTCGGGTTTATGCTCACAGATTTAACCGATATTGACAAAACAGCACAGGCAAAGGTTGGTGCGGAAACATGGACTGTAAAGTCTGACAAAGCACCGCTTTTAAAAGGAACAAAAGTTAAGGTTCTTGCAATCGAGGGCG